>Ga0070739_10001446_pt1 | contig 35917 bp, 30 predicted proteins | sample Coa_R1_7_FD_66445 | JGI IMG/M metagenome (GOLD analysis project Ga0070739, IMG submission 66445) | Surface soil microbial communities from Centralia Pennsylvania, which are recovering from an underground coalmine fire - Coalmine... | ecosystem: Environmental > Terrestrial > Soil > Unclassified ...
GACAAGCCGCCCTATCCGGCTGGATCGACTGGTACAACACCCGACGACCACACGGCTCCCTCAGCCACAAACCCCCGGCAGCTCGCCTCAACGAGCTGAACAACCTAGTCGGGTCCTACATCTAGGCGGGAGCCTGGCGGGCTAGACGGGAGCCTGGCGGGCTAGACGGGAGCCTGGCGGTCTAGACGGGAGCCTGGCGGGCTACACGGCCACCGGCGCGTATTCCCCGGGGAAGCGCGAGCCGCCGAAGAACCAGCTCTCGATCGCGTAACGGCGCCGGCGCATCGACGGGTCGGAGCCGGTCTGATGCAGGAACAGCTCGTCGAAGAAGAGCGCGTCGCCCGGCTCGAAGATCGGCCGCAGGATCGGCGTGCCGTCCCGCGCCTCGTCCACCTTGAGCTGGGAGATCGTGTAGTCGAGCGCCGCCTCCTCGGTGTTGGTGGCCAGGTAGCGCTCGAGCCGGCGGGGCAGCACGTCCAGGCCCGGCGCCACGTCGCCGCAGCGCGAGAGCGACAGCCACAGGTTCAGCGAGCGGACCGGGCCCATGAAGAAGCCGTCCTGGTGCCAGGCCCCGGGCACCGAGGGCGCCGCCCGGCGCAGAGTCGTCTTGTGCACCGAGATGAGCGCGGGCTCGCCCAGGTACTCCCCCACCAGCCCGGGGATCCCCGCGGCCCGGAACATCTGCACCATCTCGAAGCTGACCTTCGGCGCGTCGGCGGCCAGCAGCCCGCCCCCCTGCTCGATCCAGCCGCGGCCCACCACCGGCCCGTAGCGCGGCTCGGGCGCGAACTCCTCGTAGTAGCCCTCGGCGGCGTTGCGCCCCGCCTCGTGACGCCGGCGCTGCTCGAACGCGCGGTCGATCTCACCGGCCATCTGCTCGGCGCGCTCGCGCGGGATCAGCCCGCGCACGAGCAGGCAGCCGGCGCGGAGGATTCCGGCGCGGAGGAGGCCCGGAGTGAGCTCGTCGGCCGCGATCTCCGGGAGCGCCTCGCCGGTGGGGAGGCGGGCCTCGTCGGGCGCGACGAAGGCGGGCTCGGCGGGCGCCTCGTCGACCAGGTGGATGCCCGCGAGGTGCGAGAGGCGCAGGATCCGCCGCTCGCGCGCCCGGTCGGGGGCGAGCGCGTTCTCCTCGATCAGCCGCTCAAGCTCGGCGCGCAGCTCCTGTGGGGTGCCGTCGAGCTCCTCCGCCGTCACGGGCGCCGGCTCGACCGTCGCCCTCCGTCTCGCCCACCACACGAGCCAGACGTTACATCAAGGCCGATAAGGTCTGGCGCGATGGCAACTTCGCCTCTCGTCGCCACAGCGGAGGCGTCAGGGGGCGCGCTCGGGGCAGACGCGCGGAGCGCCGCGCGTCGCCTGCCGCTCGCGGCGCTCGCCGTGCTGGCGCTGACGGCGGTGGGCGCGGTCCCGCGCGTGCTCGTCGCCCACCAGCCGGTATTCGCCGACGAGCTCTCCACCTACTGGATCTCGGTCCGCCACAGCCTCGGTGGGGTCCTCTCGCTGCTCTACTCCAGCGGCCGGATCCACCACGCCGAGATCACGCCGCCGCTCTCGTTCCTGGCCTCGTGGCTGACCACCCGCGCCGGGGCGACGGTGGAGCTGCTGCGCCTGCCGTCCCTGCTGGCGGGGATCGCCACGATCCCCCTCGTCCACCTCCTGGGCCTGCGGACGGTCGGCCGCCGCGCCGCGCTGACGGCGGCGGCCCTCACGGCGCTGTCGCCGTTCATGATCTACTACTCGGCCGAGGCGCGGGCCTACGGGCTGATGATGCTGCTCGTCGTCTGCGCGGTGCTGTGCCTGGTGCTCGCGATCGACACGGGGCGCCGCCGCTGGTGGGCCCTGTACGCGGTGTGCGCGGCCGCTGCCTTCTACTCGCACTACACGAGCGTGTTCGTGCTGGCGGTCGCGCTGGGCTGGACGCTGTGGAGCGAGCCGCGCGCGCGCCGCGCCGCGCTGCTGGCCAACGCCGGCGCCGCGGCACTCGTGATCCCGTGGATCCCGGGGCTGATCCAGGACATCCGCTCACCGACCGTGAAGATCCTCTCCGAGCTCTCCGCCTTCACCCCGGGCGCGGTCCGCGTCGACCTCGAGCACTGGGCGCTCGGCTACCCCTACACGGTGGCGGGAGGCCTGCGGGCGCTTCCGGGGGTTGCGGCGCTCGTGCTCCTCGCGCTGGCGGCGGCGGTGGCGCTGGTGGGGCTGGCCCGCCGACGCCCGCCGGCTCGGTGGCGCACGGCGCCATGGCCCACCACCCGGCGGCCGGGGGCGCCGACCCAGCGGCCGACCGCGCCGACCCGGCGGCTCGTGCTCGTCGGGGCGCTGATGCTCGCCACCCCGGTCGGCGAGATCGTCGCCAGCGCCGTGGGCAACCACATCATCGGCGTGCGCGATCTCGCCGCCTCCTGGCCCTTCCTGGCCCTCACCGCGGCGGCGGCGCTGGCGGGAGCCGGGCGACGGCTGGGGCTGGTGGCCGCGGCGCTGGCGGTGGTCGCGTTCGGGCTCGGGGCGGAGAAGATGCTCCAGCCGCGCTTCGCGCGTCCCAACTTCCAGGCCGCCGCCGACTACGTGGCCGCCCGCGCCCGACCCGGCGACGTGGTGATCGATGCCACCGGCCCGCTCAGCCCGGGGCCGCTGACCGGCCTGGACGTGGCGCTGCACCGCCGCCTGACGGTGTTGCGCGTGCTCGCGCCGGCCGAGCGCGATCATCCCTTCGGGCTCTTCGACCAGCCGGTCCCGATCTCCAGGGCGTTCGCGCAGGCGGTGACGGCCGCGCGCGGCGGCCGCGTGTTCATCGTCTCGGTGCGCCTGCCGGTGGCCACGCGCGGCCCCGACATCACCCCCCCGGTCCTCCCCGGCGGCTACCGGCTGCGGGCGCAGCGGAGCTGGCGGGGGTTCGTGCTGACGCTGGCCAGCGTGTACTCGCGGTGAGCCTGACCTTCTCCCGCCCTTCTGCCGCGGCTGCCCCGGGCGCCGCGCCGCCGGGCCGCGCGGGCTTCGGCCCCGCCCTGGCCGTCGCCGCCGTGCTCGCGATCGCCGCGGCGCTCGGCCTGATCGCCCTCCAGCTGCTGTTCATCCACTCCAACCTCGGCCCCCACAGCCCCTACGCCGGCCTGATCAACCAGCAGAACCAGTCGGTCAAGACCGACGTCTACCTGATCGCCTTCCTGGTCATCCTGCCGCTCTCGCTGCTGGCGGGGACGCGGATCGCCGACGCGCTCGCCGCCGGGCCCAACGCCGCCGCGCTGCCGGCGCTGGCCGCGGGGCTCGTCGCCGGCCTGGCCGCGACGCTGATCGTGGTGCGGCTGTCCGGCGGGCTGCCGTGGGGCGACGGCGTGAGGGGGTTGCTGGCGGGCGTGCTGGTCTTCTCGGCGCTGGCCGCCGCCGCGCTCTGGCGGGCGCTGCACGGCGGGCGGTGGCGGGCGCTCCACGCGCTCGCGCGGCTCTCGCCCCTGCCGTTCGCGGCGGCGGGGCTGCTCGTGTTCGGGGTGCTGCTGTGCGTGACCAGCTCGGCATCGATGGGGGCGCTGCCGCTGGGGGCCGGCGCGGCCGCCGCGGCGCTGGCGCTCGCGCTGCACCGGCGGCAGCTGCCCGCCGCGGGACGGGTCGGCTGGGTGATCGACGCGGTCGTGGTCGCTCTGCTGCTCCTCGCGATCCCCGACCTGGTCGTCTTCCGCAACCCGGCCGGCCTCCCCGACATCTTCGTCGACCCCGGCATCGTCCAGTTCCAGCAGGACTACATCCTCGGGCCAACCAACCAGCTGCTGGGAGGCGGGGCCCTCCTGGTCAACGACCCCGTCTCCCAGTACGGGGTCGGCCTCATCTACTTCGTGGCCGGGTGGTTCCACATCGCCCCGATCGGCTACGGGACGTTCGCGCTGCTCGACGCGCTCCTGACCGCTCTCTTCTACATCGCCGGCTACGCCGTGCTGCGGCTGGCCGGAGTGCGCCGGCCGCTGGCGATCGCCGCGCTCGGGCTGGGAGTGGTGGCGTTCGTCTACCACTTCACCTACTACGTCGGGCAGCTCCCCGAGGAGGGGCCGCTGCGCTTCGGGCTGCCGATGGTCGTGCTGGCGGCGTGGGTCGCGGCGGAGAGGTCCCCCCGCGGCCGCGCGGCCGCGCGGGCGGCCGTCCTGTTCGCCCTCGGCGTCTCCGCGCTGTGGGCGCTTGAGGCGTTCGCCTACACCGCGGTCACGTATCTCGCGCTGGCCGCCGCCGACGCGTGGCTGCGCCCGCCGGCCCAGCGGGCTCGGCGCCTGGCCCGGCACCTGGCCGGGGGCGTGGCGGCGATCCTGGCGGCGCACGTCGCCTTAGCCCTCGCCACGGTGGCGGGATCGGGCCACCTCCCCGACTGGGGCCAGTACCTCGCCTACGTCCGCGAGTTCCTCCTCGGCGGCACCGCGGGCTCGATCACCTACGGGTTCGCCGGCTGGTCGCCCGGGCTGGCGGTCTACGGCGGGGCGCTGATCTCCGCGGCCGCCGTTCTGCTGCTCGTGCGCCGACGGCCGGAGCTGGCTCGCGCGCAGCCGGCGCGCTTTTTGGCCATCGCCGGCAGCACCGCGTACGCGATCGCCGTCCTCTCCTACACCGACAACCGCTCCTCCACCTACCTGTTCCTCTACGTGGCCCTGCCGCTGCTGCTCGCGGCCACCCTCTGGCTGGCGGTAGTCCTGGCGCCGGACTCGCGGGTGGGCGAGGCGGCGCGCCGGGGCGTTCTGGCGGCCGCCCTCGCGGTGGCGGTGCTGCTGCTGGCGGGGGCCTGGCCGACGGTCGGCGCGCACTTCGACCGCAGCGCGCTCGGGCACCTGCACCCCGGCGGCGGATTCCGGGTGGCCCTACAGCGTCTGTGGCACGCCCCCCCGATCGACCCCCGGACGCCCACGGGGATCGCCCTGCTCGACCGTTACGCGCCCGCCCGCCGCGCGCTGATCCTGTTCCCCACCGTCCCGGACCTCGGCACCGAGATCCTGATCCGCAGCCACCGCGCCAACCTGCTGCCGATCGGCGACCCGAAGGCCGACGGCCTCGTCCCCACCGTGTGGCTGCCCCGCGTCAGCGCGGCGCTGGGGCGCCTGCGCTCCGGGCAGCGACTCCTGACCGACGAGCAGGCGTTCAGGGTCATCGCCGACCTGCGACGGCCGGGGGTCGACCTGCTCAGGGCGCCGGTGGACGGCGGCGGCGTGGAGGTGGAGTGGATCCTGCGCTACCTCGACCGCCGCTTCGAGATCCGCCCGGTGGCACGGGGGCGCGACGGCCTGCTCGTGGCCAGGCTGATCGCGCGGCCGGTCCGGGGCTAGCCCGAGGGCGCCGCGCCGCGCGGACGCGCCACCACCACGTTGTGGGCGGCGAAGCGGCAGAGGAGCGGCGTGCGCTCGGCCAGCCGCTCCAGCGCCTCGGCGGCGCGGACGGCGAGCCGGGGCGTGAAATCGGGCACGAACCCCAGCTCCTGCACGGACAGGACCTGGGCGCCGCCGGCGAGGAGCCCCGCGACGATCTCGCGTGCCGGGACCAGCCGCTCCTCGCCGGTGTCCTGCGGCACGCGGCCCATCAGGCTCGACCAGTAGGGGTTGCGCGGGTTGTGGTCCCACACCAGGACGCGGCCCGTCGGGCGGCACACGCGGACCATCTCGTGAAGCGTGCGGCGCACCGCGCCGGGCTCGGCGATGTGATGAAGGGTGGCGACCGTCAGCACCAGATCGAAGCTCCCCGCCTCGAACGGGAGCGCGGCCCCGGACGCCTCCACGGCGCGGATCTCCGCGTGGCGGGCGCGCAGGACCTCGAGCATCCCGGAGGACGGGTCGGCTCCCGTCACGCGGTAGCCCGCCGCGGCCAGGCGCGCGGCCAGCGTGCCCGTGCCGCAGCCGACGTCGAGCACCTCGGCGCCGGCGGGGCATAGCGAGCGCACGAGGGCCACCCGCTTGCGCAGGTAGTGCTCGACGACGTGGGCGGGAAGCGACTCGTCGTAGACGGTCGCGATGCGGTCAAAGTGGGAGTGACTCACGCGGAGCGTCGGGGGGCGCGACGTCGGGGGGCGCGGCGGCGGGGGGCGCGGCGTCGGGGGGCGCGGCGGCGGGGGGCGCGGCGGCGGGGGGCGCGGCGGCGTGGGGCGCCGGGTGGGCGAAGGCCGGCGGCCGGGGGTAGCGGCGCGGGGTGGAGCGGCGCATCCGCAGGATCAGCGCGATCATCCGCAGCCCGACGGCCAGCGCCTTGAGCGGGTCGCCGGTCACCGAGGAGGCGCCGACGCGCGGCAGGTAGTTGACCGGCACCTCGACGAACCGCACGCCCGAGAGGATCGCCAGCAGCATGATCTCCACGCCGGCGTGGTGGCCGCCCACCCGCATCGCCTCGGCGATCGCGCGGGCGGTCGGCGCCCGCAGCAGCCGGTAGGTGCAGCCGACGTCGCTCAGGTGGCTGGTGTTGTAGAGCGCCTCGATCAGCTTGGCCACCGCCCAGTTGCCCCAGCGCAAGAAGCGGGCCATGTTGGCGCCCGCCCAGATCAGCTCCCGCGTGGTACGGGTGCCGAACACCACGTCGCACTCGCCGCTGTAGACCAGCAGCTTGAGGATGTCCTGGGCGAGGAAGGTGCCGTCGGGCTCGGCCAGCACGATCAGCTCGCCGCTGGCCTCGAGCAGCCCGCGGCGGGTGGCGTGGCCGTAGCCCTGCCGGGGCTCGTGGACGAGGCGCGCCGGGGTGGCGGCCACCTCCTCGGCGGTCCCCTCCTGGGCGTTGTTGTCGACCACCAGCACCTCGTCCACGAGGCCGGTGGCGTAGAAGCCCTCGATCACGTGGCGGATCGAGTCGCGCTCGGCGTAGGTCATCAGCACGACCGAGACTGTCTTGCCGTTCCACATCGCCGCCGTCCAGCGCCTACAGGGTCAGCGGGGCGTAGTCACGCGGGAAGCCCGACGGGGCGAAGAACCAGCTCTCCACCGCGTAGCGCGGCTCGCGCATCCCGGGGTCGGAGGCCGTCTTGTGCAGGAACAGCTCGTCGAACAGCAGCGCGTCGCCGGGATCGAAGAGCGGCCGCAGGATCGGCGCACCGTCGGCCGCCTCCTCGGCCATCCGCTGGGAGACCTGATTGCGCAGCCTCGCCTCCTCGGTCTGGGTTTGCACATAGGCCTCGAGCCTGCGGGGCACCACGTCGAGCCCCGGTGCCGTGTCGCCGCAGTGCGACAGCGACAGCCAGAGGTTGAGCGCCTTGACCTGGCCCATGAAGGCGCCGTCCTGGTGCCAGGCCCCGGCGGTCGAGGGCTCGGCTCGGCGCAGCGTCGTCTTGTCGACGGTGAGCAGCGGCGGCTCCCCCAGGTAGCCCTCCACCAGCCCGGGCAGCCCGGCGGCCGCCAGCAGCTCGCTCAGCTCGAAGCTCAGCCCCGGCGAGTCGGCGGCCAGCAGGCCACCACCGAGCCTGATCCACTCGCGGATCAGCGGGCCGGCCTGGCGCGGGTCGGGCTCAAACTCGCTGTAGTAGCGCGGGTCGGCGGCGCCCCGAGCCTCGTGGCGGGTCCGGGCCGCGAAGGCACGGTCGATGCCGGCGATGAGGGCGCGGGCGCGCTCGGGCGCCACCAGCCCGCGCACGAGCAGGCAGCCGTGACGGAGGATCCCGGCGCGCAGGAGCTCCGGGGTCAGCTCCGCGGCGGCGATCTCGGGGAGCGCGACCCCCCGCGGCAGGCCGTCGAAGTCGGGCTTGGCCTGCTGGGGTGGCGGGTCGACGACCGCGTCGAGCATCTGGATCGCGAGCAGGTTGCGGAGGTGGAGGAGCCGTCGCTCGCGCTCGGCGTCGCCCGCCACGCGGTTGGCCTCGCGCAGGGACTCGATCTCGGCCGCCAGGGCGGGCCCGCCCGGAGGACCGTCCGCCACCGCGCCGCCCGGAGGACCGTCCGCCACCGCGGCTCCGCCGTCCCGGGCTCGCGGGCTGCGCCACCACATCGGGGATCAGGTTACCCGCCGCCGGCCTGAACCGGGCGGGCCGGGACGCCGGTCACGGTCGCCCCGGCGGGGACGTCGTCGACCACCACCGCGCCCGCCCCGATGCGCGCCGCCGCGCCCACCCGGACGGGCCCGATCAGCTTGGCGCCCGTGCCGATGCTGACGTTGGCCTCCACCGTCGGGCCGGTCACCTCCCCCGCGCGCAGCCCGATCGTGACGAAGGGTGAGATTACGGTTCCCGAGGCGATGTGCACGATGCCGTCGGCCACGACCTGGCCGTGGACGATGTAGACGCCCGGCTCCACCACCACGGGGTCGCCGATCGAGACCTGGGCGCTCACCATCGCCAGGCGGTGCAGCAGCCGCGGCAGCACCGGGACGCCGCGGGCCTGCAGGGCGGCCTTGGCTCGGTACATCGCCTGGGCCAGGAACGCGTCGCTGACCCAGGCCAGCCGCAGGGCCTGGAGCACGACATCGGCGGCGGAGGCGAACTCGTGGCGCTCACCGCGATGAAGCGCGGTGACCCGCGCGTCCTCGGCCACCGCGCGCCAGAAGGGCGGATGGCGGGCCCGCAGCGCGGCCCAGAACGCGGCGCGGTCCGCCGCGCCGGCGTCGCGCTGCTGGGCCATCCTCCCCACCGGCGGCTACCTCCTGACCGGGATCAGGCTGGCGATGTGCCGGCCCGCCACGGCCAGCAGGCGCCGGTCGCCGGCTCGCGCGGCGGCGAAGCCGAGCTGCGCCCACGCGCTCAGGTTGAGCGGCTCGCGCGCGGTGACGGAGCGCAGGATCGCGATCGCTCGGGCCAGGTCGTGACGGCCCGCCGCCAATTCGCCCCGCAGCACGTCGACCGTGAGGTCGGGGTTGAGCGTCGCCGCGGCGTCCAGATCGGCGCGGGCGGCCCACGCCTGGGCCGGGGTCAGCGTCGCGGCGCCGGCGACCAGCGCGGCCGCCCGGCCGGTCTGGCGCGCCTGCCACCAGCCGAGCCCAAACCACGCGCTCACCACCAGCGCCGCCACGACCACCGCCACACGCGCCATCGCGCCCACGCCCGGGATGATCGCCTATATCCTCGCCGCGTGGCGATCATCACCGGCGAGCGCGTCAGCACCGGTGAGGGCGGGTTCAACCCGAGCTTTCAGCGCCACCGGGCCGAGTACCGGCTGTGCGCGACGCTCCTCGGCCCCGGCCGGGTCCTCGATCTGGGCTGCGGAACCGGCCACTCCCACCGCGAGTTGGCGCCCCGCGAGACGGTCGGGGTGGACGTCGAGCCCGCGGTGCTGGGCGACCAGGGGCGCGAGACGCACGTGGCCGACATGCGCGCGCTCCCCTTCCCCGCCGCGTCCTTCGACTCGGTGGTGGCGGTCCAGTCGATCGAGCACGTGCCCGACGCCGAGCCGATGCTGGCCGAGGTCGTCCGCGTCCTGCGCCGCCCCGGCCGCGCCGTGTTCGTCACCCCCAACCGGCTCACCTTCGGCTCCCCGGAGGAGATCATCGACCCCTATCACTACGTCGAGTACGACCCGGCGCAGCTGAGGGCGCTGTGCGCGCGGTTCTTCGACGCCGTGGAGGTGCTGGCGCTGCACGCGTCGGAGCGCTACATGGCGATCCACGACGACGAGCGGCGCGAGCTGCGGCGGCTGCTGGCCCGCGACCCGCTGGCGCTCCGGCGGCTGGTCCCCCGGCGGGTCCGCCAGCGCCTGTACGACCGCCGGCTCAACCGCGATCGCGTCACGCCGCGGCCGGGGGCGCTGGAGATCGGGCCCGAGGACTTCTGGCTCTCGCCCGAGCGGCTCGAGCAGGCGATCGACCTGTTCGCGGTCTGCGACCTCTCGCCCGCGTGATCGGGGCGCCCGCAGTCGCCCCGGCGCCCGAGGCCGAAAGCCGCGTCGGCGCGATCGACGCGCCCAACCTCACCCCGCCCCCGGGCAACCCCCGCTTCCCGCTCCTGGACTCGCTGCGCGCGGTCGCCGCGCTGTGCGTGTTCGCCGGCCACACGGTCACCGGCGTGCTCTCGCTGCGCCACCACCCCGGCCTGTTCGTGTGGGCCGCCCAGCTCGCCTACGAGGGGGTGGCGATCTTCTTCCTGCTCTCCGGCTTCCTCCTCTACCGACCGTTCCTCACCGCCCGGCGCGGCGGCCACGGGCTCTCGATTGCCTCCTACGCCAGGCGCCGCGCGCTGCGGATCGTGCCCGCCTACTGGGCGGCGCTGACGATCTTCCTCGCCGCCGGCTTCGTGGGCGGCGTGACGGCCGGCAACTGGTGGGTGTTCTACGGCTTCGGGCAGATCTACAGCTCGACGATGATCGGCCACGGGATCGGGGTGGCCTGGACGCTGTGCATCGAGGTCACCTTCTACGCGGCGCTGCCGCTGTTCGCGCTGGGCTGCCTGTGGCTGGGGCGCGGCGCCGGGTCGCTGCGCCCCGACGCCGTGGCGCTCGCGCTCCTGGCCGCCGGCTCGCTCGCCTTCCGGGCCCACTTCAGCTCGTTTCTCCAGGTGGCCACGGTCTCGACGCTGCCGGGCACGTTCTTCTGGTTCGCGCTGGGGATGGCGTGCGCGATCGCCAGCGTGCGCCGCCAGGAGCGAGCTCTTCGCGCCGCGCCGGCCGGCGCGGCGCGGCGAGCGGACCTGTGGCCGGCGGCGAGCTGGGTCGTGGCGGTGGCGCTGTTCGCGCTCCTGCACCGCGTCAGGCCCGGCTGGCTCGGGCTGGGGGTGCCGGGGGTGGCCGCCGCGGTTCACGTGCTCTACGGGCTGAGCGCGCTGTTCGCCCTGCTCCCGGCGGTGTTCGCCGAGGACGGGCGCGGGCCGGTCCAGCGGATCCTGCGCAACCGCCTGCTGGCCTGGATCGGTCTGGTCTCCTACGCCTTCTACCTCTACCACACGATCGTCATCGCCCAGCTGGCCCGCCTGGCCGGGCATCTCGGGATCTCGGCGCGCTACGCCCCGGTGGCGGCGGCCTCGCTGGTGGTGTCGCTGGCCTGCGCGGCGGCCAGCTACTACCTGCTGGAGCGGCCGGCGATGCGCTGGGGCCGCTCGCGCCGCCCGCGGCGCGGCGCGGGCACCGGCCGCCCGCCGGGCGTGCGGCGCCGGCGAGAGGTCAGGGCATGAACTTGCGCGAGCGCCAGGCACCCGAGCGGTGCAGCAGCAGCCGCGCCCCGGCGCCCAGCGTCTTGATCCCGTAGATCACCGACTGGCCGGCCGAGGCCGAGGAGGCGTCGGGGAAGTAGCGGGTGCGCGCGGGCACCTCGACGACGCGAAAGCCGAAGTGCACCGCCTGCATGACCATCTCGGAGTCGAACACGAAGTCGATCGAGTTGCGCAGGAAGGGAACGGTCAGCAGCAGGCGGCGCGAGAAGGCCCGGTAGCCGGTGTGCAGCTCGCTGAAGCTCGTTCCCAGCAGCCGGTTCTCGATCATCGTGAGCGCCCGGTTGGCCAGGAACTTGTAGCGGGGCATCCCGATCTGACGCCACGCGCCCGGGCGGGTGAGGCGGGAGCCCAGCACCATGTCGGCCTCGCCGCTCAGGATCGGCTCCACCATGCTCGGGATCAGCGACGGCTCGTACTGGCCGTCGGGGTGGAGCATCACGACCACGTCGGCGCCCCGCTGGAGCGCCTCCAGGTAGCAGGTCTTCTGGTTGCCGCCGTAGCCGACGTTGTGGGGATGCCAGATCAGGTGCAGCGGGAGCCGGCGGGCGATGTCGAGCGTCCCGTCCGTCGAGCCGTCGTCGACGAGGATGATCTCGTCGACCACCTCGGTGGGGATCGCCGAGAACGTCGCCTCGAGCGTCCGGGCGGCGTTGCGCGCCGGCATCACCACGATCACCTTGGGCACGGCGGCGCCAAGCGTAGCCACCGGGCCCGCCGGGCGGGCGTGGGCGGTCCCGACCCGCGCCCCCGGGCGGCTCCGATCCGCGCGTGGGCGCCTCGGGCGGTCCCGGCCCGCGCGCGGGCGGTCAGGCGGTCCCGGCCCGCGCGCGGGCGGCCAGCACGATCAGCTCGACGCAGTCGTCGATCGGGATCGCGGTGGAGTCGATCACCAGGTGGTAGAGCCGGGGGTCGTCGATGTCGGCGCCGTAGAACTGCCGCATGTAGTCGGCGTGGGCGCGGTCGAGCTGGCGCAGGGCGCGCTCGGCGGTCTCCCGGTCCCGCTCGCCGAGCGCCATCGCCTGGGCGATCCGCGCCTCGCGCGGGCCGTCCAGGCGCACGCGCAGCACGTGGGGGTGATCGCGCAGCACCACCGCGCCGGCGCGGCCGAGGATCACCCCCTCGCCGGTGGCCGCCTGGCGCTGGAGCACCTCCTCGGTGGCGCGGCGGAAGTCCTCGGAGGTGACCGTCTCGGGCGGCAGCGGCGCGGGGACCGAGATGTCAGCGGCCATGAACCCGCGCAGCAGCCGGTCCAGGAAGCCGCCCTCGCTGGCCTCCTCGTCGTGCGCCGAGGCCACCTCGAGGCTCACGTCGAGCTGCTCGGCCACCTGGACGGGGATCGCGCGGTCGAGGAAGGGGACCCCGAGCCGCTCGGCGACCGCCGGGCCGATCACGGCGCCGCCGGCGCCGTAGGAGGCGGACAGGCTGACCAGCGTCACGGGCTCACCACCGCCTCGTGGCCGGCCGGCTCGGCGCCGCCGCCCCGGTGCCCGCCCGGCGGCGGCTCCTCCTCGCGGTAGTGGTACCTGCCGCCGCGCAGCCAGGAGGCGGCGGCGGCGATCAGGCAGGCGATGAACGAGAAGGTGAAGGCGGCCGACAGCGCGTCGGAGAACGGCGCCCCCATCAGCCGGGGGAAGAACGAGCGCCCGGTGAGCGTCGCCACCTGGGCGGCCGGGAGGTGGTGGGCCAGCGGCCCGAGCAGCCGCTGGATCGGGTTGTAGCCGAGGAAGGCCGCGAACAGGCTGGCCACCGGCGGCAGATGGGCGATCCGGCTCGCCTGGGGGGCGGGCACGCCGTGGGCGAGCAGGCCGGACTGCAGCGCGGCGGGCAGGCGCGCCGAGAGCCCGACGATCAACAGCGAGAAGAACAGCGAGATCGAGAGCACCATGGCCGAGTTCTGGAAGGTGGCGTTCATCCCCGCCCCGGCGCCGCGCTGGCGCGGGGGCAGGCTGTTCATCACCCCGGCCCGGTTGGGCGAGGCGAACAGCCCCATGCCGATGCCGTTGAGCGCCAGCAGGAGCGCGAAGGGCGGATAGGAGAAGTCCACCGGCAGCCTCTCGAGCAGGATGAACGAGATCGCGGCCAGGATCATCCCGCCGGTGGCGAACGGACGCGCGCCGTAGCGGTCGGAGAGAAAGCCGCTGAGCGGCCCGGCGATCAGGAATCCCGCGGTCAGCGGGAGCATGTAGATGCCCGCCCACAGCGGCGTCCGGGAGAAGCTGTAGCCGTGCTGGGGGAGCCAGATCCCCTGCAGCCAGATGATCAGCACGAACTGCAGGCCGCCGCGCCCGATCGCCGAGAGCAGCGTCGCCAGGTTGCCCGCCGCGAAGGCGCGGATGCGGAACAGCTTCAGGTTGAACATCGGCTGCTCCACGCGCGTCTCGATCACCAGGAACAGGACCAGCACGGCGCCCCCGCCGATCAGCTCGCTCAGCACCTTGGGGCTGCCCCAGCTCATCGTGTGGTGGCCGTAGGGCTGGATCCCGTAGGTCATCCCCACCATCACCGCCACCAGCCCGACCGCGAAGGTGACGTTGCCCAGCCAGTCGAGCTTGGCGGGGCGGCGCTCGGAGAGGTCGCGGAGCTTGGTGTAGGCGCGGAAGGTGCCGAGCAGGCCGAAGGGCACCGAGACCAGGAACACCAGCCGCCAGTCGACCGGGGCCAGCACCCCGCCCAGGATCAGCCCGAGGAACGAGCCGGAGATCGCCGCCACGCCGTTGATCCCCAGCGCCAGGCCGCGCTGGTTCTCCGGGAAGGCGTCGGTGATGATCGCGCTCGAGTTGGCGAACAGCATCGCCCCGCCCACGCCCTGGCCCACCCGCATGCCGATGATCCACAGCGCGCCGCCGGACCCGCGCAGCGGCGTGGCGGCGAGCAGGATCGAGAACAGGGTGAAGACGGCGAAGCCCAGGTTGTAGGTGCGCACGCGGCCGAACATGTCGCCCAGGCGCCCCAGGCTCACCACCAGCACCGCGGTGACGACGAGGAAGCTGAGGATCGTCCACAGCAGGTAGTTCGTGTTCTGCGGCGCGAGCGGATCGATGCGGATGCCCCGGAAGATGTCGGGCAGGCCGATCAGCAGGATCGAGGAGTTGATCGTGGCCAGCAGCATCCCGATCGTCGTGTTGGACAGGACGATCCACTTGTAGTTGGGGTCGGGAGGCATCGAAGGGGCGGCTATATGATCCCCGCGACCTACCCATCCGATCTTGCGGAGCAACCAGATGACGACCGTGACCATGGACATGGCCAGCCTGCGCGAGGCCGCGGGCAGGCACCTGGGCCACACCGAATGGCGGGAGATGACCCAGGAGCGGGTCAACCAGTTCGCCGACGCCACCGACGACCACCAGTTCATCCACGTCGACGTCGAGCGCGCCAAGGAGACGCCGTTCGGCGGCACGATCGCCCACGGCTACCTGACCCTGTCGCTGATGGCCCCGATCATGGGCGAGCTGCTGAACGTCTCCGACGCCAAGATGGGGCTCAACTACGGGCTCGACCGCGTGCGCTTCCCGGCGCCGCTGCGGGTCGGCGCCCAGTTCCGGGGCAGCGGCGAGATCGTCGAGGTGAGCGAGGTCCCGGGCGGTCTCCAGGTCAAGGCCCGCTGCACCGTCGAGATCCGCGACCAGGAGAAGCCGGCCTGCGTGGCCGAGTGCCTGGTCCGGCTCTACGGGTGACCGCCTCGCGCGAGGTCCAGCTCGCCGCCCGCCCGGTGGGCGAGCCCCGGCCGGGCGACTTCCGCCTGGTGGAGGTGGAGGTGGGCGACCCGGGCCCGGGCCAGATCCTGGTCCGCAACACGTTCATGTCGGTCGACCCCTACATGCGGGGACGGATGAACGACGTGCGCTCCTACGTGCCGCCGTTCGCGCTGCACGCGCCGCTGGAGGGCGGGGCGGTGGGGGAGGTCGTGGCCTCCTCCGACGAGCGCTTCGCCGCCGGCCAGACGGTCCTGCACAGCCTCGGCTGGCGCGAGTACGCGCTCGTGGACGCCGAGCATGCGCGGCCGATCGACCCCGACGGCGTGCCGCCGTCGGCCTATCTGGGCGTGCTGGGGATGCCCGGCATGACCGCCTACGTGGGGCTGACCGAGATCGCGGGCCTGCGCGAGGGCGAGACCGTGTTCGTCTCCGCGGCGGCGGGCGCGGTCGGCTCGGTCGCCGGGCAGATCGCCCGGCTGCGCGGCTGCCGGGTGATCGGCAGCGCCGGCTCGGCTGAGAAGGTCGCCTACGTGAGGGACGAGCTCGGCTTCGACGGGGCGTTCGACTACCACGACGGGGACGTCACCGAGCTGCTTCGCCGGGCGGCCCCCGACGGCATCGACGTGTACTTCGACAACGTGGGCGGCGAGCACCTGGTGGCCGCGATCTCGGCGATGCGCCAGCACGGCCGCATCGCCCTGTGCGGCGCGATCTCGCTCTACAACGCCACCGAGCGCCCGCCCGGGCCCTGGAACCTGGCGCTGGCGATCGGCAAGCGCCTGACGCTGCGCGGCTTCATCGTCTCCGACCACGCCGAGCGCTACGAGGACTTCGCGCGCGAGGTCGGCGGCTGGGTCGGTGAGGGCGCGATCCGCTACCGGGAGACGGTGGTCGACGGGCTCGAGCGCGCCCCCGAGGCGTTCATCGGCCTGCTGCGGGGGCAGAACATCGGCAAGATGGTCGTGCGCCTGGGTGGGTAGACACCGCCCATGAAGACACGCATACTCGGTTCCGAGGGACTCGAGGTCTCGATGCAGGGACTGGGCTGCATGGGGATGTCGGAGTTCTACGGAGAGACAGACGAGGCCGAGTCGATCGCCACCATCCAGCGGGCGCTCGAGCTCGGCGTGACGTTCCTCGACACGGCCGACATGTACGGCCCGTTCACCAACGAGCGCCTGGTCGGGCGGGCGATCAAGGGCCGCCGCGATCAGGTGGTCCTGGCCACCAAGTTCGGCAACGTGCGGGGGGAGAACGGCGAGCGGCTGGGCGTCCGCGGCGACCCCGAGTACGTCCGCAGCGCGTGCGAGGGCTCGCTTCGGCGCCTCGGCGTCGACCACATCGACCTCTACTACCAGCACCGCGTCGATCGCAACGTGCCGATCGAGGAGACGGTGGGAGCGATGGCCGAGCTGGTCAGGCAGGGCAAGGTCCGCCACCTCGGCCTCTCGGAGGCCTCGGCGGAGACGATCCGCCGCGCCCACGCGATCCATCCGATCACCGCGCTGCAGAGCGAGTACTCGCTGTGGACGCGCGAGCTGGAGGAGCGCATCCTCCCCACCACGCGCGAGCTGGGCATCGGCCTGGTCGCCTACAGCCCGCTCGGGCGCGGCTTCCTCTCGGGGCGCTTCCGCTCCCCGGAGGACATCCCGGAGGGCGACTTCCGCCGCCACAACCCGCGCTTCCAGGGCGAGAACTTCAAGCGCAACCTGACGATCGTCGAGCGGGTGCGCGAGATCGCCCAGGAGAAGGGGGTGACGCCGGCCCAGCTCGCGCTGGCCTGGGTGCACCACCGCGGCGAGGACGTGGTCCCGATCCCCGGGACCAAGCGGCGCGCCTACCTGGAGGAGAACGTCCGGGCGACCGAGATCGAGTTGAGCGAGGAGGAGCAGCGGCGGCTGGACGAGGCGGCGCCCCCCGGGCAGACGGCCGGGGACCGCTACCCCGACATGTCCACCGTCGAGGTGTAGGAGGACCCGCCGGGCGCATGCGCCCGGCGGCGGGTCGGCGCATGCGCCGACCCGGGGGGCCGCGCATGCGCGGCCCCCTCTTATCAGAACCTGATCGCCCCGGCGGGCAGCTCCACGCCGGGCGAGACGCGGGCGCCCGCGGTGAGCACGTTGCCCTCCCCCAGGCGCACGCCGTCGCCCAGCACCACGCCGTGCTCGATGTGGCAGCGCGCGCCGATCGCGCACCCGGCGCCGAGGATCGAGGAGCTGATCAGCGCGCCCGGGCCCACCGAGGTGCCGGCGAAGATCACCGAGCTCTCCACGTGGGCGCCCTCGCCGACGCTCGCGCCGGGGCCCAGCACTACGCGGCCGCCGACGATCGCCCCCGACGCCACGCGCGCGCCCGGGCACACGAGCGCGGGCGCCACCACCCGGCCCTCGATCCGGGCGCCGTCGCACAGCGCGCCCCGCGCCCGCTCCAGGGGCTCGGCGAGCGAGGTCCGCACGTTGCCCTCCAGGATGTCGAAGGTCCCCTGGAGGTAGCGCTCCGGGGTCCCGATGTCCAGCCAGTAGCCGTCGGCCGGGAAGCCGTAGAGCCCGTTGTCCACCAGCGCGGGGAAGACGTCGCGCTCGATCGAGATGTTGGTCCCGGCGGGCGCCATTTGCTCGAGCACCGAGCGCTCGAGCACGTAGGCCCCGGCGTTGATCAGGTTGGTGTCGATCTCGTCCGGGCTCGGCTTCTCCAAGAACTCGGCCACCGCGCGGTCGCCGTCCAGCCGGACCAGGCCGTAGGCGGAGGGATCCTCCACCCCGACCAGGGCGAGCGTCGCGCGCGCGCCGGTGCGCTCGTGCTGGTCCAGCTGGGCGGAGAGGTCCAGGTCGCAGAGCACGTCGCCGTTGAGCATGAAGAAGCGCTCGTCCAGCAGCTCGCCGGCGAAGCGCAGGGCGCCGCCCGTCCCCAGCGGCCGGGGCTCCTCGACGTAGCGCAGGCGCACGCCCAGCTCCTCGCCGTCGCCGAGCACCCGCCTGACGGAGTCGGCGAGAAAGCCGCAGGAGAGGATCACGTCGTCCACGCCGTGGCGGCGCAGCCAGTCGATCATGAAGGTGATGAACGGCCGGCCGGCCAGCGGCAGCACCGGCTTGGGGACGGTCGTGGTGAGCGGGCGCAGGCGGGTCCCCTCGCCGCCGGCCAGGATCAGGGCCTGCATCAGCTCGACTTGGCCTGCTCGTCGAGCTTCTCGCGCAGGTAGCGCGCCTTCTCGGCCCGCCGCCGGTGGATCCGACGCTCCTCCTCGGTGGCCGACTCCTCGGCCAGCTCGGCCTGGACCCGCGCGCGGCGGGCCTCCTCCTGGCGCAGCTCCTCGGTGTCGCGCTTGTCAGCCATCTTCTTTGAGGCGCTCGGCCAGCCGGCTGTGGCGCCGGCCGGTGTCGGCGGTGCGCGCGGCGCGGGCCACCACCTCCCGGGTGCCGACGATAACGGTTGCCAGCCGGGCGCGGGTGATCGCCGTGTAGAGCATCTCGCGGCGCAGGAAGAACGGGCCGGCGGCGGGGTGGGCGACGATCACCGCCACCGGCAGCTCGATCCCCTGGCCACGGTGGACCGAGCAGGCGTAGGCCAGGCGCAGGCGGTCGGACTGCTCGGCGGGCAGGCGGAAGACCGTGTCCTCGCCGGCCAGGATCAGCGCCGGGTCGTCGTGCTCGCCGGAGACCTCGTCCAGCAGCCGCAGGAGGGTGCCGTTCATCAACCCCAGCTCGTGGAGGTTGCGCCCGGTCATCATCACCTTGTCGCCGATCCGCAGCCGCCCCGAGCCGACCGGCTGCCCGTCGGGATTGAGCCGCTCGCGCAGCGCCGCGTTGAGCGCGTCGATCCCCAGCGCGCCGCGGTAGACGGGGGCGAACACCTGGATGTCGGCGAGCGGGTCCACCCCGTAGTGGCCCGGCAGCCGGCGGGTGACCAGCGACACGATCTCGCCGAGCGCGGCGGCCGGGTCCTCGCGCTCGATCAGGAACAGGTCGCGGCGCATCCCGGGCGCGGGGGTGAAGCTCGGCGGCTCGCCGCGGCGGATCGCGTGCGCCCCCTGGACGATCATGCTCCCGGCCGCCTGGCGGAAGATGTGGCGCAGGCGGGCGGTGGGCACCAGCCCGGACTCGATCAGCTCGGCGAACGGCTTGCCCGCCCCCACCGGCGCGAGCTGGTCGGCGTCGCCCACCAGCACCACGTGCGTCTCCGGCCCCACCGCGCGCAGCAGCGTGACCAGCAGCTCGAGGTTGGCCATCGAGGTCTCGTCGACGATCAGCAGCTCGCACGGCAGGGGGTCGTCCTCGTCGTGCGTCGGGCCCTCGCCGGGGATCCATCCGAGGGCGGAGTGGACGGTCCGGGCGCGCAGCCCGCTGGCCTCGGTCATCCGGATCGCCGCCCTCCCGGTGGGGGCGACCAGCGCCACGCGCGCCCCCCGGGCCGCGGCGAGGGTGGCGATGGCGCGGATCGAGGCGGTCTTGCCGGTGCCGGGGCCGCCCGTGATCAGCGACAGGCGGTGGGCGAACGCGTTGCGCAGCCCGGCGAGCTGCTCGGGGGTGAGGGCGGGGCTGCCGTCGGGCGCCGGCGCGGGGCCGCCGTCGGGGGCCGGCGCGGGGAGGGCCGGGCCGCGGTCGTCGCGGGCCGGGGCGGGGAGGGGGAGCCTGTCGCTGCGCTCCGACTCCAACAGCTCGGCGACCCGCTGGGCGAGCTCGGCCTCCAGCCGGGCGGTCGCCGGCCGGTACAGCCAGCTGCCGGCGGCCACCAGGTCGCCGGCGGCGACGAGGTCGTCGAGGAGCCCCTCGGGGGGCGGTTCTCCGAGCAGCCGCTCCAGCTCCGAGCGCAGCGTGTCCCGCGGCAGGCAGGTGCTGCCGCCGCGCTCGGCCTCCGTCAGCAGGTGCAGGGCGCCCGCCCGCGCGCGCTCGGGACGACTGGCGCCGGCGCCGATCGCGCCCGCGATGCGGTCGGCGATCAGAAAGCCGACGCCGAACACGCTGGTCAGCTCGTAGGGCCGCTCGAGCACCGCCCGGTGGGCGTCCTCGCCGTAGGCGTCCTGGAGGCGGGCGACCAGGTAGCCCAGCCCGTGGGGTGCCAGCAGCAGGTGGAGCCGGCGTGAGGCGCGCAGCCGCTCCCACGAGGCCGCCGCCTCGCGCGCGGCGCGGCCGCGCAGGCCCGCGGCGGCGAACGCGCGCGCCGGGTCGGCGTCGATCGCCTCCAGCGCGCCCGGGGCGCCGAACCGCTCGAGCAGCCTCCGCGCGCGGGCGGGGCCGACGTGCCTGACCCGCTTGAGGTACGCGGTGACGGCGTCGGCGTCGGTGGGCGGCAGCGGCGTGGCCTGGCGCACCTTCACCTGGGGGCCGTAGCGCGAGTCCTCCTCCCAGTGGCCGACGACCCTCGCCCGCTCGCGCGCCTCCAGGTGGGCCAGCGCGCCCACGAGGACGATCTCCTCACCGTCCTCTCCCGCCGCCTCGGCCACCGCCCACCCGGTCTCCTGGCTCGCGTAGCGGAGCCGGCCGATCGTGACCTCGGCGTCGAAGGCGCCGTGGGCCGGAGCCTGAAGCATCGTGCGCCCCACATTAGCCGCGCGAGTGGCCGCCACCGGGCTTTTGTGGCAGAGATGTCACGGGTTGGTCTTCCACACCTGGGAAGCGCCTGACTTTTCATGGCTGGACTCGTAGCCGATACTGAATGGGCAATGAACGCCATAACCCAGGCTGCCGAGCCCGAGTCGACGCTCGACAGCAGCCAGCTCCGCGTCTCGCGGCTGAGCGACGAGCTGCTCGCGCGCCAGGCCGCGCGCGGCAGCGAACGGGCGTTCACGGTCATCTACCAGCGCTACCACCAGCCGCTCTACCGCTACTGCCGCTCGATCGTGCGCGTGGACGCGGACGCCCAGGACGCCCTGCAGTCGACGTTCGCCAACGCGCTGGGAGCGTTGCGGCGGGGCGGGCGCAACGCGCCGCTGCGGCCGTGGCTGTACCGGATCGCGCACAACGAGGCGGTCTCGGTCATCCGGCGCCGTCAGCGCGAGCATCCGCTGGGCTCGGAGGGGTTGACGGCGGACGCGGGCGAGACCGCCGCCGTGGCCTCCTCGCCCGAGGAGGCGCTGGCCCTGCGGGAGCGGTGGAGCACGCTGATGGCGGACCTCGCCGAGCTGCCCGAGCGCCAGCGGGGAGCGCTCCTGCTGCGCGAGATGAACGGCCTGCCGCACGAGGAGATCGCGATCGCGCTCGCCACCACCACCAGCGGAGCCAAGCAGTCGATCTTCGAAGCCCGACAGGCGCTGGCCGAGTTCGCGGAGGGTCGAGCGATGGCGTGTGAGGAGGTCTGCCGCCGGATCTCCGACGGGGATGGCCGGGTGCTGCGCGGGCGTCGCCTCCGCGCGCACCTTCGCAGCTGCCCCGGGTGCGCCGCGTTCGCCGAGGGGATCCGGGACCGGCGGGCCGAGTTTCGCGCCTTCGCTCCCGTGCTGCCCCCGCTGGCGGCCGGCGCGCTCCTCTCCCGGGTGCTCGGGGCCTCCTCGCACGCGGCGGCGGCCTCCTCGCACGCGGCGGCGGCTTCCTCGGGCGCCGCGGCGGTTTCCTCGGGCGCGGCGGCGACCGGCGTGGCGAGCAAGGTGCTGGGCGGCGCGGTCGTCTGGAAGGCGGTCGCCGGCGCGGCGATCGTTGCCACCGCGGCGGTGGGCGTCGTCACGCTTCGCCACCCGCATCCGGCGAGCGGCGGACGCGGTGGCGTCCCGGCGGCGCGGCACACCACCGCCGCGAGCTCCCCGGCCCGCTCGACCCATCACGCGACCGGCGCCACGCACAGGGCCTCCCGGATCGGACCCGGCGCGATCCGCAGCCACCGCCGCTCGGGCGCCCACGCCATGACGTCCGGGTCGCGGGCGCCCGCCGCTGCAACGACGCTCGCGGGCGCCCCGCGCGGGCGCGCCTCGACGGGCTACCCGCCCGGCTCGACGGTGGCCGCCGGGCACGCCACCCTCCCGCCGGCGGCGGCTTCGCACCGCAGCTCGGGCGCGCCGCGCTCCGTCGGCGCCTCCCACCGTGGCGGCTCGGGCTCGGGCTCCCTGCACCGCCGCTCGTCTCGGAGGGTGCGGGCGCTCGCCCACCGCCCGCCTCCGCCCCCGCCCCACCCTAAGAAGCTGCCCGCTCCGGCGGCAGGGGCGGGCAGCGGCTCCGCGGCAGGGGCAGGTGGCGGCACGCACAGCGGATAGACGGGCCGAGGGGCCGGCTCGTCGCACTGCGCCCTTCGTGGGCCATCCTGCGCCACGACCAGATACCCCCTGACTCTGTGGCGCCCTCAGCGTTGACGGGGCGATGCCAACGCAACGTCGAAGGAGGACCCGACCATGAGATACCTGACCACCCTGGCGGGGCTGCTGTCAGCCGCCGCCCTGGCAGTTGCGGTTCCCGCGGTCGCCAAGCCTTCCCATCCGAGCACCTCGCACAAGTGCACGCCGCACAAGGTCGCCTACACGGCGTACGGCAAGCTCGTGTCCTTCAGCGGCACCAAGACGGGCAAGGACCGCTACACGGGGACCATCACCGTCCACGTGACCAAGGCCAACCATCACGCGCGGGCCGACAAGAACGGCGACGTCACCTACAACCTCAACAACACGGTTGTCAAGTTCGGCAAGGGCACCGGCCCGTCCGACACCGGTGACCGGGTCAAGGTCATCGGCAAGATCACCGAGCTGGCCAAGAAGTGCAGCCAGACCGGGTTCACCCCGACGGTGACCGTCCGCAAGGTCGACATCAGCGCGGTCAAGGGCAAGAAGCACTGAACCTTCTGCCGTAGAGATCGGCTCCACCGGAGGGCCCCGCAGGATGCGGGGCGCCTCTTGAGATCGGCTCCACCGGAGGGCCCCGCAGGATGCGGGGCCCTCCCTGCTTCATGGCAGAGTGGGGGCATGGCGCAGCAGCGAGGCGAGGGCAGGCGGCCGGGGCTCACGGTCAGGCTTCTTCGCCTGGTGGCGAGCTCGCTCTGGCGGTTCGGCCGCTGGCTGTTCCGCCTCGCGCGCGGGGAGGTCGTCAAGCGGGTCGGCGGCCCCGCGCGCGCGCGCGTAATCACGCTGTTCGCGCTGGTGCTGGCGCTCAACGGCGCCGACACCTCGACGGTCGGCGCGGTCGCCCCGCAGCTCGAGCACGCGCTGCGCATCGGCAACGCCAAGATCGGCCTGCTCAGCTCGGTCACCCTGCTGGTCGGGGCGGTGGTCACGATCCCGGTCGGCCTGCTGGTCGACCGGGCTCGCCGGATGCCGCTGCTGGCGCTCAGCATCATCCTCTGGAGCGCCGCCTCCTTCGCCAGCGCCCTGGCCGGCAGCTACTCGACGCTGCTGTTGACCCGCCTGGCCCTGGGGGCGGTGGCCGCGACCGCCGGGCCCGCGATCGCCTCGCTGACCGGCGATTACTTCCCCGCCTCCGAGCGCGGGCGCATCTGGGCCTACGTCCTCGCCGGCGAGGTGTTCGGCACCGCGGTCGGCTTCATCGTCTCGGGGTCGGTGGCCAGCCTGATCGGGTGGCGGGCGGCCTTCATCGTGTTGGCCATCCCCGGCTTCTTCCTGGCCCGCGAGCTGTGGCGCACGGTCCCCGAGCCCCTGCGCGGGGGCCAGAGCCACCTGGAGCCCGGAGTGGTCGATCTGGGGGTGGCGGTCGCCGCGGCGTCGGCGCGCGCCGACCGGCGGGCCGGCTTCGCCGGCGGGGACTGGGCCACGGAGGTCGAGGAGCCGGCGGTCGACCCCCAGAAGGAGGCCGCCCGGGAGGCGGCCCGCCAGGCCGGGGCCGAGCCCGATCCCCGCCTGGTGCTGAGGCAGGATCCGCGGAGGCTGGGCCTGGTCGCGTCGGTGCGCTACATCCTCTCGGTCCCGAGCAACCTGCTGCTGATCGTCGGCTCCTCGCTCGGCTACTTCTACTTCGGCGGGCTGAGCACGTTCGCGCTGCTGTTCGTCAAGGGCCGCTACCACGCCAGCCAGGCCGAGGCGGAGCTGATCCTCGCGCTGCTGGTGGTCGGCGCGCTGGTGGGCACGATCGTCGGCGGCCGGGTGACCGACGTGCTCCTGCGGCGGGGCAGCCTCGAGGCCCGGGTGTGGTTCCCGGCGGGCTGCTATCTCGCCGCCGCGGTCGTGCTGATCCCCGGCTTCCTGGGCACCCAGATCTCGCCTGCGATCTGGTTCGCCGTCGGCGGAACGGCGCTGATCGCCGCCGCCACGCCGCCCGTCCAGGCGGCGCGCCTGGACATCATGCCGGCCGGCCTGTGGGGGCGGGCGGAGAGCGTGCGCACGTTCATCCGCTCGATCGCCCAGGCGCTCTCCCCGCTGGTGTTCGGCGGGCTCTCGCAGCTCGTCTCGGGGATCTTGCCCGGCCAGGCGCCGATCGGCACCCACCCCCACGCACCGCCGTCGCACGCGGCCACCGGGCTTCAGGTCAGCTTCCTGATCCTGCTCAGCACGCTGGTGGCGGCGGGCGTGATCCTGGCGCGGGCGCGCAAGAGCTACGCGACGGACATCGCCACGGCGGGCGCCTCCGAGGCGGCGGCGCCCCGCCGCCGGCGGCGCGAGGCGGGGTGGCTGGCGGGGTAGCGGGGCGCGGAACTCTGTGGCCGACACCCCTGTGCCTATCGCTCCCGTTGCGCGGGGTGCGTGGCGCAGAGGTGTCGGTTTTCGACACCTCTGCGCCGAGCGCGGGAGGAGGGGGCGAGTGATCGGCGCGTAGGTGTCGCGGCGAGCGGGCGGGGGCCGCCGCGACGCGACGCGGCGGGCGCCGCGACGCGGGGGGGCGCCGCGACGCGGGGGGGCGTCGCGATGCGGGGGGGCGCCGCGCAGGTCCCCGCGCCCCGCCCCCCGCCCGCCGCCCCGCTACCCCGACGCCGCGCCCCGCGCCGCGGTCGCCATCGCATCGGTGGCGACCAGATGCTGGAAGGCGCGGATCAGCGGCCGCACGCTGGCCAGCCCCAGCTGGCCCTGGGCGCCGAACGCCTGCACCCGGGTCTCGGAGCGCAGCAGCGACCCTCCGCCCGGGCCCGGCTCGACCCAGTTGGCGAACAGGACCTTGGCGGTCCCGCCGCGGTCCCAGGCGCGGAACTCGTCAGGCTCGGTGAGTCGCGGGTAGTCGCGGCGCAGGGTCCAGATGCGCCCGACCAGCCCCGACAGGAGCCCCAGCTCGCCCTCCTCGAGCGGGAGGAACGGCTGGCTTCGGAACAGCTCGTCGAACGAGGCGTCCGCCGGCACGCCGGGGATCCGCCAGCGGATGAGGCGGCCCAAGAGCCGGGTGTCGCGCAGCCGCATCGCGCGCGCGGCGCTCCACAGCCGCTCCGGGGCGGCGTCGGCCCGGCGCTGATGGGAGACGCGCACCGCCGGGGCGGGCATCCAGGCATCCAGGGGGGGCGGAACCATCACGTCCGCGATCATCCTGCCCGATGGCGCGCTCGGCCACCTGGCTTCTCCCGCTCGCGCCCGTGAGCGCGCGGGCCGCGGCGCGGGCCGGTCTCGCCCGCACGCTGCCCGCCCCCGGGGTCGCCCTCACCTTCGACGACGGCCCCCACCCCGAGGGGACGCCCGCCGTGCTCGAGGTCCTGGCCGCGGAGGGTGCTCGGGCGACGTTCTTCCTGGTGGGAGAGCAGGTGCAGCGTCGCCCGGAGCTGGCCCGGCGGATCGCGGCCGAAGGGCACGGCGTCGAGCTGCACGCCTTCGCCCATCGCCTGCAGTCCCGCCTCCATCGCCGGACGGTGACCGAGGACGTGCGCCGGGGACGGGCCGTGATCGAGGACGCGATCGGCCGGCGGGTGGGCTGGCACCGCCCGCCCTACGGCGTCTACAGCCCATCCGGCCTGGACGCGGTGCGGGCCGAGGGGCTGCGGCCGCTGCTGTGGTCGCGCTGGGGCAGGGACTGGCGCAGGCTCACGACCGCCGAGCGGATCGCCGCCCGCGCGGCGGGCGACCTCGCCGCCGGGGACGTGCTCCTCCTGCACGACGCGGACTTCTACAGCTCGCGGGGCTCGCACCAGCGCACGGTGCGGGCGCTTCCGATCATCCTGGCCGAGCTAAGACGGCGCGGACTCGATACCGTCCTACCCGCCTGAGACGCTGCTGCGCTCGGCCAGCGGGAGCCTCCCCGGCGCACGAACGATGACGACCGCTTCCTCCACAGAGACCGTCGGTGAGCACTCGCGCTTCGCCATCGGCTTCGACCACCGCGACCGCGCCCGGCTGCACGCGTTGATCGACGAGGTGCTCGACTCCGAGCGCTGGTCGGAGGCGGGCATGACCGAGCGCTTCGAGCAGGCGTGGGAGCGGTGGAACGGGCTTCCGGCGGTCGCGCTGTCGAGCTGGGCCGGGGGAGCGCTGGCGGCGCTGCGCTTCGCCGGCGTGGAGGGCCAGACCGTGCTCTGCCCCTCCAACACGTTCATGGCGACGCCCCTGGCCGCGGTCCATGCCGGTGCCCGGGTGGAGTTCGTCGACTGCAACCGGGAGGACCTGTGCATGTCGTATGCCTCCTTCCAGGAGGCGGCCGAGCGCGTCCGTCCCAGGGCGGCGATCCTCGTCCACATCGGCGGTCACCTCGCCTTCGACTCCGAGGCCATCGCCGAGTACTGCGCCGCCCACGGGATCTTCCTGCTCGAGGACTGCGCCCACGCGCACGGCGCCTCCTGGAACGGCCGCCGGCCGGGCGGCTACGGCGACGCCGGGGTGTTCTCGCTGTACGCCACCAAGACGATCTCCACCGGCGAGGGCGGCGTGCTGGTGTCGCGCCGGCCCGAGGTGGTCGAGTACGCGAGGGCGTTTCGCAACTACGGCAAGCCCTCCTTCGACGTGCCGGGGCTGAACTTCCGCATGAGCGAGTTCACCGCCGCCCTCGGCCTGGTCCAGGTGGAGCGCATGCCCGAGATCGTGGCGTGGAAGAACGAGGTGGCGCGACGCGAGCTCGACCCGGTGTACGCGCGCAGCCGGCTGGAGCTGCCCGACGGCATGGTCTCGGGCCTGTACAAGTACATCGTCTTCGAGCGGCTGGAGCGCTCCACCGGGCGGGTGTACGAGGAGCCCTGCCACCGGATCATGGGCCATCCCGTGGAGCTGCCCAACACCGACTGGGTGGCGCGCAACCATTCCTGCGTGCCGCTGTACTACAGACCGACGGCGCGGGCATGAGGGTTCTCGTCACCGGTGGGTCGGGCTTCATCGGCTCGCACGTGGTGGACCGGCTGCGCGCGCGGGGCCACGAGCCGGTGATCTACGACCTGCGCCCATCGCCCTGGCACGCGGAGGGGACCGTCGACACCCGCCTGGGCTCGATCACCGATCGCGAGGCGCTCGAGCGCGCCCTGCACAGCTGCGACGCCGTCGCCCACCTCGCGGCGGTGGCGGATGTCAACGACGTCCACGCCGAGCCAGAGGACGCCGAGCGGGTCAACGCCCGCGGCACGGTGGCCGTGCTGGAGGCGGCGCGGCGGGCGGGCATCAAGCGGATCGTCTACGCCTCGACGATCTGGGTCTACTCCGACTGCGCCGAGGACGCGGTCGACGAGGAGACGCTGCTGCCGGCGCCCAGCCACCTGTACACGAGCACCAAGCTGGCCGGCGAGCTCTACTGCAAGGCCTACCAGGAGCTCTACGGGATCGACTACACGATCCTGCGCTTCGGGATCCCCTACGGGCCGCGTGCGCGCGAGGCCGCCGTGATCCCCGCCTTCGTCGGCCGGGCGCTGCGCGGCGAGCCGCTCACGCTCGCCGGCGACGGCTCCCAGTCGCGGCGCTTCGTCTACGTGGAGGACCTGGCCGACGGGGTGGCGCTGGCGGTCGGGGCGCTGGCCGACGGGGGCCCGGCGCGCAACCGCGTCTACAACCTCGCCTCGGAGGAGAACGTGACGATCCGGCAGATCGCCCAGAGCGTCAAGGAGATCCTGGGCGAGGTGGAGATCGTCCACACCGAGGCGCGCCCCGGCGACTTCGGCGGCAAGGTCGTCTGCTCCAAGCGCGCCGAGCGCGAGCTGGGCTGGAGGGCGGCCACGCCGTTCTCCGAGGGCATCCGGCGCTACGTGGAATGGCGGCTGGAGCGCGAGCGCGCCTGCGCCGAGCGCGAAGCGTCGGTGGTGATCCCGGCCGGCGAGCCGGACGCCGAGTCGGGCCCGCGCAAGATCCTCATCATCTCGGCCGACATCGGCGAGGGCCACGACCTGCCGGCGCGCGCGGTGGCCCGCGAGTTCCGCGACGAGGATCCCGACGCGCTGATCTCGATCGTCAACGGCCTGCCCGCGATGGGCGTCGTGCTCACCAAGACGCTGCGGGAGAACTCCGCCTTCATGTTCAGGTGGGTGCCGTGGTGGTTCGACTTCCAGTACCGGCTGTTCATGAGCTTCTGGCCGACCCGCTGGCTGGCCAGCTTCCTGCTCTACGTGCTCGGCCAGCGCGGGATGGTGCGGCTGATCCGCTCCCACGACCCGGACCTGATCGTCTCCACCTATCCCGGAACCACCGCGCTGCTCGGCATGCTGCGCCGGCGCGGCAAGGTGCGCGTGCCCTGCTACTCGTCGATCACCGACCTGGCCGGCCTGCGCTACTGGGCACACCCGGGCATCGACCTTCACTTCATCACCCACCCCGAGTCCGGTGAGGAGGTGGAGCGGATCGCCGGCCCGGGGAGCGTCAGGTGGGCCAAGCCGCCGACCTCGCCCGCCTTCCTGGCCGCCCGCTCGCGCGAGGACGCGCGCCGCGCCCTCGCGCTGCCGGCCGAGGGGAAGGTGATCGCGGTCTCGGGCGGCGGCTGGGGGGTGGGCGACCTGCTGGGCGCCACCCGGGCTGCGCTCGGGGTCCGGGACGCCACCGTGCTGTGCCTGTGCGGGCGCAACGACAAGCTGCGCTCGCGCGTGACCCGGGTGCTGGGGCACGAGCGCCGGCTGCGGATCATGGGCTTCACCGACCGGATGGGCGACGTGCTCGCGGCCTCAGACGCCCTCATCCACTCCAGCGCCGGCCTCACCGTGCTGGAGGCGATCATCCGCGGCTGCCCGGTGATCTCCTACGGGTTCGGCTACGGGCACGTGCGGGCCTCCAACGAGGCGCTCCTGCGCTTCGGGCTGGCTCAGGTGGCGCGGACGGAGGCCGAGCTTGGCCCGGCGCTCGAGCGGGCCCTGGCCGAGCGGCCCGCGCCCGATCCGGCCTTCGCCCGCCGTCCCTCGACCGCGTCGCTGATCCTCTCCAACGAGCGCCGCAGCCGGCCGCTGCCCCGCTGGCGGCTGCGCGCGGCGCGCGCCTCCATCACCGCGGCGGGTTCGCTGCTGATCGCCGCCTGGGCGCTCACCACAGGCGCCTCCTACAGCCTGGTCTCGCACTTCGTGCACATGAGGGCGGTGACCGCCGTATCGACCGACCGGCCGGAGGTGGGCGTCCTCGTGGACGCCCGCACCCCCGAGGCGGTGCGGCTCGCGCGCGTCCTGTGGCAGCGCGACCTCCACGTCTCCTTCGCCCTCGACCGGCCGCCCGGGGTCGCCGATCGGGTCTTCCTGTTCGACTACGGCGACCAGGCGATCCCGCGCCTGGGCGGGGGCGGCCTGGTCCGCTGGCTCGAGACCGGCGACCAGCTTCACCGCCTGACCAGCCCCCTCGGCGTCCACCACCACTTCGTCTACGCCTCAAGCGGCCCGAGCGTGGGCCAGTGGTGGCTCGCCCACAGCGCGGGCGGGCGCCTGGTGGCGGGAGCGATCCGCCTCCAGGACGGCGACGACGCAATCGGCCCCCTGCGGCCGGGCGAGCTGGTGGAGATCAGCGCCACCCGGCCCGCCGACATCCTCCGCCTGGTGGGCCGGCTCCACCAGGAGCTGGTGGAGCAGCACCTGCGCGCGGTGCCGGTGGCGCGGCTGCTCCACGACGCCGGCGTCTCGGTGTAGCGCTACCGCTGCGCCCAGGCCAGGCGCGGGTTGCGCAGCGGCGTCAGCGTCGGCTCGATCCGCTCGCGGAGGTGCTCGTACCTGGGCGTCAGCGAGAGCTTCTCCCCGAGATGCTCGAGCGGCTCGTCGACCGTGAACCCCGGGCCGATCGTCGCCAGCTCGAAGAGCACCCCCGACGGCTCCCGGAAGTACACCGAGCGGAAGTAGTGGCGGTCGATCACCGGCGTGGCGCGCGCTCCGGCCGCGCTCACCGTGCGCCGCCATTCCTCGATCTCCTCCAGCGCCGCCGCCCACGCGATGTGGTGGACGCTCCCGGCGCCCTGGAGCCCCCGCTCGGCCGGCGGAGGGTCGTAGACGTAGAAGCCGCCCCGCCGCTGCCCGCGCAGCTCCCGCGTGACGGTCGCGCTGTCGGCCCCGTCGCTCGTGGGCGCGGAGAAGCCGAGCGTGCCCTCGAGCAGCGCGCGGCTGCGGTCGGGGTCGGCGGCGTAGGCGCGGGCGGCGTGGAAGCCCTGCAGGGCGAGCTCGGCGGGGATCTCCGGATGGCGGGCGACCAGCGGCTCGTCCGGGACGTGCGTCACGCGCAGCTCGTGTGTCAGCCCCTCCGGGTCGTCGAACACCACGCTCTCGGGCCCGCGCGCGGTCTCCACGCCGTGCTCGGTCAGGCGCCGCTGCCAGAAGTCGAGCGCCTCGGGGGCGGCGAGCCGCCAGACGATGCGGTGGATCATCCCCGCCCCGGGACGCCCGCGCGGGACGCCGGGGTACTCGAAGAACGTGATGTCGGAGCCCGGGTCGCCGGTCTCGTCGGCGTAGAACAGGTGGTAGACCGAGGTGTCGTCCTGGTTGACCGACTTCTTGACCAGGCGCAGGCCGAGAAGCCCCACGTAGAAGTCGACGTTGGCCTGCGCGTCGGCGGTGATCGCGGTGATGTGGTGGATGCCCTCGAGCGGCTTCATCGGCGCCTCAGCGGCTCACCAGTGGACGCCGCGGGTCGCGCGCACGAAGGCCCGCTGCTCGGGGGTCGGCTCCTTGTCGGCCGCCTTGGCGCCATCGCCCTCGGGGAACAGGTGGTAGGCCTGATTGGCGACCAGGTCCTGCGCGCCGGGCGCGATCGCATAGGTGATCTGCCCCAGCGTCCCCATCGCGGTGGCCATTCGCTTGGGTCGCTTGCGGATCGCCTCGGTGATCATGTCAGCCGCCTCGTCGGGGCTGAGCGTGGGGAAGCGGTCGTAGATCTTGGTCGGGGCGATCATCGGCGTGCGCACGAGCGGCATGTAGATCGTCGTGACGTGGACGCCGTCGCCGATGACCTCGGGGGCCATCGAGCGGGAGAACGCGTCGAGCGCCGCCTTGGAGGCCACGTAGGCGGCGAAGCGCGGGGTGTTGACCTGGAGGCCGATCGTCGAGATGTTGATGATGTGGCCGGTTTTGCGGCGGCGCATGTGGGGCAGCAGGTCGAGGATCAGCTTCACCGGCCCGAAGTAGTTCAGCTGCATCGTGCGCTGGTAGTCGTGGAAGCGGTTGTAGGTGCGGTCCACCGAGCGGCGAATCGACTTGCCGGCGTTGTTGATCAGGATGTCGACGGCCCGGTGCTGGTCGAGCACCTCCTTGGCCATCCGGTCGATGTCGTCGATGTCCGTCAGGTCGCACGGGTGCGGGTAGGCGACGCCGCCCAGGCCCTCGATGTCCCCGGCCAGCTCCTCGAGCTTCTCTCTCGTGCGCGCCACCAGCACCACGGTGCCGCCCGCCCGGCCGATCTTGAGCGCCGCGGCGCGCCCGATTCCCGAGGAGGCGCCGGTGATCAGCACGACCTTCCCGCCCACCGCCTGCTCCAGCGAGGGCGCCAGGAGCCCTCCGGCGGTCGGCACCCGCTGCCCGAAGGCGCGCAGCGTGCGATACCCCTGCGCGGCGAGGTCGAGCGGGTTGGGCGGCGCCATCGGGAGCACCGTATCACCGCCGAGCGGGAGCTCCGCGCAAGCGCGCGTCCCGCCGCCGCCCTATTCTCCGCATCTCGTGAGGGTCCGTTTTGGTGCGCGTCGCACGACGGGGAGGCGCAGGGGAGGCCGCCGGCGCCGGCTTCGCCTGTCGCTGCTCGCGCTGCCGGCTCTGGCGGCCGTCGCCGTGGGCGCGGCGATCGTCCCGACGCAGGCCGCCGCGCGCGGCGCGAGCAGGCGCCCGGTGGCCAGGCACTGGACGGCGCTGCCGGGCAAGGTGATCATCCGCCGCACCTCCTATGGGATCCCGCACATCCTCGCCGACTCGTACTTTGGCGCCGGCGAGGGGTACGGGTTCGCGTTCGCGCAGGATGACATCTGCACGATCGCCAACGACTACGTGACGGTTGACGCGCAGCGTTCCCGCTACTTCGGGCCGGACGGCAGCTACACGCAGGGCGGCAACGGCGTGGCGCCGACCAACCTCGATTCCGACTTCTTCTTCCAGCAGATCAACGACTCCGGGATCGTCGATCGGCTTGTCGACACGCCCCCTCCGATGGGGCCGGTCGCGCAGGTTCACCAGCTCCTGGCGGGGTACGTCGACGGGTACAACCGGTACCTGAGGAGCGTGGGCGGGCCGGCCGGGATTCCCGACCCGCGCTGCCGCGGCGCGGCGTGGGTGCACCCGATCACGCTCGAGGAGGTCTACCGCCGGTTCTACCAGCTGATCGAGCTGGCCAGCGGCGACGTGGTGATCCCGGGGATCGCGGAGGCGGCGCCGCCGGCGGGCTCCTCGGCCTCGGGCTCGCAGGCGCTCGGGGCCCGCGCCGGGAGGCTGTCGATCGCCAGGACCGCCTCGCTGCTCGCCGGCCGGCTGCACCAGGGCGTGCTGGGCGGGATCGGCTCCAACGCGGTGGCGATCGGGCGCCAGGGAACCCGCGACCACGCGCACGGCATGCTCCTCGGCAACCCGCACTTCCCGTGGACCGGCCCGGAGCGCTTCTATCAGGCGCAGATCACGATCCCGGGCCGGATGAACGTCAGCGGCGCGTCGCTTTACGGGGTGCCGCTGATCCTGATCGGCCACACCGCGACGATGGCGTGGAGCCACACGGTCTCGACCGCGTTCCGCTTCACGCCCTTCCAGCTGACGCTCGCCTCGGGCGACCCGACCTCCTACATGTACGACGGCAAGGCCGTGCCGATGAGCTCGCGGCGGGTGACCGTCGAGGTCAGGCAGCCGGATGGGACGCTCGCGCCCGTGACGCGCACGCTGTACTCGACGCGCTTCGGTCCGGTGTTCAACGCGCTCGAGGGCATCCCGCTGCCGTGGACCACCTCGACCGCGTTCGCCCTCGGCGACGCCAACGCGGACAACGCGCGGATCGCGAACACGTTCTTCGACTTCGACCGCGCCGGATCGGTGGCGCAGATGCTGGCGATACTCAAGCGCTACGAGGGGATTCCCTGGGTCAACACGATCGTGGCCGACAGGTACGGCAGCGCGCTCTACGCCGACATCGGCACGATCCCGAACGTGCCCGACTCGCTGGCGGCCGCGTGCGACACCGCGCTCGGCGCGGCGACCTTCAGGCTCGTGCGCCTGCCCATCCTGGACGGCTCGCGGTCGGCCTGCAACTGGCGCAACGACCCCGACGCGGTCAAGCCCGGGATCTTCGGCCCGAGCCATCTCCCCTACCTGCTCCGCTCGGACTTCGTCACGAACTCCAACGACAGCTACTGGCTGTCGAACCCCCACCAGCCGCTCACCGGGTTCGCCCAGATCATCGGCGACGAGGCCACCGCCCGCTCGCTGCGGACCCGCATCGGGCTGATCATGACCCAGGCGCGGATCGACGGCAGCGACGGCCAGGGGCCGCCCGGCTTCACCGTGCGCGACATGGAGAACATGGTCTTCTCGAACGTCCAGTACGCGGGCGTCCTGTGGCGGGACCCTCTGGTCGGCCTCTGCCGCAGCCTTCCGGCGGGTCTGGCGCCGACCACGTACGGCGCCCCGGTTGCCGTCGGCGACGCGTGCGACGTCCTCGCCCGCTGGGACCTCCACGAGAACCTCGACTCGCACGGCGCCGTTCTGTTCCGCCGGTTCGTCGACCACGCGATGACCGACCAGCTCTCGCCCTACTCGACGCCGTTCGACGTCAACGATCCGGTCAACACCCCCCGCGGCCTGAACACCTCCGACCCCGAGATCACGACCGCGCTCGGTGATGCCATCGCGGATCTGGACAACGCCGGGATCCCGCTCGACGCGAGTCCGCGTCAGGAGCAGTACGTGGTGAGCGATGAGCGGCTGCCGTTCGACAACACGCCTCCGGCCGCCCCCCTCGCGGGGCCGCGGATCCCCATCCCCGGCGGCGTGGGGGACCCGAACGGCGAGTTCGACGCGATCTATGCCCCGTTCATCCTCGACCAGGGCTACGCGCCGGTGTACTTCGGCTCATCGTTCGTGCAGGTCGTCTCGTGGAACAACGGGCCGTGCCCCGTGGGGGGGACGATCCTCACCTACTCGGAGTCCGACAGCACCGCATCGCCCCACCACACCGACCAGACAGAGCTCTTCTCTCAGCACAGGTGGGTGCCAGACACGTTCTGCCCCGGCGCAGTGCTGGCGGACACCAGGTCCACGACCGTGCTGCGTGACGACTCATATGTGCCCAGACGCGTGGCCGCGAAGCTCACCAGAGTCAGAGTCAGCCGCCGGCGCAGGACCGCGACGTTCAGCTTCAGGGCGCTGTCTTGGGCCACCGGGTTTCAGTGTGCGCTGATCAGGCACGCGAGGAGGCGCCGCAGGCCGAGCTTCTCGAGGTGCAGATCGCCCAAGACCTACAGGCACCTCGCCTCGGGCACGTACACCTTCGAGGTGCGCGCTCTCTCGCCCGCCGGCCCCGGGCCGGTCGCCAGGCGGACCTTTGTGATCTGAGGCGGGCGCGGCGATTGTCTGCCCCATATGCGAACATATGTTCGCTGTGATCGCGTGCGTCCTGCTTCCGCGCTTCTCGCTGGCGGCGGCCGCCGGAGGCCGGGCCGAGCTGCTCCGGGTGCCGGCCGCGCTCGCCCCGCTGCCGGGAGGCACGCAGGCGGTGGGCGAGGTCTCGCCGGCCGCCGAGGCGTTCGGCATACGGCCCGGGATGCGGCTGGGAGAGGCGCTGGCCCGGTGTCCGGGTCTGGCGCTGGTTCCGCCCGACCCCGCGGGCGTGTCCGACGCGTGGGAGCGCGTGCTCACGCGGCTGGAGTCGATCGGCGCCGCCGTCGAGTCAGAACGGCCGGGGCTGGCGTGCTTCGACGCGCGAGGGCTGCTCCGTCTGCACGGGGGGATCGACGGGGTGCTGACGGCGGTCCGTCGTGCGCTGCGGCGTCGCGGGGAGGGGCCGCACGGTGACGAGCGGGAAGCGTGGCCGGCGCGATACGGGGTCGCCCCCTCGCGCTTTGCCGCCGTGGCCGCTGCCACGCGCGCCCGCGTGCGCCGGCCGGTGATCGTTGGAGGCGGCCGCGAGCAGGCGCGAGAGTTCCTGGCCCCGATGCCGGTGGCTCTGCTCTGCGCCCGGCCGTCGCTGGCCGCGCTGCCGGAGGCGCTGGAGCGCCTGGGCGTCGACACGCTGGGCGAGCTGGCGACCCTGGCTCCGGCGGCGCTGGCCGATCGGTTTGGGGCGGCTGGCCTGCTGGCACACGAGTTGGCCTGCGGCAGCGATGGCCCATTGCGTCCGCGTCCGGGCGCCGAGATCGTGCGTGAGTCGCTGGAGCTGCCGGAGGCCGGTTCGGGGGCGCAGCTCGAGAGCGGGCTGGGGCTGCTCGCCGACCGACTGCTCGCGCGGCGCGAGCGGCGCGGTCGGACGCTGCGCGCCGTCGCTCTGAGCGCGGTCCTGGTGGAGCAGGGCGGCACCTGGCGCGAGCAGGTGGTCTTTCGGGAGGCGCTCGCCGATCCGGTGCGGATGCGTCTTGCGCTGGCGCCCAAGCTGGCCACGATCCCCGCGCCGGTGGAGGAGCTGCGCCTCGCGGTGATCAGATTCGGACCACCCGCGGGCGTCCAGCGCGGACTGCTGGAGGATCCGGTGGCCGCCCGAACCGAGCTGCTGCGGGAGGCGATTCGTCAGGCGCGGGCCGCCGCCGGACCGGACGCGGCCCTGCGGGTGCTCGAGGTCGATCCCGGATCTCGGCTGCCCGAACGCCGGGCGCTGCTGACGCCGTTCGAGCGCTGAGGGGAGGGTGGTTTTCGTGAGCGGCTCGGATGAGCGATGAGACGTCGTGTGTCAACCCCTGAGGACGAGAAGTTGTTGTTGGAGGGCGTTGTGGCGGGCGGGGTCGTAGGGGATGCCGTCTTGCCAGCTGCGCCACAGGACGCGCGTCCAGGC
>Ga0070739_10001447_pt1 | contig 35916 bp, 37 predicted proteins | sample Coa_R1_7_FD_66445 | JGI IMG/M metagenome (GOLD analysis project Ga0070739, IMG submission 66445) | Surface soil microbial communities from Centralia Pennsylvania, which are recovering from an underground coalmine fire - Coalmine... | ecosystem: Environmental > Terrestrial > Soil > Unclassified ...
CTGCTGCGGCGCGATGAAGTGGATGTGCGCGTCAATGCCGCCGGCGGTCAAAATCCGGCCTTCGCCGGCGATGACCTCGGTGCTCGGGCCGATGACAATATCGACGCCGGGCTGAATGTCCGGGTTGCCGGCCTTGCCGACCGCCGCGATGCGGCCGTCGCGGATCGCGACGTCGGCTTTGACGATGCCCCAATGGTCGAGGATCACGGCGTTGGTGATGACGGTATCGGCGGTGCCCGCCGCGCGCGTGCGCTGGCTTTGGCCCATGCCGTCGCGGATCACCTTGCCGCCGCCGAACTTGACCTCCTCGCCATAGATCGTGCGGTCTTCCTCGACCTCGATGAACAGCTCGGTGTCGGCGAGGCGCACGCGGTCGCCGACGGTCGGGCCGTACATGGCGGCATAGGCGCCGCGGGCGATCCGCGTGCTCACGGCGGCGCGTCCAATTTGCCGCCGATGGCGCCGCGAAAGCCGTAGACGGCGCGGTTGCCGGTCAACGCGACGAGGCGGACCGACCGCGTCTGCCCCGGCTCGAAGCGCGAGGCGGTGCCGGCCGGGATGTCGAGCCGGAAGCCGCGCGCCTGCGCCCGATCAAACCGCAGCGCCGGGTTGGTTTCGAAAAAATGGTAGTGCGAGCCGACCTGGATCGGCCGGTCGCCGGTATTGGCGACCTCCAACGTCACGGTCGCGCGGCCGGCGTTCAGCTCAATGTCGCCGGCCGCGGCAATGACCTCGCCGGGGATCACGCGCGCGACCTCATCGGATCGGCGCGTGCACGGTGACGAGCTTGGTGCCGTCGGGGAAGGTGGCCTCGACCTGGATCTCGTCGATCATCTCGGCAACCCCCTCCATGACCTGCTCGCGCCTCAGGACCGTGCCGCCATCGCGCATCAACTCGGCAACCGGCCGGCCGTCGCGCGCACCCTCTACGACGTAGTCGGTAATCAGCGCGACCGCCTCGGGGTAGTTGAGCTTGACGCCGCGTTCGAGCCGGCGCCGCGCCACGATCGCGGCCATCGCCACGAGGAGCTTGTCCTTTTCGCGCGGCGTCAGGTGCATCGCTACACATACCAGACGCGCGGCAGCCGCGGCGGCAATCCAGACGCGCCGCGCAGGCCGGCGAGGTAGCGGATCAGCCGCTCGCGCACGTGGCGCGGCGACGGGCCGAAAATCCGCGCGACCAGCACGCCGTTGACGATCGTCGCGCCACCGTCCGCCAATTCGCGGGCCAGCGGCAGCAAACCTGCTGCATCGGCGCCGACGTGCAGCGCGGTCGCGATGGCGCGGGCGCCGTCGAGCAGGAAGGGGTCGTCGAGCGTCGCGGCGATGTCGTCGTCGAGCGCCAGGCGGTCGACCCAGACGAGCCGGCCGTCGTAGCGCACTTGCCAGCCGTCGAAGAGGCAGCCGCGGGTCATCCGCTCACCGCGCGCGAGACGGCCGAAGACCAGCATCTCAGCCGCGGCCAGCGATCCGCCCAGGGCCACGTGCGCCGCGGTCCGCCGGCGCAGCCTCGCCCCGTCAAACAGGATCGTCTCCTGCGGGTAGTATTCGAGGCAGGCACCGCCGCCGACGCTGAGCTCGACTTCGACCGTTACGTCCGGTCCGAGCGATCGGTAGATTTTCTCCGCCGCTTGGGTCGAGACGGTGGCCGCGCCGTCCTCGATAGATACCGCGACGCGCAACGCGTCGCCGCCGGTGAGGCCGCCGGTGGTAGTCAGCAGCACCGCGAGCGGAGGGTCGCCCTCCTCCGGGTTCGGAAACATCATCCGGCATGGAGTCCGCTGGTACAGCCCCGTCAGCACGGTGCGGCCGCAGCGCTGGGCAAAGCTGACGGCGCAGGCGCCGTTGGCCCGCTGCAGCCTGCCTGCCGCCTCAGACCGTAAGGAAGCGTCGTACATCGCTCTCGTTCATGTCGGCCCGGCTGCCGGCGAGGACGACCTCGCCGCGTTCCATGACGACATACTTGTCGGCCAGCGCCCGAGCAAATTCGAAATACTGTTCGACCAGAAGGATCGCCATCTCGCGGCCGGCGGCGAGAATGCGAATGACGCGCTCGATGTCTTTGATGATCGACGGCTGGATGCCCTCGGTCGGCTCGTCGAGGATCAGCAGACGAGGCCGCATGACGAGCGCGCGGGCGATCGCGAGCTGCTGCTGCTGACCGCCGGAGAGATCGCCGCCCTGGCGCCCGAGCATGTCCTTCAGCACGGGGAACAGCGTGAAGATTTCGTCCGGAATGCGCCGCAGACGTCGCGGCAGGATCGTGAAACCGGTCTGCAGATTTTCGAGCACCGTAAGGCGCGGAAAGATCTCGCGGCCCTGCGGCACCAGCGCCATTCCCCGGCGCGCGCGCTCATAGGCGGGCAGCCGGGTGATGTCGCGGTCTTCCCACCGGATGCTTCCGGCGGAAACCGGCAGCAGCCCGAAGATCGCCCGCAGCAGGCTGGTCTTGCCGACCCCGTTGCGGCCAAGGATGCAGGTCACCTCGCCCTTGTTCGCCGAGACGCTGACGTGGCGGAGCGCCTGACTGGCGCCATAGGAAAGGTCGATGCCTTCGGCAGCGAACATGGCTCAGCGCCCCAGATACACTTCGATGACACGCTCGTCGGCCTGGATCGTGTCGATCGCGCCTTCGGCCAGCACCGCGCCTTCGTGCAATACGGTCACTTTCACCCCGAGCGCCCGCACGAAAACCATGTCGTGCTCGACCACCACGACGCTGCGGGTGCGGTTGATTTCGCGCAGCAATTCCGCGGTTTCGGCGGTTTCCGCGTCGCTCATCCCGGCGACCGGCTCGTCGATCAGCAGGAGGCGCGGCTCTTGCGCCAGCAGCATGCCGATTTCGAGCCATTGCTTTTGGCCATGCGACAGCTCGGCCGCGCGGCGGTCGCGGTGGTCGGCGAGGCGGACCGTGGCGAGCAGCTTTTCCAGCCGAACTCGTTCCGCGGGGGTCTCGCGCGCCCACAACGCCGCGTGCGGCCGCCGATCCCCCGCCAGCGACAGGAGCAGGTTGTCGTAGACCGACAGCGGCTCGAACACGGTCGGCCGCTGGAACTTGCGGCCGATGCCGAGGCGCGCGATCGCCGGCTCGTCGAGCCGGGTAAGGTCGATGTCGTCGGCGAAGACGACACGGCCGGCATCGGGCTTGGTTTTGCCGGTGATGACGTCCATCAGTGTCGTCTTGCCGGCGCCGTTAGGCCCGATGATCGCGCGCATCTCGCCCGCATCGACGATCAGCGACAGCGCATTGAGCGCCCTGAACCCGTCGAACGAGACGGTGACGCCGTCGAGATAGAGCAGCGGCTCGCTCATTCGGCCGCCTCGCGCGCCGGCGCCACGGCCGTTGCCGGCCCGGTCGCCAATGGCCGGGAGGCGCCGGAGACGCGCGGCAACAACAGGCCGATGATGCCGCGCGGCAGGAACAACGTAACGCCGATGAACAAACCGCCGATCGCGAACAGCCAAACGCTCGGCAGTGCACTCGTCAGCCAAGTCTTGCCGAGGTTGACGAGAATGGTGCCGAGGATCGCGCCGCTCAGCGTACCGCGGCCGCCGACGGCGACGCAGATGACCGCCTCGATCGAATTCGCCGGCGAAAACTCGGAGGGATTGATAATCCCGACCTGCGGCACGTACAGCGCGCCGCCGATGCCGGCCATCGCCGCCGAGACCACCCATACCGTCAGCTTGTACGATTCCGGGCGGTAACCGAGAAACCGCGTCCGCGCCTCCGCGTCGCGCACGGCCACGAGCACCTTGCCGAAGCGCGAGCGTGTCATCGCGCGAGCGGCGATGAAGGCCGCGGCGAGCACTGCCGCGCTGCATAGCATCAGGCCGACCGAGGTGCCGCGGCTGTTGAGCGGGAAGCCGAGGATGTCCTTGAAGTCGGTCATCCCATTGTTGCCGCCAAAGCCCATGTCGTTGCGGAAGAAAGCGAGCATCAGCGCGTACGTCAGCGCCTGCGTGATGATCGAGAGGTAGACCCCCGAGACGCGCGAGCGAAACGCGAACCAGCCGAATGCGAACGCCAGCACCGCGGGCACCAGCATCGTCATCGGCAGCGCGAACCAGAAATGATCGAACCCCTGCCAGTACCAGGGCAGGTGCTTCCAGCCGATGAACACCATGAAATCAGGTAGAGTCGGGTCGGCATAGACGCCGCGGCCGCCGATCGCCCGCATCAGATACATGCCCATGCAGTACCCGCCGAGCGCGAAGAACGCGCCGTGCCCCAAACTGAGAATGCCGGCGTAGCCCCAGACGAGGTCGATCGCCAATGCGAGGATCGCGAGGCAGAGGTACTTGCCGGCGAGCGACACAACGAAGTCCGGCACATGGAGTGCGCTGTCGGCCGCCGTCGCCATATTGAGGACGGCGAGCAGCAGCGCCGCCCCCAGGATGCACGCGAGCGGCGCCGCCGCGAGACGGTCGGCGCGGATCATGCCTCGGCCATCCGTCCCTTGAGCGGGAACAAGCCGCGCGGGCGCCGCTGGATGAACAGGATCAGGAACGCCAGTACCAGGATCTTGGCGAGCACCGCGCCGGCGAACGGCTCGATGAACTTGTCCACGATGCCCAGCGTCAACGCCCCGAGCAGGGTGCCCCACAGATTGCCGACACCGCCCACGACGACGACGATGAAGCTGTCGATGATGTAATTCTGCCCGAGGTTGGGGCTGACATTGTCGATCTGCGACAACGCCACCCCGGCCATCCCGGCGATGCCCGAGCCGAGGCCGAATGTCAGCGCGTCGATCAACGGCGTGCGGATGCCCATCGCCGCCGCCATCCGCCGGTTCTGGGTCACCGCGCGGATGCTGCGGCCGAGCCCGCCCCAGCGCAGCGCCGCCATCAGCGCGCCGAGCACCAGCGCGGCGAACAGCATGATCCACAGCCGGTTGACGGTCAGGGTCAGTCCGCCCACCGCCATCGAGCCGCTCATCCACGCGGGCGACGTCACATCCTGGTTTGTCGCTCCGAAGAGGCTGCGCACCGCCTGCTGCAGGACGAGGCTCAAGCCCCAGGTGGCGAGCAGCGTTTCGAGCGGGCGCCCGTAAAGGAAACGGATCAGCGTTTGCTCGATCAGGACGCCAAGCAATCCTGCGACCGCGAAAGCCGCGGGGATGGCGACCAGCAGCCCATACTGGTCGAGCGCCGGTGCGGCGGCGGCGATTAGGCGCTGCACGACGAAAGTCGTATAGGCGCCGACCATCACCATTTCGCCGTGCGCCATGTTGATGACGCCCATGACGCCGAAGGTGATCGCAAGTCCCGCCGCCGCGAGCAGCAGCACGGCGCCAAGACTGACGCCGTAATAGGCGTTTTGCGCCAATCGCCACAGTGCGATCTTGCCGTCGATGGCGGCAATGGCCTTCGCCGCCGCCGCGGCGACCGGCGCGGGATCGCCGCTCAGCGACTGCAACAGGTTGCGCGCCGGCAGGTCGCCTCGCTTCGCAAGCTCCTGCACCGCGGCAAGGCGCTCCGGCACCGCCTCCGTCTTCGATTTGAGCAGCGCCGCGGCATGCGCTTGCCGCAGCGCGCGAAGGACCCCGGGGTCGCGCTCGCTGTCCAGCGCCTTTTCGATCAGCGGCAGCGAGGCGGGATCGGCCGCGGCGAACAGCGCCTCGGCCGCCGCCTCCCGCTTCGCGGCGCGATCAGAAAAGAGGCCGAGCGCGCCCTCCGCCGTCTCGATCGCCGCGCGCACCGCGTCGCTGACGACGACCTTGCGCAAGTTGGCGGCGGCGGGCGGCGCGGCGGGCTCGCCCGTGCGGGCATCGACGAAGCCCGCCTCGGTTCGGATGTAAAGCGGCTGGCCCGGACGCGGCCACTTCCAGGCATAGAGCCTGCCATCGCGCAGCGCGGCGATGACCGCCGCCGCCCGCGGTTCGCCCGACACCGCCAGCGCGGTCACCCCGCGCGCCTCGATGCTCGCCGTGGTCGAGGCAATGTCAGCGAAGGCGTCCTGCTGCGCCCGCGCCGCTGCCGACGCGAGCAGCAGCGCCAGAGCCGCGCCGACAATGAGGCGCGGCGCCGACCGCCACACGACCCTCACGCCTTTTTCGGCGTGCCGAGGCATTTGCCGGCGACGGTATCGTAGTTGCCGCAGGACATCGGCGGCAGCCAGTCGCCGACCAGGTTCTTGCTCTCCGGCAGGTAAGGCGACCAAGGCTGCGCCACGACAAGACCAGGCGTCTGCCAGACGACGTTGAACTGGCCGTTCGCCTGCACCTCACCGATCAGCACCGGTTTGGTCAGGTGATGGTTCGGCATCATCGTCGCGTAATCGCCCGACAGGTTGGGGTGCGACACGCCGACCATGGCGTCGATCACGGCATCCGCATCGGCGGTGCCGGCCTTCTCCACCGCCTTCACCCACATGTTGAAGCCGATGTAGTGCGCTTCCATCGGGTCGTTGAAGACGCGCTTGCCGTCGCCGACCGACTTCTGGAACGCCTTGACCACCTCCTGATTGAGCGGCGTGTCGACGCTCATGAAATAGTTCCACGCCGCGAGATGCCCGACCAATGGCTTGGTGTCGATGCCGGCCAGTTCCTGTTCGCCGACGCTGAACGCGACCACCGGAATATCGGTCGCCTTGATGCCCTGGTTGCCGAGTTCCTTGTAGAACGGAACGTTGGCATCGCCGTTGATCGTCGAAACCACCGCGGTCTTCTTGCCGGCCGAGCCGAACGCCTTGATTTGCGCGATAATCGACTGCCAGTCGGAATAGCCGAACTGCGTGTAATTGATCATCAGGTCGGGCTCGGCGACGCCCTTCGATTTAAGATACGCCTCCAGAATTTTGTTGGTGGTACGCGGATAGACGTAGTCGGTGCCGGCGAGCACCCATCGCTTCACCTGCACCTGATCCATCAGATAATCGACCGCCGGTATCGCCTGCTGGTTCGGCGCAGCGCCTGTGTAAAAGACGTTGCGGCTGCACTCCTGCCCTTCGTACTGCACGGGATACAGCAGCAGGCCGTTGAGCTGCTCGAACACCGGCAGCACCGACTTGCGCGAAACCGAGGTCCAGCAGCCGAACACCGCGGCTACCTTGTCGACCGAAATCAGTTGCTTGGCCTTTTCCGCGAAGAGCGGCCAATTCGAGGCCGGATCGACGACGACGGGTTCAAGCTTGCGGCCCATGACGCCGCCCTTGCCGTTTTGTTGTGCAATCAGCATCAGCATGACGTCTTTGAGGGGTGACTCGCTGATGGCCATCGTGCCCGACAGCGAATGCAGGATACCGACCTTGATCGGCCCCGACTCCGCGGCGGCCGCTCGCGCCGACGAAATGAATGACGGCGCCGCGACGACGCGCGTAGCCGCAAGTGCCGCCGCCGCACCAAGCAAGCGGCGACGATTGATCCCCAACCCGCTGGACATCCCGTCCCCCGTTTCTGACTGCAAGGCCAAAGCGCCGGGAGACAACCCAGCAAGATCGGGGCCAACCGTCAGTGGATCCCGCTCTCGTTCGCGCGAGTGACGATCAGGCTGGCCGGAACCTGCTTTAGACCGCGCCGGCGGCGGTCGGCGCCGGCAAGGTGCTGCGACACTCAACGGGAATGACGATGGTAAAGAACCCCACTCGCAAAGTGGAGGCGATGTGGGTTCAGCAGTGATCCGGCTCCTCGCGGCTTCAGTCCTGCTTCGCCTGATCTGCGCCTTCGACAGCCAAAGAGAGACTGTCTAAACGTTCATATTGAAGTGCTTGCCAGATTTCGCGATTGGTCGCCACGTAGCTAGGCGCGACATATAAGAAACGGGCGCCGATTTGGTCGTGCAGCGCCGGCAGACGATGGAACGGCACCGCCGGGAAGAGATGGTGCTCGGCGTGAAACGGCATGTTCCACATCAAGAGCCGGATCGGGAAAGGGGCGAGCGTTGTGCGCGTGTTTGTGAGGAAGTTTTGGTCAAGGCTGCACAATGTATGTTCGGTAATCAGGTAGGCCCGCAGCAGCGGCATCGCGAGGATGGATGGGAGGAAGAAGAAGTACAGTGGAGCGGCGAACCCGATCGGGACGGCCATCGCTGCCGCGAGATAGATGAGCAACTGGATGACGACCGAGCGCTGAATTGTGCGCCGTGCGTGGTCTGGCATGAAAGGGAGCCGTGCCGTGCCGAAAGCGAGCTTTCCGTAATCAATGACGCGTCGATACCAGAACCCGATCGTGCTGATCTCGCGCAGATACGCCAATCGAGTGCTGGCGCGAGGAAACATCAATTCGGGGTCGCGTACCGGATCCTGCGTGTAGCGGTGATGCCATGCGTGGAAATAGCGATAGAAGGTCGCGTTGTAGAAGCTCAGCACGCCCGCGACCCAGCCCACGATCTCGTTGAGCCGAGGCGTGGCAAAGGCGGTGCGGTGGGTGCATTCGTGCATTGGCGCGAACATCGTTACCAAGGTCGCGCCGTGAAGCAGCATCGCCGGGACGAGCAGATACCAATACGGCAGCGACAACCACACCAATGCGCCCGTCGCAACCATACAGCCGAGATGGATCGCGAAGCGCAGCGCGCCCTGCAGATCCGAGCGCTGCCCCATGACGCGCAGATCGACGCTGCCCATCAGATCGCGCCCGGTGCGCGTCTCGGCGAAAACTCCCGGCGCCGGCGGCACGTCAATCGTCGCGTCGATCATGCCTTGCGCCAAGGTAATATCGTAACCCTCGATTTGCACGTTTGCTGGAGTCACGAGGTCAAGCACATGCGGCACGGGGAGAGGATGCATCCCATGGACCGGCAGCCGGGGCATGACAAAAACGTCAATCTTTACGGCTGCATGGTCGGCAGAATCAGAGGCTTCATGTCGAGGATACCCAGGCGCATAAGCGGCCATTGGCCGACCATCAGGAAAAGCCCGTGATACACGCCCGCGATTTTGTCGAAAGCGCCCGCGAACGAGGCTACGACCACTACGCTGGCGTGCCCTGCTCGCTGCTGACCCCCTTCATTAATTATGTGATCGGCGCCGGCCATCTCAACTACGTGTCGGCCGCGAACGAGGGTGATGCGGTTGCCATCGCCGCGGGAGCGTGGATCGGCGGTCGCCGCGGCGTCGCCATGATGCAGAATTCGGGGCTCGGGAATGCCGTCAGCCCGCTTACGTCGTTGACCTATGCCTTCCGCATCCCCGTTCTGATCGTTTGCACGCATCGCGGCGCCCCGGGCGTCGCCGACGAGCCGCAGCACGAATTGATGGGACGCATCACCGGAGCCTTGTTCGATACGATCGACGTCCCGTGGACAACGTTTCCGCGGGAGCCGGCGGCAATCCCGTGGGTATTGGATGCCGTCGAGCGTGCTGCTCAGTCACGGCGCTCGTACGCCCTGGTAATGGAAAAGGACACCTGCGAACCCTATCCGCTCCCGGCGGTGCCCGCTCGAACGCAACCGGTGTCTGACCCGATTGAAGGACGCGGCCATGTGCTTGGCGTCGCGGCGCGGCCCTCCCGCATGGCCGCGCTGGAGGCTATCGCGGCGGCAAGCGATGATGAACATACCGTGATCGTAGCCACCACCGGCTACACCGGTCGCGAACTGTACGCGATCGCCGATCGCGCCAGTCACCTGTACATCGTCGGTTCGATGGGCTGCGCCTCCTCGCTGGCGCTCGGTCTTGCCTTAACCCGGCCCGATCTGCGGGTGATCATTGCAGACGGCGACGGTGCCGCTCTCATGCGGATGGGAAATCTTGCCACGATCGGCGCCTATGCTCCCGCCAACCTTGTGCACGTGGTGCTCGACAACGAGGCGCACGACTCGACGGGCGCCCAGGCAACGGTCAGTGGAGCCATCGATTTGGCGGGGATCGCCGCGGCTTGCGGCTACCGCCGAATTTTGCGCACCGACGCAGTCGAAGAGCTGAGGTTTTTCCTGAGCTCGTCGGAACGCTCTGGTCCCTGCTTTGCGCATATGAAGATCGGCACCGGCACCTTGGACAAGCTGCCGCGACCGACACTTGCGCCGCCTGCCGTACTGGACCGTCTGATGACCCATATCGGAACGGCGACGTAATCCGCAAAGCGAACACGCTGGTGATCAATGCCATTCCGCAGCGCGACACCAGTCCACCCGCCCAGCTTGTTCGGCGCCGCGATCAGCGCGCTGATGGTACTGCCGGTTGCTTGTTCCCCAGATCACGCGGCTTGCCAGGGTAGTGCCGAGGGTTCGATTGCGTTCGCATGCTCGGCTACCGGCACGGCCGGCCGCGATTTATGAAGCCGTAAAGCTCGGGGCAGGTGCCTCGGCCAGCTCGCCGGCGGCGCACCACCATCGGGGCTCGGCCGCGGCGACGACCGCGCCCGCCCGCTCGGCCGCCGGGCGATCGGCAAACAACGCAAAGCACGTGGCGCCGCTGCCGCTCATCCGCGCCAACAGCGATCCCGGCAACGCGGCGAGCCGGTTCAGCACCTGCGCGATCTCCGGCACCAGCGCGAGCGCAGCCTCGGCGAGGTCGTTGCGCCGGCTGGCGAGCGCCCGCGCCAGCCCCGCCGCGTCTTGCGGCATTTCCGCAAAGCGGCCGGGTTCGCCGAAGGCGCCGGCGCGCGCCTGGAACACGTCGGCCGTCGGCAGCGGGCGGCGCGGGTTCACCAGCAGGATGCCAGCGCGCGGCAGCCCGTTCGCGGGACTGAGTTGCTCTCCGGCGCCGCTGACCCAGGCCGGCCGCCCCAGCAGGCAGACCGGAACGTCGGCGCCGAGTTTGGCGGCGAGCGCCATCGCCATGCCCTCGCCGCCGATGCCCCACAAGGCCGCCAGCGCTCGCAAAGTCGCCGCGGCGTCGCTCGAGCCGCCGCCGATGCCCGACGCGACCGGCAGGTGCTTGTCGAGATGCAGCGCCGCGCCACCGCCGGCCCCGGCGCGCGCGGCGAGGGCGCGGGCCGCCCGCAGCACGAGGTTGTCCTCGCCGAGGGCTTCCAGGCCGGCGCTCTCGGGGCCGCTGACGGTGAGGGAAAATTCCCGCGCCGGCCGCGCGGTGACGCGGTCGCCGATATCGGCGAAGGCGACGAGGCTGTCGAGCAGGTGATAGCCGTCGGCGCGGCGGCCGACGACATGCAGGTAGAGGTTCACCTTGGCCGGCGCGAATGCCGTGACGTCCACCGCGCCTCCGCCTGCTTCAGCCGCCGCGCGGAGCGGGCGGCGCCGGCGGCTGAAGGCCGTTTTCGAGCTTTGCTTCGATCGGCTTGATCTCGTCCTGCTGCGGCCCGAACTGCAACGCCCGCCGCCACTGGTAGCGCGCCTCGGTCTGCCGCCCGGTCTGCCAGTACACATCGCCGAGATGGTCGTTGATCGTCGGGTCCTGCGGCACCAGCTCGATCGCCTTTTCGAGATAGCCGACCGCGCGGCCGTAATCGCCGAGCTTGTAGTAGGCCCAGCCGAGGCTATCGACGATGTAGCCGTCCTCCGGCCGCAGCTCGACCGCCTTCTCGATCATCTTGAGGCCGCGGTCGAGGTTCTCGCCGCGGTCGACCCAGGAATAGCCGAGATAGTTCAGCACCAGCGGCTGGTCCGGCTTCAATTCGAGCGCGTGCAGCAGGTCGGCCTCGGCCTTTTTCCACTGCCCGGAGCGTTCCAGGGAGACGCCACGGTCGTAAAACAGAATCCAGCGCTCCGGGAGCCCGGCGGCGGCAGTGCGCTTGATCGCCTCGTCATAGGCGTCGGCCGCCTCCGAAAAGCGCTTCTCGTTGCGCAGGAGGTCCCCGAGTTCGACATCCGCCCCCGCCCGCGTCGGCGCCTCGGCCGCCATCTGCTTCAATTGAGCGAGCGCCTCGTCCTTGCGGTCGAGCATTTCGAGGTCGGTCGCGCTGCGCAGCCGCGCCGACCAGAAATACGGCGACGTCGCGGGAATCCCCGCAAGCACAGCGAGGCTCTCGTCCGGCTTGTCTTCGCTGCTCAGCACATCGGCGAGCAGCAGCTGGGCCAGCCGAAAATCCGGCTTCAGGTCGAGTGCGAAGCGGTCGTAGAGCAGCGCGAGGTCCACCGTCTCGTTCTGGTTGAGGACGCTGGCGAGATCGAAGAAGGCCTCGGCAAGGCCGTCTCGCGCGGATTTGATGAACGGCTGCGGGGCGCTCCCCGTCGGCCGCGTCGCCAGCACCGATTCGGCGAGCTCGTTGCCGCTGGTCTGCTGGATGAAGCGCTTGTAGAGCGCCTCGGCGTCCGACTGGCGGCCATGGCGCTCGTAGAAATTGGCCATCGCATCGGTGAGGCGCCAGTTGAGCTGGCCGCTCGCGTCGATCGCCTTGCTCAGATAGGTCTGCGCCTTGTCCGGCTGTCCGGCGAAATCGTAGAGCAGGCCGAGCTGGAACAGCTTGAGCGGCGCGAACCCGTTGTATTTGTCGAGCCCCTGCAGCGCGGTGTCGGCTCCGGCGAGATCGCCCCCCGCCATCCGCACCCAGGAGAGCGCCAGCGGCGCGACCAAGCGGTGGATGCCGTCGTGCGGCAGCGCCGCGGCGCGCGCCAGCGCCCCCGGCTGATCGCCCGCCTTGAGACGATCCACCATCAGCACGAGCTGCGCGATGGCGTCGCTCGGGTCGATCTTGATCTCGCTGTCGGCGAGGGCGCGGGCGCGGGCGAAATGGCCGGCGCTGACCTCCATCAGAAAGGTGCGGCTGACCAGCTCCGGTGAATCCGGATCGGCCGCCAGCGCCGCCTCGTACCATGTCGCCGCGGACTGGAAGTCGCGCACGTGCTGCGCCTGCCGGCCCGCGAGATAGTCGGCGAACTGGCCGATCTTGCCGGTTTGGGCAGGCTGGACGCTCGGCGCCGGCGCCGGCTGCGCCGCGGCCGCCGCCGCGATGCCGATTGCGATCACAAATGCCGGCGTCCCATACCGCTTTCGACTGGAGAACATCCGCGTCACCGTCTTACCGTCTCTGCCGCTCATATTCCCTGACCCCTGCACCCCTGACCTCTGGCTACATGTTCGGGTAGTTCGGGCCGCCGCCTCCCTCGGGTACCACCCAATCGATGTTCTGCTCCGGGTCCTTGATGTCGCAGGTCTTGCAGTGCACGCAGTTCTGCGCGTTGATCTGCAACCGCGGCTCCCCGGCATCCCCCTCGCGCACGATCTCGTAGACGCCCGCCGGACAATAGCGCTGTTCGGGCGAGTCGTAGAGCCGGTAGTTGACCTCGATCGCCTTCGCCGGGTCGCGCAATTTGAGGTGCGGCGGCTGGTCCTCCTCGTGGTTGGTGTTCGAGATGAACACCGAGGAGAGCCGGTCGAAGGTGATCTTGCCGTCTGGCCGCGGGTAAGCAATCCGCGGCGCCTCGCTTGCCGGGATCAGCTGGGCGTAGTCGGGGTGATGATGAAAGGTCCACGGCGCCCGGCCGCGCAGTACGAAGGTGTCAAAGGCGGAGTAGGCGAGGCCGCCCCACAACCCGGCGCGGAAGCTCGGGCGGATGTTGCGCACGCGGTAGAGCTCGTCCCACACCCAGCTCCGCTCGATCGCCTGCCGCACCGTCGCCTGCGCGTCGCCGCCGAGCCGCGCGAACACCGCCTCGGCGGCCGCCATGCCCGACTTCATCGCGGTGTGGCTGCCCTTGATCTTGGGCACATTGAGAAAGCCGGCGGCGCAGCCGATCAGGGCGCCGCCGGGAAAATCGAGCCGCGGGATCGACTGGAAGCCGCCTTCGTTCAGCGCGCGCGCGCCATAGGCGATGCGCCGGCCGCCCTCGAAGAACGGCCGGATCGCGGGGTGGGTCTTGTAGCGCTGGAATTCCTCGAACGGGTTCAGAAAGGGGTTCTTGTAATCGAGGCCGACGACGAACCCGACCGCGACCTGACGGTCTTCCAGGTGGTAGAGGAACGAGCCGCCATAGGTGGCATTGTCCATCGGCCAGCCGACGGTGTGCACGACCAGCCCCGGCTGGTGCCGCTCCGGCGCGACTTCCCACAATTCCTTGATGCCGATCCCGTAAGTCTGCGGGTCGTGCCCGTCGCGCAGGCGGAAACGCTCGACCAGCGTCTTCGTCAGCGAGCCGCGGCAGCCCTCCGCGAACAGCGTCTCCCTGGCGGTGAGCTCGACCCCCGGCTGATAGCGGTCGGTCGGCTCGCCGTCCCTGCCGATGCCCATGTCGCCGGTCGCGACGCCGCGCACCCGGCCGCCCTCGTCGTACAGCACCTCGGCGGCGGCGAAGCCGGGATAGATCTCGACCCCCAACTCCTCCGCCTGCTGCGCCAGCCAGCGGCAGACATTGCCGAGGCTGACGATGTAGTTGCCGTGGTTGTGCATCTGCGGCGGCGTCGGCAGCCGCAGCGAGCGCGCCGCCGTCAGCAGCAGAAACCGGTCTTCCGCCGCGGGCGTGTTAAGCGGCGCGCCCTTCTCGCGCCAGTCCGGGATCAGCTCGTTGAGGGCGCGCGGCTCGAACACCGCGCCCGACAGGATATGCGCACCGACCTCGGACCCCTTCTCGACGACGCAGACGCCGAGCTCGGTTTCCGCGGCCGCCGCAAGCTGCTTCAGACGGATCGCCGCGGCGAGGCCGGACGGCCCTGCCCCGACGATGACGACGTCGTATTCCATCTGGTCGCGCGGCACTTTCTCCTCCTTCGGCGGCGCGACTATAGAGGATCACGCCGCGCTCGGCACCTAGGCCCCGCAGCGGCGCGGTGTTAAGCTCGCGGCATGCAAGCCATTGATGCCGGCGCGCTTGCGGAGCGCGAGCAGGCGCTGGCGCTCCTCGCCTGGTACGTCGAGATGGGGGCGGACGAGGCGATCGGTGCGGAGGCGATCGATCGGCTGGCGCCGCCGCCCGCCGCCGCGCCGCCCGTCGCGATGCCGGTCCGTCCGGCGGCCACAACAGCGGCGCCGCGCGCCGTCGTGGCGGCGCCGCCGAGTGCGCTCGCCGAATCGCTGGCCGAGGCGGCGCAATCGGCGCGGCTGCTGGCCGCCGCCGCCGACACGATCGCTGCGCTCGCCGCAGCGGTCGCCGGCTTCGACGCCTGCCCCCTGAAGCGCACCGCGACCAACACCGTCTTCGCCGACGGCAACCCCGAGGCGCCGGTCATGATCGTCGGCGAGGCGCCGGGCGCCGACGAGGACCGCATCGGCCGCCCCTTCGTCGGCCGCAGCGGCCAGCTGCTCGACCGCATGCTCGCGGCGATCGGGCTGGACCGGAGCGGCGTCCAGATCACCAACGTCATCTACTGGCGGCCGCCCGGCAACCGCAAGCCGACCCCGGCGGAGATCGCCTCCTGCCTGCCCTTCGTGTTGCGCCACATCGCGCTGTCGCGGCCGCGCGTGCTGGTCTTGGCGGGCGGCACCGCCGCCAGCACGCTCTTGCCGCAGAACGAGGGCATCACGAGGTTGCGCGGCCGCTGGTTCGACCTCGTCGTGCCCGGCCTGGAGCAACCGGTGCCGACCTTGCCGATGTTCCACCCCTCGTTCCTGTTGCGCGCCCCGGAGCGCAAGCGGGAGGCTTGGCGCGACCTCCTCGCGCTGAAGGCGCGCCTCGACGCGCTTGCGGGAAGCGACAACCGCGGCGGGTGACGCGCGCCAGGGGCGGCGTTTATCCTGCGGCGCAGCACGGAGGCAGTTTATGGCAATTGACGAAAGGCGGCCGTTTCTCGCCGTCAACATCGCGCTCCTGACGGTGTCGGATACGCGCACCGAGGCCGACGACCGCTCCGGCCGGACACTTGCCGAACTCGCCGAGGCCGCCGGCCACCGCATCGCGGCGCGCCGCATCGTGCGCGACGACCAGGCGGCCATCGTGGCGCAACTGCGCGAATGGATCGCCGATTCCGAGATCGACGTGGTGATCGCCACCGGCGGCACCGGCGTCACCGGCCGCGACGTGACCCCGGAGGCCTTCGCCAGCGTCTACGAGAAGGAGATCGCCGGGTTCGGCGAGCTGTTCCGCTGGCTCAGCTATCAGAAGATCGGCACCTCGACGATCCAGAGCCGCGCCACCGCCGGCGTCGCCGGCGGCACCTACCTCTTCGCATTGCCCGGCTCCCCCGGCGCGTGCCGCGACGCCTGGGAAGGCATCCTCGTGCACCAGCTCGACAACCGCTTCCGCCCCTGCAACTTCGTCGAACTGATGCCGCGGCTGATGGAGCGGTAGGGTCATAATCCGCGGCGGATAACGGCGCGGTAGGAGGGGCCGTCATCCACGTCGGCGAGGCGGGCGGCGAAGCCGACCGACGCGCGGCGCGGCAGGTTCCCGAGGACGTCCGCGAGCGCGTGCGGGCCGGACCAGCGCACGCGGCCGAACGGCGGCGGCGGACGCGGCGAGCGGCGGGCGCCGACCAGCCAGAAGCCGCCATCTTCGGCGGGGCCGAAGACCAGATCGTGCCGTCCCAGCAGACGGAACGCTTCCGCGATGTGATCGGGCGACAGAGCGGGGATGTCGGCGCCGACGAGCACGACCGGCCCCGGTGGACAGCCGGCGACGGCGCGGCGCATGCGGCCGCCGAGATCGCCGCCGCCTTGTCCCGCCGCCCTTAGGCGCGACGGCCACAGGCCTCGGCCGTGCCGGTCGCGGTCCGGCGTCACCGCCAGACGCAACCGCCAGCGCCGGTCGCGGGCGAGCCGGCGGAGCAGCCGAGCGATCATCAACCGCTCGAAGCGCAGCGCCGCCACATCGCCGATGTCACGCGCCAGGCGCCGCTTGCCGCGCCCAAGCCGAGGCCGCCGCAGGAACAGCACGAGATGGCGGCGGATCATCCGTACAGACGCGCGACCCGACGCGGCGGCACCCCAGCGAAGTACAGGGACAGACAGAGGAGGTTGCGCAACGGACGCCGCCAGTAGCCGCCGTGCCGGTAGCGCCGCGCCGAGGCGATGCAGCTTGCGTCGAGCGTCACGAGCCGCCGCCGGCCGAGCCGGCGCGCGAGATCGACATCCTCCATCAGCGGGATCGGTGCGAACCCGCCCACCCTCTCGTAGAGCTTGCGGCTGATCAGCAGCCCCTGGTCGCCGTAAGGCAGGCCCAGCGCGCGGCAGCGCCACGCCACGATCCGCTCCAGCCGCCGCGCCGCCGGCCGCTCGTCGTCGAGGACGAGGCGAAAATAGGCGGCGCACTCGGCTGCGTGTGGCTCGCTGATAAACGCCGTCACCGCCCCCCGCCAGCCGCGGCCTGGAGCGATAGACGTGGAAACCGCGACGTTCCCCTCATAAGCCGTCATGGCCGGGCTTGACCCGGCCATCTGCCGAGCCGCCGGAGATCGCCGGGTCAAGCCCGGCGATAACGAGAAGGATTGTTCGCACTCGGTTGAACTCTGCACGAGACGGCAGTCGGCGTGCAGAAAAAGGAGCCAGTCTCCGGCCGCGGCGGCGGCGCCGGCCGCAAGTTGCGAACCCCGGCCGCGCGGCGCGGTAACGACGCGAGCGCCCATTTCCCGGGCGATGTCCAGGGTCGCGTCCCGCGAGCCGCCATCGACGACGATGACTTCGCCGACCATTGGCGTCCGGAGCGGCGCCAGCGCGGCGGGAAGCGTCTCGGCAGCGTCTAGCGCCGGGATGACGACCGAAATTCGTTCTTGTATTGTTCCAGACATCGCGGCATGATCCTGTCATGGGTATGCCGGCCTCCCCCGCGCCGCGCAAGGGCCGCGGCGGCGCCAGCAACGACAGCGGTCGCTTCGAGCGCGAGCGCCGCGCCTCGTTCGACGACGGCTGGGGATCGGCCGACGCCGAGCCAGCGCCGCTGCGGACGGTGCTGACGGTCGATGCGACCCGTACGATCATCGCGCGCAACGACTCGCCCGATATCGGCTTCGATCGCTCCATCAACCCGTATCGCGGCTGCGAGCACGGCTGCATCTACTGCTACGCCCGCCCGAGCCACGCCTATCTCGGCCTGTCGCCGGGCCTCGATTTCGAGAGCCGCATTTTCTACAAACCCGAGGCGGCGGCGCTGTTGCGGGCGGAGCTGCGCAAGAAGGGCTATGTCTGCAAGCCGCTGGCGCTCGGCAGCAACACCGACCCCTACCAGCCGAGCGAGCGCCGCCTCGGCATCACCCGCGCGATACTGGAAGTGCTGCGGGACTTCCGCCACCCGGTGACGATCGTCAGCAAGTCGGCGCTTGTGCAGCGCGACATCGACATTCTCGCCGAGATGGCGACGGAGAACCTCGCCGTCGTCACGATCTCGGTGACGACCGTAGACCGCGCCCTCGCGCGTCGGCTCGAACCGCGGGCGGCGACGCCCGAGCGCCGCCTCGAAACGATTGCGGCTCTGGCGCGGGCGGGAGTGCCGACCGGGGTGCTGGCGGCGCCGATGATCCCGGCGCTCAACGACATGGAGCTCGAACACATCCTGGAGCGCGCCCGCGACGCCGGCGCGATTAGCGCCGGCTACACGATGCTGCGGCTGCCGCTGGAATTGAAGGGGCTGTTCCGCGAGTGGCTGGAGACGCATGCGCCGAACAAGGCGGCGCACGTGCTGTCGCTGGTGGCGCAGAGCCACGGCGGCAAGCTCTACGACTCGACGTGGTCGAAACGCATGGTCGGCACCGGCCCTTATGCGGACATCCTGCGCGCCCGTTTCCAGCAGGCCTCGCGCCGATTGGGGTTCGACGCCCGTTCGTGCGCTGCCCTCGACACCAGCCGCTTCCAGCCGCCGCCGCGGAGCGGCGATCAGCTCGCTTTGTTCTGAGCGGCGAGGTATTCGGCGAGCACGACCGCGTTGTTGCGCTCGATGTCGTGCGCCGCGAACAGCAGAGTGACGACGCCATCGCGGGGAAGCGGAGCGAGCGCCTCGGGGTTCGCCGCGAGTTCGTCGCGGTAGCGCCGGCGGAACTCCTGCCACCGCTCCGGCCGGTGGCCGAACCAGCGCCGCAGCTCGGTGCTCGGCGCCGCGTCCTTGAGCCACAGGTCGATCGCCGCCTTGTCCTTCGCGAGGCCGCGCGGCCACAGCCGGTCCGCCAGCACCCTGGTGCCGTCGTGCGGTTCGGGTGGATCGTACGCCCGCTTGGTCCTGATTTGCCTCGCCATGCGCACCGTCTAAGCTGCACCCGAATTCGGGCGAGCGGAGGGCGGCGGCGTGGCGAGGGAACGGCGGCTCGAAGCGCGGCAGGTCGAGGCGATCTTTCTCGCCTTCGCGGAGGTCATGCGCGAGCTGCCGCCCGACACCGAAGCCGGCTGGCTCGACGCCGAGGGCGACCTCCGCCTCGCCCCCGACATCGGCCGCAAGCTCCGCACCGCCCGCGCCGTCCGCCAAGTCTTGCAGGAAATCCGCCGCGCCGAACGGGGAGCGTGAAGCGAGACTCTGTCGTCATCGCCGGGCTCAACCCGGCGATCTCCCGGAGTCCCGTAAATGGCCGGGTCAAGCCCCGATTTATTTGGAAGGAGGGACTGGCCCTCAACCCCCTATTCCGGCGGGATGGCGCTCGTGCCACTCCGTCGCGTTCTGATAGGCCCAGCCGATCTGTAGCGCCGTCGCCTCCTCGTAGGGGCGGCAGATGATCTGCAAGGACAGCGGCAGTCCGCCGGCGGTGAACCCGTCCGGCAGCGCCAGCGCGCACAGCTCCAGCAGGTTGACGAAGCGGGTGAAATGCGCCGGCGTCGTGTTTTGGTCGATGTCGGCGACGGGCGGCGCGGCGCTCTGCGTCGTCGGCGTCAGCAGCGCATCGACGCCGCCGGCGTCGAGCGCGGCGAGAAAGTCGCGCTTCATGTCGTCGCGCTGGCGCAGCGCCTCGAGGTATTCGCGGGCGCTGATCCCCTTGCCGAGCTGGATGCGCGGCCGCACCGCGTCGTCGATCGGCAGGTTGCGGTTGTCGACGAGGTCGCCGACCAGGAAATAGCCCTCGGAGCCGATGATCCGCCCGGTCGCGGCGGTCGCGTCGGCAAACCGGCACGGCAGCTTCACATCGACGATCTCCGCCCCGAGCCGCGCCAGCACCGCGAGCGCCTCGTCATAGGCGGCGAGCATGTCGTCGGCGACGCCCTCGCGCTCCGCCGCCGGCATGCGCGCGAGCCGCAATCCGCGTACCCCGCGCCGCATCCGCGCCGCCGGGTCGCTCGGCGGCGGCGCCGACAGGGTGCGCGGGTCGAGCGGGTCGCTGCCTTGCATGACGCCGAACAAGAGCGCCGCGTCTTCGACGCAGCGGGTCATCGGCCCCGGGGTGTCGAGGGTCATCGCCAGCGGCAGAATCCCATAGGTGCTGACCCGGCCGATCGTGGTCTTGAGGCCGGTCAGCCCGCACCACGACGCCGGCAACCGCACCGAACCGCCGGTGTCAGTGCCGATCGCCCACGGCGCGAAGCCCGCCGCGACGGCGACCCCGGAGCCGCTGCTCGACCCGCCGGGGGCGCGCGCGACCGCCAGGTCCCATGGGTTCCAGGGGGTGCCGCGGTGCTGGTTGGTGCCCCAGCCACCCATCGCGAACTCGACCGTGTGGGTCTTGCCGAGCACGATCATGCCGGCGGCGAGGAAGCGGCGGGCGATCGTCGCGGTAGAGGGCGAGCGGCGATCGCGCCACACCTCCGAGCCGCCGGTCGTGATCCGCCCTTGGAGGTCGATCAGGTCCTTGAGCGCGATCGGCACGCCGTGCAGCGGTCCCACGGCATGGCCGGCGCGGATCGCCTTCTCCGCCGCCTCGGCGGCGAGGCGGGCGTCGTCGCCGTAGACCTCGACAAAGGCGTGCAGCTTGCCGTCATGCGCGGCGATCCGCGTCAGCAGCGCCTCGACCACCGCCACCGGCGACAGCCGCCGCGCCATGATCTCGGCCGAGAGTCGATGCGCCGGCAAGAACGTCAAGTCGCTCGCGGAACTGGTCATGTCTCCGATTTTCGATGGTTGCCGACGCGGCAGCATAAGCCGCCCGCAGGCCGTTCGTCACCCCGGCAAGGAACCAGTTCGAGGGATTGAGGACGGCGTTGTCGCGGCGGCCGTCAATCCACCCGTTCGGAAACCCGGTGGATCGCGAGAATTGTCTTGGCCGCCGGCTTTTTTGCCGGCGTGGGATGGTGCGCCGCCGCCTTCACCGCCGGATGCGCGGCGGCTTCATGCTTTGCCGTCTCATGTTTGGCGGCTTCGCGTCTGGCCTCCGCGTGCGGCTTCGCCGCCGCGCGATGCACGGCCGCGGCGTGGCCGCGGTCGGTCTTGGCCGATGCGGCGGGCCGCGGCGGGATAGGTCGCGCCGCCGAAGTGGGCCGCTTCTCCTCGACGACATACACCGCCCGGCGCACGCTCGCGGCGACCGGAGCCCGCGCCGCCTCCGCCTGCGTCTCCTCGTACCGCACGACCGGAACGGCGAGCCGAACCGCCTGATAGCCGGCGACGGGATAGCTCTGCCGCACGCTCGCGGTCTGAAGCTGATCGAGGCGCGGCCGCGGCGGCGTCAGATAGACGAACCCAAAGGTTGGATTGTCGCGCCCGTAGGTCCCCGTGCCGAGGTTCTCGACCTCGACCATCGACCAGTCGTTGCCGGGCGACACGTCGACCGCCCACATGTTCTTGGCGATGCGGCCGCGAATCCAGTTGGCCTGATCGAGTTGGATCTCGCGGCGACTGATGACGTGCGAGACGATCGCGACATGGCCGGAGGGCATCGCGCCCGAAGGCCGGAAGACGAGGATCGCGCCGACCGCCGGCTCATGGCCGCGGGCGTAGCGCCCTTCGGCCATCGCCCACCAGGCGCCGGCATTTCCCTGCAGGTTGACGCCGGTCACGTCCCGCACGTAGGAGACGCAGTTGCCGCCGTCTTCGATCCAATCCCCCGCCACGCTGGCCGTTCCGAACAGCCCGGCAAAGCCGGCGCTCAGCACGGCTATCGCTGCCAATCGCACCCCCGATTACCCTCCCCCGAGCCGGCGTGCCCCCCTGGCGGCGCCGCCCCAACCGGCCGCAAAATCGCCGCGAAGTTACCTTAATCGCGGCTGTTGCAAAGAAAAAAGTGCAAATCTTCCAAATAGTTGCTTATAATCTTCGCTCATTCTACCGCAAATTGGGCAACCGCTGCTGCTCGAGGACGACGCAATGGCTCATTGGCTGCTGAAGTCGGAACCGTCGAAATATTCCTGGGAGCAGATGGTCAAGGACGGCCGCACCCACTGGGACGGCATCCGCAACTTCCAGGCCGCGAACAACCTGCGCGCGATGCAGCTCGGCGACCGCGCCTTCTTCTACCACTCGAACGAGGGCAAGGAGATCGTCGGCGTCGTCGAAATCGTGCGCACCGCCTATCCCGACCCCGCCGACCCCAGCGGCAAGTTCGTCATGGTCGATGTCACCCCGGTCATGCCGGTGCAGCAGACCGTGCCGCTCTCGGTCATGAAGACGGTCCCCGACCTCGCGCAATTCTCCCTGCTGCGCCAGTCGCGCCTCTCGGTCTGCCCGGTGACCGATAAGGAATGGACGATCCTCTGCACGATGGCCGGCATCCAGCTCTGAATTATTCCCCTCTCCCGCTTGCGGGAGAGGGGAATAGAAAATTGCACCGGAGCGGCCGCTGCGCCATATCTGCCCGGTGGGAATAGCGCAGGGAGGAAAGAAAAGATGCCCAGCCGCGACCGGATCGAAATCGCCGCGCACCCGCCGATCGGCAAGATCGACGAACAGGAATATTTCCGCATGTACGAGCGCTCGCTCGCCGACCCGAACGGGTTTTGGGGCGAGCACGGCAGGCGCCTCCACTGGATCAAGCCCTACACCAAGGTCAAGAACACCTCCTACACCGGCGACGTGTCGATCCGCTGGTTCGAGGACGGCACCCTCAACGCCTCCTACAACTGCATCGACCGTCACCTCGCGACCCGCGCCAACGACACCGCGATCCTGTGGGAGGGGGACGACCCCTCCGAGGCCAAGCGCATCACCTTCCGCGAATTGCACGAGCAGGTCTGCCGCTTCGCCAATGCGCTGAAGGCGCAGGGCGTCAAGAAGGGCGACCGCGTCACGATCTACCTGCCGATGATCCCCGAGGCGGCGGTGGCGATGCTTGCCTGCGCGCGCATCGGCGCGATCCATTCGGTCGTGTTCGGCGGCTTCTCGCCCGACAGCCTCACCGGGCGCATCCTCGACTGCCGGTCGGACGTGCTGATCACCGCCGACGAAGGGCTGCGCGGCGGCCGCAAGGTGCCGCTGAAGCGCAACGCCGACGCCGCGCTGACCAAATGTCCCGATGTCAGGACGGTCTTCGTCGTGCGCCGCACCGGCGGCGACATCGACTGGGTCGCCGGGCGCGACGTCTGGTACCACGAGGCCTGCGCCAAGGCGTCGCCGAACTGCCCGCCGGAGGAAATGTCGGCCGAGGACCCGCTCTTCATCCTTTACACGTCGGGTTCGACCGGTCAGCCGAAGGGCGTCTTGCACACGACCGGCGGCTATCTCGTGTTCGTGTCGATGACGCACGAATACGTGTTCGACTATCGTCCCGGCGAGGTCTACTGGTGCACCGCCGATGTCGGCTGGGTCACCGGGCACAGCTACATCGTCTACGGGCCGCTCGCCAACGGCGCCACGACCCTGATGTTCGAGGGCGTGCCGAACTATCCCGACCCGTCGCGCTTCTGGCAGGTCTGCGACAAGCACAACGTGTCGATCTTCTACACCGCGCCGACCGCGATCCGCGCGCTGATGCGCGAGGGCGAGGGCTATGTCAAGAAGACCAGGCGCAAATCGCTGCGCCTCCTCGGCTCGGTCGGCGAGCCGATCAATCCCGAGGCATGGATGTGGTATTACGAGCAGGTCGGCGAGGAGCGCTGCCCGGTCGTCGATACCTGGTGGCAGACCGAAACCGGCGGCATCCTGATCACGCCAATTCCGGGCGCGACGCCGTTGAAGCCCGGGTCGGCGACGCGGCCGTTCTTCGGCGTGCGGCCGGTCATCGTCGATGGCGAGGGGAAGCCCTTGCCCGGCGTCGCCGAGGGCAACCTCTGCCTCGCCGATTCCTGGCCGGGGCAGATGCGCACCGTGTTCGGCGATCACAAGCGCTTCGTCGAGACCTATTTCTCGACCTTCCCCGGCCTCTATTTCACCGGCGACGGCGCCCGCCGTGACGAGGACGGCTTCTACTGGATCACCGGCCGCGTCGACGACGTGATCAACGTCGCCGGCCATCGCCTCGGCACCGCCGAGATCGAGAGCGCCCTCGTCGCGCACCCGAAGGTCGCCGAGGCCGCCGTCGTCGGCTATCCCCACGATATCAAGGGCCAAGGCATCTACGCCTACGTTACTTTGCGGGTGGACGAAGCGCCGAACGAGGCCTTGCGGCAGGAGCTCGTGCAGTGGGTGCGCAACGAGATCAGCCCGATCGCCGCGCCCGACCTGCTGCAATGGGCGCCGGGCCTGCCGAAGACGCGCTCCGGCAAGATCATGCGCCGCATCCTGCGCAAGATCGCCGCCGACGAGCACAACCAGCTGGGCGACGTATCCACCCTCGCCGACCCGACCGTCGTCGAAGACCTCGTCGGCAACCGTCTCAATCGGGGGGCATAGCCGATCGGATTTGCGGACGCACGTGATATAAGGCCGGTTCGGCTTTCGAGGTGGGGATGACGGTTCGCTCTCGCCGGGGGGAAGGAGACGGCGTTCGGCTGTTCGACAACCCGTTGCTCGAACGCCTGTCGGATGTCCACCCGGCCACGGTCGCGGTCTTCTGGAGCGGGCTGTCGCTCGCGCTGATCGCGGCCGGCTGCGCGACGCGCCGAATCAGCGCCGTTGAATTCGTCGAGGCGGTCGTCTCCGGCTTTCTCGGGTGGACCCTGTTCGAGTATTTGGCCCACCGTTTTCTGTTTCACCTCGGCGACTGGTTCGCGCCGGCGCGGCGGCTGTCCTTTATCGTCCACGGCTGTCATCACGCCGACCCCGGCGATCGCACCCGCAACGTCATGCCGATCCCGGCGGCGCTGCCGAGCTTTCTGGCCGTCTTCGCGCTGTTCCTGCTGGTATTGCCGTTGTCGTCGGCCTGCGTGTTGTTCGGGGTTATCGGCTTCAGCTATCTCGGCTACGACCTGACGCACTACGCCTGTCATCAGCTGCCGATGACGAGCCGCCTCGGCCGGTATTTGAAGGGCCGGCACATGCGGCACCATTTCCGCGACACGACGACCAATTTCGCGGTGACCTTCCCGCTCTGGGACTGCGTCTTCGGCACCGCCGCTGCCTGATCCCGCGGCCATGCCTGGGCTTGAGTTTCCGCTTCTTCGTCGTCATCGCCGGGCCTGACGTCGGATACCGCTTTCAGCCGTTGAGGTTGGCGCAAACCCGTGGCAGACGGCCCGAACGGCGAAGCTCGCGTCCCGCGCAGCCGTGACTCCGAGCGTCGTTCACGGGGACTACTTCCCGGAGAACGTCATGGTCGGAGATGACGGCCGCATCTGCGGCGTGATCGACTTCGGCGTGCTGACCCTGATCGGCGATGCCGATCTCGATCTTGCCTGTGCGGTTCTGAACCTGACCGGAATGACAGGCGTAACCTCGGGGGACAAACGGGTTGCGCTGGAACGGGCCAGGGACCTCGGGCTGACGACCGAGGTCTTGGACCTCTACAGCCTCTATTACGCCTTCCGGCTGCTCGGCGCGCGGCGGGAGAATGACGGCCTGTTCAGATGGTGCGTCCGGACCATTGGCGAGGCCTGCGCTTCGTCGTGAAATCGCAGTTTCGGTCGAGGTCGAAATTCACATCAAGGACATACGGCAACGCGCCAACTCGGCTATAACAGGCGCGGCAACTCATTCCCCGCGGGAGGAAGAACATGCTGGATCTGCGCATTCGCGGCCGCAAGGCGATCGTCTGCGCCGCGAGCAAGGGACTCGGCAAGGCCTGCGCGATGTCGCTGGCGCGCGCCGGCGTCGAGCTGACGATCACGGCGCGCACCGCCGAGACCCTGGAGCAGACCGCGAAGGAAATCCGCGACGCCACCGGCGTCAAGGTGACCGCTGTGCCGGGCGACATCACGACCGAGGCGGGCCGCGCGGCGGCGCTGGCGGCGTGTCCGCAGCCGGACATCCTCGTCAACAACGCCGGTGGGCCGCCGCATGGCGACTTCCGCGAGTGGAGCCTCGAAGACTGGCAGAAGGCGGTCAACGCGAACATGCTGACCCCGATCATGCTGATCAAGGCGGTCATCGACGGCATGTGCGAGCGCAAATTCGGGCGCATCGTCAACATCACCTCGGCGTCGGTCAAATCGCCGATCCCGATCCTCGGCATGAGCAACGGCGCCCGCGCTGGGCTGACCGGCTTCTGCGCCGGCCTCGCGCGCCAAGTCGCGCGGCACAACGTCACGATCAACGGCCTCCTGCCCGGGCCGTTTCTGACCGACCGGCTGCGCTCCGGCATCGAGTTCGAGGCCCGCCGCTCTAACGTCTCGTTCGAGGAGATGCTGGAAAAACGCGGTCAATCGAACCCGACCGGCCGCGTCGGCGACCCTGCCGAGTTCGGCGACGCCTGCGCCTTTCTGTGCGGCGCGTCGTCGGGCTTCATCGTCGGCCAGAACCTGCTGCTCGACGGCGGCGCCTTTAATTCGACGATGGGATAGGGCGCCGCAACCCCCGCCGCCGGAGCCTCGCCGATGCCGCCCTATGCCGCTCCGCTTGAAGACATGCGCCTCGTGCTCGACGCCGTCGGCGGGCTGCCGGCCGAGGCCGCCGAGGCGGCCGACGCGGTATTGCGTGAAGCGGCGAAATTCGCCGAAAACGAGCTGGCGCCGCTGAACCAGCCAGCGGACCGCGCCGGCAGCGTCCTCGAAAACGGCGTCGTCCGCACCCCGACGGGCTTCCGCGACGCCTATCGGCAATATGTCGAGGGCGGCTGGAACGGCGTCGCGGTGCCGGCGGAGATCGGCGGCCAGGGCCTCCCGCTTGCGCTCGCGCTGCCGCTGACCGAGATGTGGAACTCGGCCTGCATGGCCTGGGCGCTGTGCCCGCTGCTCAACAGCGGCGCAGTCGAGATGCTGCAGGCGCACGGGTCGCCGGAGCTGAAGACGCGCTATCTGCCGAAGCTGGTGTCCGGCGAATGGACCGGGACGATGAACCTGACGGAGCCGCAGGCCGGCTCCGATCTGGGCGCGCTGCGGACGCGCGCCGTGCCGGCCAGCGACCCGCGCTGGGGCGATCACTACCGCATCTCGGGGCAGAAGATCTTCATCACCTACGGCGACCACGACCTCACCGACAACATCGTGCACATGGTGCTGGCGCGGCTGCCGGATGCGCCGCCCGGCAGCCGCGGCATCTCGCTGTTCCTCGTGCCGAAATTCCTGCCGGATGGCGACGGGAGCCTCGGCGAGCGCAACGACATCCGTACGTTGAGCCTCGAGGAGAAGCTCGGCATCCATGCCTCCCCGACCTGCGTGCTGTCCTATGGCGAGCAGGGCGGCGCCGTCGGCTGGCGGATCGGCGACGCGCATCGCGGCCTCGAAGCGATGTTCACGATGATGAACACCGAGCGCCTGCTGGTTGGGGTGCAGGGTGTGGCGATCGCGGAGCGCGCCTATCAGGCGGCGCTCGCCTACGCCCGCACGCGGGTGCAAGGAATGCCGGTCGGCATGCCGCGCGGCGGCGAGGTCCCGCCAATCGTCCATCACCCCGACGTGCGGCGCATGCTGCTGTCGATGCGGGCGCAGACCGAGGCGGCGCGCGCCCTCGCCTATTATGCGGCGGCGCTGATCGACGCCGGCCGGCACGGCCCTGCGAGCCGCGCGCAGCGGCGCGCCGAGCTGCTGATCCCGGTGGTCAAGGCATGGTGCAGCGACAAGGGCATCGAAATCGCCTCCACCGGCATCCAGGTGCACGGCGGCATGGGCTACGTCGAGGAGACCGGCGCCGCGCAATATTTTCGCGACGCCCGCATCGCCGCGATCTACGAAGGCACCAACGGCATCCAGGCGAATGACCTGGTCGGTCGCAAGCTCGCGCGTGACGGCGGCGAGGCTGCGCGCGATCTGTTTGCGGAGATGCGGCGGGATTTGTCCGATGTCGGCGACGAGGGGCTGGCACCGATCCGTCACGCGCTCGCGGATGGCCTGGCAGCCCTCGAAGACGGAACGGCTTGCCTGCTGGCCGCCGAACCGGCGCCCGCCGCGGCGGGGTCGGTTCCCTATCTCAATCTCTTCGGATCGGTCGCGGCCGGCTGGCTGATGCTGCGGATGGCGGCAGCCGCGCCGCGTCTCGCGCCACCCTCGGCCGCCGCCGCCAAGCGCGCTACCGCCTCATTTTACGCGCAGCACGTTCTCGCCTTCGCCCCCGGTTGGTTGGCCGCCGTCAAGGCCGGGGAAAGGGTCATGGACATCGATCCGACCATTTTGTGAGGCCGCGGAAACGGCCTCACAGTCCATCCGTGGGATTATCAGAACCGTATTCGTGCAAACGGAGTCGCTCTCCGGATGCCGTCATGGCCGGGCTCGACCCGGCCATCTGCCGTGCCCCCGGTCGCCGGGTCAAGCCCGGCGATGACGCGGAAAATGTTCGCATTTGGTCCGACTAAGCTCTAGGCCGCGCGGGCGTGAACCTCCTCCCGGTGGTGCTGCGCGTCGTTGATGTCGAGGGTGCGCCGCAGACTGTCGCGGGCCCGCGACAGACGCGACCGCACGGTGCCGACCGGAATGCGCAGGATCGCAGCCGCCTCGTCATAGGCGATGCCTTCGAGGCCCACCAGCAGCAGCACCTGCCGCTGCTCCGCCGGCAGGCGGCCGATGGCGGCGTCGAGCTCCCGCAACTTGCAGGAGGCTTCCGGATCGGTGGTCGCCACCAGTGTGGATGCGCATTGCTCCACATCGACCGTCGTCCCTTCGCGCAAGGCGCGGCGAACCGTGTTCACATTCTGGTTGTGCATCAGCGTGAAGAGCCATGCCAACAGGTTGGTCCCGGGCTGCCAGAGATGTTCCTTCGCAAGGGCGCGGGTCAGGGTGTCCTGCACCAGATCGTCCGCCCTGGCGTTGTCCCGCACGAGCGCCCACGCATAGCGCCGCAGGCGCGGGATCTGCTCCGAAATCATCCTGTGAAAGTCCGACATCGCCTCGTTCCTCGCTAGCCCCTCGATGAAAGGGAGCCTAGCGGGCCGCTGTAACCTCACGATGTACGGCAAACCGAAAAATGGTAAGAAGTTGTAATCCTCTGTAACAAGTGCGGCCCCTCGGTTAAACCGCGTAAATCCTCGCAGGAATCCGAACGGAAGGCCGCCAACACAGGCCATTAAGGACTTCACTAGTCTTGAACAGCGTGAGCCGAACGAACGGAAATTCCCGGTTCCAGCCACGGGAGCATCGTACGCATTAACAATTACCGCCAGCGTTCAATAATGGCGCTGTTTCGGGATTCGCCTTCGCCGTCATGCCCCCGGCCGTTACGATGCCGCCCCCGAAATGGAAGACGCCGGAGCGGCCATGGCAGACTGGATCGAGACCTACCGCGGCAGCGTGCCCGTGTGGGAATGCGACATCACCGAACACTTCACGATCGCCTATTACTTCAAGCGCCTCGACGAGGCGGCGCCGAACCTCGCCGAGCATCTCGGCTTCCGGCCGGTATTGCACGACGGCAGGTTCGTGCGCCGCCTCGACCTGCGTTTCGTGCGCGAACTGCGCGCCGGCGACGCTTTCCATATCACGAGCGCGCCGCTGGGCCTCGATGGCGATCTCCGGCTCGCGCACCGCTTCGTCGATTCCGCCAGCGGCGAGACCGTCACCTGGGTTGCCGAGACGTGGGAGGGCGGCGCCGCATCGCTGCCGGCGCAGCGGCGCGACGCGATCGCATCGCACCTCGCGACGTGGGACGGACCCGCCGTCGAGGCGCGGCCGCAGCCGCGCGATAGCGCCGGCTTCATCCCGACCAGCCGCGGCCGCGTTGGCCCCGGCGATCTCGACGAGACCGGCGGCTTCGCGCTCGCCGCCTTCGTGCACCGCTTCACCGATTGCTGCCTCCAGGCCGGCGCCGCGGTCGGCATGACGGCGGAATACATGGCCGCGCATCGCCGCGCCTATTCCACCTTCGAGCTGGCGCTGCGCATCACGAAGCCGCCGCGCCTCGGCGAGGCTGTTGCGGTGCATACCGGCATCGTGCATCTCGGCAATTCGTCGGTGCGCTTCCTCCACCGCATGACCGACGCCCATACGGGCGAAGAACTGGCGCGCATGGGGCAGTTCGGGGTGCAGCTCGACCTCGATGCGCGCCGCCCCGCGCCGCTGCCCGAGGAATTGCGCGCCCGCGCGGCGCGGCTCGTCGTGGCGGTCGAATAGCCCCTCAGAGGAGGCCGACGACGGCGCCGCTCATGCAGGTCGCGATCGTGCCGGACAGGATCGAGCGCAGGCCGAGCGAAACGATCTCGTGGCGGCGCTCAGGCACCATCGCGCCCATGCCGCCGATCAGGATGCCGAGGCTGCCGAAATTGGCGAAGCCGCACAGCGCGTAGGTCATCATCAGCCGCGAATGCGGACTGAGCGCGCCCTCCGTCAGCTTGGCGAGATCGACATAGGCGATGAATTCGTTGAGAACGGTTTTCGTCCCCATCAGCGTCGCCGCGGCGCCGGTCTCGCTGCCCGGAATGCCGATCAGCCACATGACGGGCCGGAAGGCGTAAGCGAACAGGCGCTGCAACGTGATCGGCGCCCCCGCCAGATCGGGCAGCAGGCCCAGCATCGCGTTACACAGGCTGACCAGCGCCACCAGCACGATCAGCATCGCGACGATGTTGAGCAGGAAGACGACGCCGTCGCCGGTGCCTTTGGCGATGGCGTCGAGCGCGCTGACCGGCGGGTCTTGCAGCGATAGCCCGGCGTCGCCCGAGCGGACCGGCTCGAACGGCACCATCAGCGCCGCCACCGCCAATGCCGCCGGCGTGCTGATGACCGACGCGATGAGGATGTGGCCGAGCGCGTCCGGCACGACCGGCCCGAGCAGCGAGGCGTACAGCACCATGACCGTGCCGGCGATGCCGGCCATGCCGCAGCTCATCAGCGCGAACAACTCTCCCCGCTGCATGTGCAAGAGGTACGGGCGGATCAGCAGCGGCCCCTCGATATGGCCGACGAAGATATGCACCGCCGCCCCGAGGCCGAGTGCGCCGCCGACCCCGACCGTCCGCCGCAACAGCCAGGCGATGCCGCGGACGATGCATTGCAGCACGCCCCAATAGAACAGCAGCGTCGCCAGCGCGCTGATCAGCAAGACCAGCGGCAGGGCGCGGAACGCGAAGATGAAGCTGGCCCCGGGGTGGGTCTCGACGAACGGCAATTCGCCGCCGCCGAGATAGCCGAACACAAAGCCGGTGCCGGCCTCGCTCGCCCGCTGCAGCGCCGCGACGCCGGCGTTGAGCCACAGGAACACGACCGTCGCCGGTGGAAACTTCAGGAACAGCAGCGCGAGCGCCGCTTGCAGCCCCACCCCGACCGCGACGACCCGCCACGGCACCCGCCACCGCGCTTCGCTGAAGCCCCACGCGAACAGCAGCAGCACCGCGATCCCGAGAAGCCCCCTCATCCCCGCTCTCCCGCAGTCCCCCTGCGAGCGAGGATGTTATGCCATCTTTGTGCTTCGGGGCGCCGGGTGGCGCGGCCGCATCAATGACCGCTCGGCTTGATCTTGACCTTCAAGCCGAGCAGGGACGCCACCGCCTCGGGCGGGAGCTTCGAATAATCGGCCGGGGGTTCGAACAGCGAGGCCGGCTGCGGCCCGATCTCGACATGCTTCAATTCCCAGCCGATTTTGGTGACGTGCCCGTTCTTGGCGACGAAGCGGCCGTCGAGCTTCATCGGGATGCCGTCGCTGCTGAGCCACAGCGTGCCGAGCGCATGGCCCGACGACACCGTCTCGTCGATCGCGTATTTCGTCGTGGCGATGCCGTTGACGGTCTCCTTGCCGAGCGGCTTGCGCAGCAGGCCGCCGCTCGTCAGCACCGCCAGCTCGGGCGGAAACGGCAATTGCACGACCGTGTGCAGCTGCGGCACAACGACATCCGCGAAGGCGGTATCGGCATGCAGGATGAAGACCGGCTTCCACGCGTTCAAGTCCTGCTCGTGGCGCTGCTTGCCGGGCATGTTCCACATGCGGCCGACGAACGTCTTGCCGTCGAAGGTCAGGATGCGCTCGGCGGTAAAGCCGACCTTGGCGTCGCCGAGGGTCGCCGCGCCGGCGGCGCCCCACGGCGCCGCCAGCGCCAGCAGCGCGACAACGAGAATGCGGATTCGAGCCATGCCGGTTCCCCTGGTCCAACCGTGCGCGGGTGGGCCGGAGCGCTGGTAGAGCCGGATTGAGGCGGTTTCGCGGCATGCTGGACAGCGCCGGCGCAACGCCTATCCTCGGCGTTTGCAGCGGTAGATGCTTTCCGGCACGGAGGCGGCGATGAGCGGACGGATCGAGGCGCGGCTCAAGGAGCTCGGCATCGAGCTGCCCGCGCCGGCGGCGCCGATCGCCAACTACGTGCCGTTCACGGTCAGCGGCAGGCTCGTGTTCATCGCCGGCCAGATCTGCCAATGGAACGGCGAGCGCCGCTTCGTGGGCCAGCTCGGCCGCCAGATCTCGATCGCCGACGGACAGCAGGCGGCGCGGCTGTGCGGCCTCAACATCCTCGCGCAATTGCGCGCCGCCGCCGGCGGCGATCTCGACAAGGTGGGGCGCTGCCTGCGCCTCGGCGGCTTCGTCAACTGCACCGCGGAGTTCACCGACATGCCGCAAGTCGTCAACGGCGCCTCCGACCTGATGGTCGAGGTATTCGGCGACAAGGGCCGCCACGCCCGCGCCGCGGTCGGCAGCAGCTCGTTGCCGGGCGGCGTCGCCGTCGAGGTTGAAGCCACCTTCGAACTGGCGTGACGCGATGAATGACACCGGCGAAACCGTCGCCGTCCGCGTCCACGGCTCGTTGCGGGAGATCCCGCCGGCGGAGTGGGACCGTTGCGCCGGGGACGTCAACCCGAGCCTTTGCTACGCCTTCCTCAGCGCGATGGAGGACAGCGGCTCGGCCACCGAGCGGACCGGCTGGGCGCCGCAGCACCTGACGATCGCCGACGCGGCGGGACGGGTCATCGGGGCGGTGCCGCTCTACCTCAAGAACCATTCGTACGGCGAATACATCTTCGACTACGGCTGGGCCGACGCCTACGAGCGCGCCGGCGGCCGCTACTATCCGAAGCTGCTGGCGGCGGTGCCGTTCACGCCGGTGCCGGGGCCGCGCCTGCTGGTCGCGCCCGACGCGCCCGCCAATACCCGCCGCTACCTGATCGGCGGCATGGTCGAATTGGCGCGGCAGCGCAAGATTTCGTCGCTGCACGTGAATTTCCCGCAAGAGGAGGACCTGGGCGAACTCGAACAGGCCGGTTTTCTGCAGCGCATGGGCCAGCAATTCCACTGGACCAACGAAGGCTACGGCACGTTCGACGACTACCTGGCGGCGCTCACTGCGCGCAAGCGCAAGGCAGTTAAGAAGGAGCGGCGCGAGGCGCTGGAGCCGGGGCTGGAGATCGACGTGCTGACCGGGCCGTCGCTGACGCCGAAAGTGTGGGACGCGTTCTACCGCTTCTACCTCGCGACCTCCGACCGCAAATGGGGTTCGGCCTATCTCAACCGCCGCTTCTTCGCGATGATCGGCGAGCGCATGCCCGAGAAGATCGTGCTGGTCATGGCGCGGCACGGCCGCGAATACGTCGCCGGGGCCTTCAACCTGCTGGGCAAGGACACGATCTACGGGCGCAACTGGGGCAGCTACGGCGACTACAAGTTCCTCCATTTCGAATGCTGCTACTATCGCGCCATCGAATTTGCGATCGATCACGGGCTGAAGCGGGTCGAGGCCGGGGCGCAGGGGCCGCACAAATTGCAGCGCGGCTATCTGCCGGTGCCGACCTACAGCGCCCACTGGCTGCCCGACCCCGCGTTCCGCCGCGCCGTCGCGCAATTCCTCGCGCGCGAACGCGAGATGGTCGCGAGCAAGATCGAGCACCTCGCCGAATTTTCCCCGTTCCGCCACGAGGAGGACTGAACGCCCTTTGGCGAGCTCGCGAAAAGCCGGGCGCGATATGTAGATTTTCTACCACTGGCAAACAATACTCTCTGATCTATTTCACGCCACCGGTATATTCGGATGGAATTACCAATAGAATCACAATGAACACATTACCGCCATAGAGGCGTGCAAGGCTCTGCACCTCTCCAAACACATTCCGATCTTCGGCAGAACCGGCGGCTTGGCGAGCATGTTGGGCGGGGCAAGGTCATGAGGCGCCCGCGACCATTTCGGTTGGCGGCACGCGGCTTGAACCAGATCGACCGAACAGGAGCAGCAATGACTTACCGGATCTCGTATGCTCGCGACACCATCGAACGGGAGCAGCGCAGCCACTGGCGCGTCTCGAAGGTCGAGGAATACCATAGCGAGCAGGAGGCGTTGCGCCGCGCCCGCGACCTCCTCGACGACGAGGAGCACGAGGCCATCCTTGTCTCCGACGAGGCGGGCAACACGCTCGCCGGGGTGCGCCTGCAATTGCGCCTCGGCTTCCCCCGCGAGTAGAGCAGTTCCCAATCGAAACGGAGTCGCTCTCTGCACAAGCCGTCATGTATGGACGGCCCCCGTTGCGCAAGGGGCTTGAGGCGGTTTTGGCGCACGGTCCGGAGCGGTCATGTATCCGGCCTTTGAAGAGCGGTCGATTGACCGCTGGCCCTGATGGGTTGCGCGGGTCGGTCTCCCAGCATGGCCGCGCGCTCGTTGGCGCGAAGACGAAACGGAGTTGCCGATCCAGGTCCTGACCATTGTGCCGTCGCTGCCTTCTGCTCCTTGCCTGACAACCGGCCGGAAGGGTCTAGCCGGAAGGGGTCTTAGGCGAGCACCGCCGCGCCGGCTGACCGAGGCCGCCGATAGCTCTCGCCGGATTGCAGCATCGCCCAGGCGATGCGGGCGTTTTTGGCGGCCTGTGCGACGACCGCGACCTTGACCGGCCGCCGCGCCAGAATGCCGTGCTGCCAGGCGCTGGCGCGCTCCGGTGCGGCGCGCACCTGGCGCATCGCCGCGCTGGCGCCGAGCACGAGGAGCTTGCGCACGCCGTTGTCGCCTTGGCGCGAGATGCCGCGCTCGCGCCGCTTGTCGGCGCTCTGGTCGACACGCCGGGTCAGGCCGCACCAAGCGGCAAAGTCGCGCGCCCTGTCGAACTGCCGGCCCTCGCCGATCGCCGTCACGATGGCGTGCGCCGTGAGCGGGCCGACCCCGGGGATTGTCGCCAGCCGCCGCATCGCCGGATGAGTGCGCGCCGCCGCCACGATGCGCCGTTCCAATACGGCAATAGCGAGGGCGAGCCGGTCGATCTGCTGCACCAGGAGGCGCACGGCCTCGAGCAGCACTGTCGGCACCGCCGCACTGCCGGCGGCAACCGCCGCCGCCAACTCGGCAAAGCCGCGCCGGCCTTGCGCCGCGACGATGCCGAACTCGGCCAATTGGCCGCGCACGCTGTTCATCAGCTGGGTGTGCTGCCGCACCAACAGGTCGCGCGAACGTTCGAGCCCGCGCGAGGCCTGCTGCCCCACGCTCTTGATCGCGACGAACCGCATGTCCGGCCGGCCCAGCGCGGTGCAGATCGCTGCCGCATCGCGCGCATCGGTCTTGTTGCGCCGCACGAACGGCTTCACATAGGCCGCCGGGATCAGCCGAACCTCGTGGCCGAGCGCGCTCAGCTCGCGCGCCCAGTAATGCGCCGAGCCGCATGCCTCGATGCCGATCCGCGCCGGCGGCAGCGTGGCGAAAAACTCCTTCACCTGCGAACGGCGCAAGCGCTTCTGCAGCACCATCCGACCGCCGGCATCCTCGCCGTGGACCTGGAAAACCGACTTCGCGATATCCAATCCGATCATGCTAGAGCAAATTTCGGTCTGGTTGAATCCGGCGATTCCCAAGATGTGGTGGATTTGCGATTCTGCAGCCCTCGATGCTGGGGGGCATGATGGCGAAGCCATACTCGGAAGATCTGCGCGAGCGGGCGGTTGAGGCGGTCGCGGCGGGAGCGACGCGGCGTGCGGCGGCGTTGCGGTTCAAGGTGAGCGTCAGCTCTG
>Ga0070739_10001449_pt1 | contig 35843 bp, 32 predicted proteins | sample Coa_R1_7_FD_66445 | JGI IMG/M metagenome (GOLD analysis project Ga0070739, IMG submission 66445) | Surface soil microbial communities from Centralia Pennsylvania, which are recovering from an underground coalmine fire - Coalmine... | ecosystem: Environmental > Terrestrial > Soil > Unclassified ...
GATCGTGGGGCTGCCGGAGCGCCGGATGCGCGAGCTGCGGCGGCGCATGCAGGTCGTCTTCCAGGATCCGCACGCATCGCTCAACCCGGCGATGACGATCGGCCAGGCGGTCGGCCATCCGCTGCAGATCCACGGCCTCGAGCGCGACCGCCGCCGGCTCCGCACGCGCGTCGCCGAGGTGCTCGAACGGGTGGGCCTCGCCCCGGCGGAGCAGTACCTCGACAAGTACCCGACCGACCTCTCCGGCGGCCAGAAGCAGCGCGCCGTCATCGCGCGGGCCCTGATCCTCAATCCGGTCATGCTCGTCGCGGACGAGCCGGTCTCGATGCTCGACATGAGCGTCCGCGCGAAGATCCTCGAGCTGATGCTCGCGCTCAAGCGCGACTTCGACCTCACGTATCTCTACATCACGCACGACCTCGCGACCGCGCGCTTCTTCTGCGACCGGATCGCGATCATGTACCTCGGCCGGATCGTCGAGATCGGGCCCGCGCCTGCGATCTACGAGGATCCGAAGCACCCGTACACGCGGGCGCTGCTCCGCGCGATCCCGGAGCCGGATCCCGAGCGCGTCGTGCCGCGCGACCTGCCGCGAGGCGAGGTTCCCGACGCGGCGCGGCCGCCGCTGGGCTGCCACTTCCATCCGCGCTGCCCGCTCGCGTTCGAGCCGTGCGGCTGGGAGTCCCGCGATCTCCGCGAGCTGCTCGAGGCGCGGTGGGCGCGGCTGGCGGGCCAGCCCGGCGTGGAGGACGAGCAGGCGCTCTTCGGCGACCTCGCCGCGCTCGACCAGCCGTCGCCGGAGGTGCGCCTGAAGGCGTCGGGCAGCGGCAGCGCCGACGACATGCTCGCGCTGCTGGAGCGCGTCCGCGCCGACGCGCCGGACGAGCCGTTCTGGCGCGGGGTCCGCAGGCTGGAGGCGGTCGACGGGCACCTGGAGCTCGACTTCCACGAGCCGGTGGCGCCGCCGCTGGTGCGCTCGGGCAGCGTCGACGTCGAGTGCCACCTGTTCGGCCCTCAGGGCATGTCGGCGGCGAGCGTCGCCCAGCCGAAGCTCGGCTCGCCGACCGGCGACCCGTCGAGCGGGTCGTAGAACTCGTTGAAGCCGTGGCGCGCGACGAGCTCGCGCGAGCGGTTGCCGATCGTCCGGGCCTCGTCCGCGTAGCCGTGCTCGGCGAGCCCCTGCGCGAGCAGCCAGTTCGTGCTCATCGAGAGCGGTCCGCGCCAGATCAGCCGGATCCCCCAGAGCCGGCTGTCGCGGCTGAACGTCGGCTCGTCGAGCGCGACCGACGGCACGGGATAGGCGGGCCAGAAGCGGCGTGCGTCGGTCAGGCTCGCCACGAGCCGGTCGGCGGCCTCGCGCGGCAGGTCCTCGAGGATCAGGGGCATGAGCGCCGAGATCGTCTTCACCGACGTCCGCCGCTCCTCCCGTCCGACGAGGTCGTGGAAAAGCCCGTCGCGCGGGTCGGCGCACTTGGCGAGCAGAGCTTCGGTGACGCGGGCGGCCCGCTCGGCCGCGCGCGCCGCGAGCTCCGTCTCGTCCAGCAGCCGCGCGAGCCGCGCGAGCGCCCGCAGCGCCTTGCCGTAGATCGCGTTGACGAGGACGGACTCCTGGTGCAGGTCGCCGCGGAAGACGCGCTCGAGGTCGTAGCGATGGAGTCGCGCCGGCACCTGCGGGCGCCGCAGCCGGGCGAACACCAGCGGTCCCTTGAGCGCGCGCTCGCCGCCGGCCTGCCAGACCGGGCTGAAGTCCAGCCCCGTCTCGAACTGCGAGAGCACGGAGATCAGCCCGTCGCCGTCCGGGTCGCGCTCCGCGGCGAGGTGCTCGTGATAGGCCTCGAGCTGCGGGAGGACGCGCCGGACGTACTCGGCGCCGCCGCCCGCCTCGGCGACCCGCTCCACGGCGAGCGCGAGCACCGGCGGTTGCATCTGCTCGGTCGTCCGCGGCTTGTGGCGCGGCGTGCCGACGCTCTCCATGTAGTGCCACCACTTCCAGAGCGAGATCCGGCGCTGGTCCCAGAAGACGACGTGGGGGATGAAGCCGTCCGGCCGCTGCCACGCGAAGAGCGCGTCGAGCTCGTCGGCCGCGCGGCGCCAGTCCGAGCGCGACCAGACGATCGCGTGGAAGCACGAGTCCCAGAACCACTGGAACGGGTAGTGGCCGGCCGACGGCACGCTGAAGCGGCCGCGCCGCCCGGCGAGCTCGCGGCGGCGAGTGTTCTCCAGCAGGAGGGCCCGCGCCCGGCGGTCGAGCGCCCGACGCGCTTCCTGCCTGTCCGCGACCGCCACCCGGAGTCGCTTCCCGAGCCGCACCGCCGCTACGCCTGCAGCGCGGCGAGCGAGGCCGCCGCGGCGAGGATCGGCTCCCGCTGCAGCGGCACGACGCGCAGCTCGGGCGGCGGCCGGCGGAGGAAGCCGTCGAGCAGGAGCAGCTGGTCGATCTCCTCCGCCTGCGGGGCGCGGGACGTCGCGGCGAGACCCGCCTGCACCTCCAGGTGGCCCGCGCCGGGCGGCAGCGTCCGGCGAGCGGCGATCCGTCCACCCGCGACGAACAGCGCCTCGACGTGGCCCGGCTCGAGCGCGGGCACGAGCAGGCAGCGTCCGAGCGTCCGCAGGCGATCGAGCCGCTCGAGCTCGCGGCAGACGGTCTCGAGCGCCTTGATCCGGTCGCGCAGCCGGGCCGCGTCCTCGAAGCGACGCGCGTCGGCGAGCTCGCGCAGCCTGCGGCGCAGGCGGGGGAGCGCCGATGCCGGTCGCGCGAGCTCCTCGGCGGTGAGCGCCCGCGCGGCCGCGCGCGCCGTCCGCTGGGAGCGGAGCGGGCCGTGGACGCCCTCGCGGCGGCTGACGACGACCTCGCCGCCGCGCGCGCGGAGCCAGACGTACCGCTCCGGTCGCGCGACGCGCGCGTTGCCGGGCGGCCGCAGCTCGGCGATCAGGCGCAGCTCCTCGAGCGCCGCGGAGAGCTCCGAGCCGTGCTCCCGCCACTCGATCCGTTCGGCGGCCGCGAGCGCCGCCTCGACCGCCGGCCGCTGGCGGTCGCTGCGGAAGTAGGAGCGGAGCCGCGCCCGCAGGTTCCGCGCCCGCCCGACGTAGAGCACCTGGTCGTCCCGGCCGCGAAAGAGGTAGACGCCCGGCCGCGTGGGCGCGCCGAACGCGAGGTGGCGCTTGTCGAGGACCCGCCGCGGCCGCGTGGCCGAGAGCGCCACGAGGTCTGCGACCGTCCGGGCGCCGCGCTCCTGCGCGAGTCCGATCAGGGCGAGCAGGATCTCCGCCGTCGCCTGCGCGTCCGGCAGCGCCCGGTGGCACGGTTGCGCCGCCGTGCCGAGGAACCAGGCGAGCTGGCCTAGCCCGAAGCGCGGCGTGCGCCCGGCGAGCAGCGTGCGCGCGAGCGTCACGGTGTCCACGACCGGCGCCGCGATGCGCGAGCCCGTCAGCCGCTCCGTCTCGCGGTCGAGGAACGCGAGATCGAAGCGCGCGTTGTGGGCCGCGAGCACCGAATCGCCTGCGAAGTCGAGGAAACGCCCGACGGCCGCCGCCGCCGGGGGCGCACGCCGAAGCTGCTCGTCGCGGAGGCCGGTCAGAGCCGCAGCGGCCGGCGTCACGGGCAGGCCCGGGTTCACGAGCGTCTGGAACTCCTCCTCCAGCTCGAGCGCACGAACGCGCACGGCTCCGATCTCGCAGATCCCGGAGCTGCCGGGCTTGAGGCCGGTGGTCTCGAGGTCGACGACGACGTACGTCGCGTCCTCGAGCAGGAGGCAGTCACCGGCCGGCGCGGCGAGCGCGACCGAGTCGCCCCGCCAGGCGAGCCGGGCGTCGGACTCCACGACGTCGGCGAGCAGCGTGCGCGCGAGGGCCACGGGCGCCTGCCGCAGCGCGAACAGTTGCCGCGCCGCCTGCTCCGCCCCGACCGGCCCGCGGCGTTCCTCCACCAGCTCCACGAGCCGGTCGGCCGCGTCTAGCCTCAGCTGCATGGCAGAGAGCCTAGGCGAACATACGTTCGCACGCCAGCTCGCGCCGCTGCGAACCGAGCCGAGCGACGACGCCGAGCAGGTGACGCAGGCGCTTCCCGGCGAGGTGCTCGAGGAGCGCGACGGCTGGGCGCTGGTCGAGACGCATTACGCCTATCCCGGCTGGACCCGGTGCGAAGAGCTGGGCGGCGAGTTCGACGAAGAGTGGCTCGCGCCGAGCCCCGGGACGCCGCTCGAGCATGCTCGAGCGCTGCTCGGCGCGCCCTACCAGTGGGGCGGGATGACCGCCGCCGGCATCGACTGCTCCGGGCTCGTCCACATGTCCTTTCGGCGGGCGGGCTCGCTCGTCCCCCGCGACGCCGACCAGCAGGAGGACGCCGGCACGCCCCTCGCGGAGCAGGATCTCCGCCCCGGCGACCTGATCACGTACGGCCCTCCGGAGGGGCGCGCCGACCACATCGCGTTCTGGGTCGGCGACGGCCGGATTCTCCACGCGACCGGCCGAAGAGGCGTCGAATCCGTCGTCGAGGAGCCCGAGCCGCAGGAGCTGCGCGTCCGCCGGCGGGCCCTGGTTCGGCTCGTGTGATGCCCGACCCCCGTTCGAGGTACCGGTTGCGCCTAAAGCCGCATGGTTACGGCGCCGATACTCCCGCCGTGGACGCTGCTGAGCGCAAAGAGATCCTGAACCGCTATCTCGACCATTCGCGGCGCTTCGAAGAGGTGGCCGCGCGGCGGCGCGGGACGGGCGGGGCGGACGTGATCCCGCTGCAGAGCCCGATGCGCGAGCTCGAGCAGGAGCCGACGATGCGCGAGATCGAGGTGCTGCAGCTGATCTCGGACGGGCTCGTCAACCGGGAGATCGGGCAGCGGCTGTTCCTGTCGGAGGAGACGGTCAAGTCGCACGTCCGCCATCTCCTCGCGAAGCTGCAGGCGCGCTCGCGCGCGCACGCGGTTGCGGTCGGCTTCCGCCGCGGCCTGATCGCCTAGCGACCCTTCTTCCCCAGCCGACCTGTCGAGAGGCTGTGGAAGAGGAAACGAAGGGCGCCGGGTGAAGGTCCCGACGCCCTATGAAACGCGCTTACCTGCCTGGGCTTCACCTTCCGGAGATCCCCCACCTAGGGGATGTCCGGAAGCTGTGGATAACGGCACGATCCGTCGGCTCTTACCAGGACTTAGTCCCGCCGACAACTGCGGCGCGGGCGGCAAAGCGGGCAACCTTGCTCATCGGATCGAACTCCTAGTGACTCGGGGACTGACGGCATCCGCAGCTTATACCCCTTTTGGGGGACACGCAAGAACTCTGCGTAGCCTGAAAGGGAAGGATTCGGCAGACTTGCGCGCCGCGGCCTGGGCCGTCGTGCTTTTCCTCGGCGCCGGAGCGCTGATGGGCGTTCTTCTGGCCGCGGGTTATCGACTTCATCCGCTCTGGGCATTGGTGGTGCTTGGCCTTGTCGCCGCGGTTGCCGAACGCCAAGGCGTCGCAGTGACAGAGCGGATTGAGATGTCCGCCTCGTTCTTGCCCACCGTGTTCGCTGCGGTTGCGCTGGGACCCCTCGCAGGCTTTGTTGTGGGTGCGATTGCGAACGCGACCGACTTTCGTCGGCCTTGGCTTCGTTGGGTTGTCTACACACCTGTTCGCGCTATCACGGGAGCCGCCACGGGTGCCGCGGCGGCGCTAATCGCGCACCACGCTCATGGGGCGGGCGGCTACCTACTTGCGAGCCTCGGCGCCTCCCTCGTGAGCCTCGCCGTGGATGCAGCGTTCAACTGCTTGACCCTCGCAGTGCGTGGCACCGGCAGCGCTCGTGGCTACGCATTTGCGGTCGTCCCGATCTTCGCCATCGCGCTCCCCCTTTACAGCCCGCTCGTTGGGCTCTTCGTGTACGGCTACCACGCATACTCGCTCTGGGTGGTCGTCGTCTTTTTCGTGCCGGCGCTCGCACTTCAGCGCCTAATCCATCTCTACCAGGAGGAGAAGGTGGCGAGCCGCCGGTTAGCGTCAGCCAACGAGCGTTTGCGACGGGCGAACCTTTCGTTCGCAGCCGCCGTCGTAGCGATTCTTGACGCAAGAGACCGCTACACGGCCGGTCACTCCGCAGCCGTCGCTGTCTACGCCCGGGATATTGCAACGCGCATGGGCCTCTCCGATGAAGATCAGGATCTTGTTCACCTCTGCGGCCTCGTCCACGACGTCGGGAAGATTGGGCTTCCGGCCGGCCTCCTCGAAAAGCCTGGCGCGCTAACGCTGGATGAACGCCGTCAAATGGAAAAACATTCGGCGATCGGCGAGGAGATTCTGCGGAACGTGGACGACTACGCCGAGATCGCAGTAATCGTTCGGCACCACCACGAGCGCGTTGATGGTCGAGGGTATCCAGATGGTCTTCATGGCGACGAGATTCCCCTACTCGCTCGGATCATCTCGGTGGCCGACGCCTACAATGCAATGACGTCTGATCGTCCTTACCGCGACGCGCTTCCGAGCCGAGTTGCAAGGTTGCGACTCGCACAGGCGGTGGAAAGTCAGTTCGATACGTCTGTGGTGGCGGCGTTCGAGGCGATCCTCGCAGCGGCGGATGAGGGATACCGGACGGGCCAGAGCGATGTTTTTCTGCTCAACCGCCTCGAGTCTCAAGCCACCGACGCAGAGCACGAGTCGGCCCTGGCGGTCTGACGATCTCCCTAGTCCGACTCGTCGATCATTCGGGCCGCTTCTACGCGCGAGCGTGCCCCTAGCTTTTCCAGTATGTGTTTGACATGAACCTTCGTCGTTGAAAGGCTGATGAAGAGAAGCTTCGAGATCTCGTCATTGGTCAAGCCTCGCGCGATTAGTTGGTGAATCTCCGCTTCGCGTGGCGATAGCTTTCGCTTCGGACCAGCGCCGCGAGGAATTCTTAGGCCTACCGCCCTGGCCAGAGACGTGTCGGCGGACGCCATGAAGAGCCGGCGCAGCCACTCGCCACGGCTTTTCTGACTCGCCAAATATCCGGTAAGCGCCGGACACGTGCGGAGTGCGATGACTATGGGATCGAGCGCCTCCGTTTGGATTGCCGCATCGATCGAAGCGTCAACTTCCTCGTCTCGGCCGTCGAGCAGCGAGACGATTGCCTCAGCCGCGTAGGCGAGTGAGCGAGTTTCTATGCCCCTCGAAGCAGCGCGGGCCAACTGCAGCTGCTCGCCGGCTTCGTCGCCCATACCTCTGGCTGCGAGTAACACCGCACGAAGTCCGAGGAACTCTCCGCGCGCAGCGCGAATTAAGGACTCGGTTGGGCCCAACGACAAGACATCCAAGGCGCGTCCGGCCTCGCCAGTACTCGCGTAGAGCCGCGCCCGCTGGATGGCAATGTTGCCGGCGAAGTACGTACCGGCCTCATCTCTTGTGACCTTTTCCAAAGACGACAAGAGCCGGTCGGCGACCCCGAACTTTCGAAGGCCGATGAGTGCCGCAGCCTTGTTGTGTTCGCCGTATCGACGTGCAAACTCCAACTCATATGTCTCAGCGACCCGTGCGAGTGCCTCCGTGCGCCGCAGACTCGCCTCGTAGCGGGCGCCAAGGACTAAGGCGTAGCTGTAAGTGCTAAGCAATCCGGTGTGACACATGGGGTCGACGCTCTTGTCGATCAGAGCGAGCGCGACCTCAGCGGCATCGAACGCCTCGCGCAGCTGCCCCTCGATCTCCGCAATGCTTAGTTGGCCTGTGGCGAGAGAAAGCATCTGATCGATGCCATTGCGAGCGATGCGCTCGTAGTCTCGAAACGCATCCGACAGATCGTCGGTCTCTTGTTCGAGATGTGCCAAGAATCGCAGCCACGCCGCTCCTTCTCGGGTTTCGACCGTTTCCGCGAGATTCTGAGCAGCTTCAGCGTGTCGCTGCGTGGCACCGGGTCGATCAGTAAGGTGTGAGGCTCGAGCGGCTACTAACTGGCCCCGCGCCGCAAAGTCTCCGCTCAACTGCTTCGAGGCCTGAACACCTAGACCGTAGGCTCGCAGAATTGCCCCGTCGCGGAGCGCAAGCTCGGCGTCGGCGCAATCTACAACGCCCGAATCGACGCCGGCCGCTCGGGCAGTCTCGACCAAGCGTCGGACTATCCGGAGGCGGCCACCGCGAAGAAGCTCAGGCAGAGCGGCTGGAAGCACCTTCGAGATGAACTCTCGGTTAGGCGCGGCTTCGGCAAGGGCAATCGCCTCGTTCCATAGCCCATGAGCAAGTATCGGCTCGATGAGCTCATCGAGGCGTTGCTCCAACCCAGAGCTCGGCGCTCTCGTGAGAGCGTGGGAGATGAGCGGGTGCATCGAAAGCTTGCCGCCATCTATGACGATTAGACCCTTAGATTGGGCGGCTACGAGGCGTTCGTTCGCCGAGGTGCCAAGTAGTTGGTGAGCCGAGTAGAGCTCTGCAACACCGCTCGCCGCCACAACTGTGGCGGCGTCGCGCGCAGATGACTCTGTCGCCTCGATCAGCTCGGTGGCGAGGTACTCGTAGAGGGCGTCTGGGAGCAGACCGCTGCTGTCGCTGCTGCGCGTCGACGAACCAGCATTTAGGGCTGCAAGCCCAAGAACGGCAGGCCATCCTTTCGCGAGGGCGGCCACCTCCTTCGCCGCGTCCTTGCTGCGCAGATAGAACAGGACGTCGTCGGCTTCCTCGTCCGTCATCGTCAGCTCCTCGACACCGATCTCGAGTCCTTCTCCGTAGACCTCGAGGCGCGGGGTGAACCAGTCGGGTCGCGTGCGGGTGGTGATCAGGAAGCGGATGTTGAGGCCGTCGACGAGCATCGACAGGAGCTGCTCGGCCTCGTCGGTTCCGGCCGCCTCCCACTCGTCCACGATCAGCAGGACGTCCTGGGTGAGCGGCTCGTAGGTTTGCACCATCGCGCGGCCGAGCGGGCTCGGGCTCGGGTTGACGGACGCGATGCGCGCGACTCGACCCGGATCGCGGGGCAGGTTTGGGGCGATCGAGGCGAGCAGCTCGTCCATCCCCACGGCGAGGGCCGCGACGTCGCCGGACGCGCGCGTCGTCCGGTACCAGGCGACCGGGCCGCTCTGGCGCTCGGCCCACTGGCGGGCGAGCGTCGTCTTGCCGTATCCCGCAGCCGCCGCGAACACGGTCACGCGCGCGTCGCCCTCGACGATGCGCGCGATCAGCCTCGGACGCTCGATGATGTGGTCGAGCGCCGGCGAGACCGTCGCTGTTAGCACCTCACCCATCTCCCCTGACCGGGCCGAACTGCGCCGCCCGGGCGTCCGAACCCTACTCCCCTCCCGCGTCATAGTCACGGGCGTTACAAGAAAGGGGCTGCCCGCGCCCGGCCGGGGCCAGACGCGGGTTTCGCCGTCAGCCCCCGGCGCCGGCCAGAGCCGACGCAGGCTCCCGCGCGAGCGGGTCCTCGCCCGTGAGCGCCCTGAACGCGGCGGGGATCTGCCGCCGCCGCGGCACTCCGAGCTTCTGGCGCAGGACGTCGCAATGCGCCTTCGCCGTCCTGGGCGAGATGCCCAGTTGCGCGCCGACCTCGTCGTTCGAGCACCCGCGCGCGATCAGCCGCACGATCTCGAGCTGCCGTTCCGTCAGGTCGGGCTTTCTCTCCTCCGTTTCTCCCATGGCGCGGCAGGCTACGACCGGGCCAAAAGAGGAGCTATCGGCCGACGGGAGTATTCGCCGAGGCGGCGTCAGCCCGACCAGTTCACCGGCGACGAGGCCGGGAGGTAGGTCGTCTGCGAGCTGAGCGGCGTCCCCGGCGGGAAGTAGTGGTACGGGATCAGCGACTGCGCGCCGCCGCCGAGGGTGAGCGAGTTCGCGAGCACCGGGCCCATGTTCGACGCGCCGCCGGAGGTCGAGTAGTTCGTCACGCAGTAGACGCCGAACTGGACGGTCGAGTTACCGCCGAGGCTGACGCAGCCGGAGGTCGTGAGCGAGCTCCCGGTCGAGTTCGCCCAGCAGCCTGCGACCATGATGAGGCCGTCCTTGGTCGTGTCCCACGCGGCGGTGCACGAGGTACTCCCGCTCTTCGCGCTCGACGCGCAGAAGCTCGGGCTGCCCGTCGTGCCGACGCCGCCGGTGAAGAAGAAGCTCGCGAGGCCGGTGTAGGTGACGTTGCCGCTCAGGTTCAGGCTGCCGTCGAAGTAGAACTCGCCGGTCGCCGAGAGGGTGCTCGTCGACGGCGTCCACTTCAGCTCGCAGACGGAGACCGTGCTCGCGCACGGCACCGCGGTCGAGCCCAGCTTGCAGTCGTAGGCCGTCGAGCCGAACATCGTGGACGTGATCAGCGTGTCGCTGTTGTTCAGGGAGGTGTCGTTGTCGAAGAGCTTGGCCGGGCAGCCCGAGGACGGCAGGGTCGCCTGATGGTTGTAGGTCTGGTAGAGCGTCGTCCACGTCCCGTTGTTCGCGCCCGTGCACTGCTGATCCCAGGAGTACGGCTGGCCGATGCACGGCATCGACGGCGCCACGTCGACGCCTTCGGCGACGGTGTTCGCGTAGACCGGTGAGTGCTTGCCGTCGCACGAACCGGTGCCGGGTGCGATCCCGTTGCACGTGTTCGTCGAGGTCGAGGTCAGCCCGATCTTCAGCGCCTGGATCTTGCTGGAGGCAGAGCCGATCTTCGCGCTACCGCTCAAGGTCAGGTTGCCGCCGACCTCGAGCGTCGCGCCCGTGAAGGCGAAGCTGCCGCCGAGGCAAAGGTCGCCGTGGATCAGGATCGGCACGGCGACGGTGACGTTGCCGTTCCAGGTGGTGCAGCTCCCGGTGCCGTCGGAGTAGAGGTAGTTCCAGACCGCGGTCTCGGTGTTGGTGACGGGGCTCGGGACGTTCGCGTGCGCCGACACGACCCGCGTCACGCCGTGGACGGTGCCCGTCCCGGTCATCGTCCAGGTCACGCCGTCCCCGGCGACGCTCGCGTAGTAGGTGCCGCTCGTGCCGCTCGGCAGGTTCGTCAAGTTCTGGGACGTCGTGCAGCCCGGCGTCGAGTCGTTGTTCGCCGCGGCCGAGTAGAGGCACCCTTCGGCGTAGGCGAGCCCTTCCTGCGCGACCGCGAAGGCCTGGCGGGCGTTGTTGGAGACGTACGACTCGCGCTGGTTCGTCGTCCCGGCGATCAGGATGCCCGCAGTCGTCACGGACATCACCATCATGATCGCGAGGGCCATGATCAGCGCCACGCCCTGCTCCTCGTGAGCGAGCCGGCGGAAGAGGTTGCGGATCACGAGCATGAGGCGGAGGCCGCTTTCGTGGTGTCGGCGTTGTGCATGTCCATCGTGTCGGTGGCCGCGAACGCGTCGGAGGTGCGGGAGACGGGGTTGACGGAGAGCGCGACCTGCAGGATCGGGTACTTGTTCGTCGTGATGCACGAGAAGGGCCTCGGCGAGGTCACGCTCGTGATGAAGGTGTCGGGCGTGCCGCTGCACGAGGAGCCGCTGTAGCGGATGAGCGAGGAGTTCGACACGCACCACGTGTAGGTGCCGCTCGCGTGCGCGCATGCGGGCGCCGGCGGCAGCACGAGCGTCACGTCCGCGCCGCTTCCCGCCAGTGTCGCCGTCGACGCGCAGCGCGCCTCGTACTCGAGCCGGTCGAAGGCGAGGCGCACGCTGCTCTGCGACGTGAGACGCGAGTTCGCGTCGAGGCTCGCGCGCATGCCCGAGGCGAAGAGGTTCGCAAGCCCCGCGACGAGGACCGTGGTGATGAAGGTCGCGATCACCATCTCCACCAACGTGAACCCGGACTCTTCGGGCAGCAGCAGGCGCATCACTTCTCTCTACTCGGCTGATCGCGCCACCAACTGAACCCCTCGAACGGGAGGAGGGCGCGGTCTCCCGCGCCCTCCTCGTCGAACAGGTGGTGCTCTGGACTAGCCGACGCTGTACGCCGCGGGGCAGCCCGTCGTGTCGTAGTTCATGGTTCCGGTCGGCGTGCTGCCGGCGCCGGTCGGGCCGCCACTGCCGCCCTCGTACCAGGCGTAGTGGGCGTTGCCGTCCTCGCTGTCCTGGATGCAGTAGCCACTGCCGTCGGAGTTCGCGCCGGCCGCGACGTGGATGCCGATGCCAGGCGCCTGGGTGTTCAGCGCCGCGCGATTCAGGCCCGTGTACGTGTTGCCGTTCTGGTAGTACGACTCGGCGGCGGGGATCGCCGACCGGACGTTCGACTTCGCCGCGGCGGTCTGAGCGCTACCGCGGAAGCTGAGGTACGCCGGCACCGCGATCGCGACCAGGATGCCGAGGATGACGATGACGACCAGCAGCTCGATGAGGGTGAAGCCCTCTTCCGAAGCCAGCCGCGTCTTGATGCGATCGAACATTTGTCTGGGTCTCCTTCCACAGGGTGGATCAGGGGATGGCTCACCCCGTATCGGCCGCATCCGGACCGTCCGCGTAGCCTCGAACGGGGGATTTCTCCCCCACCGTGGGTGAGTCGGGCGGGACACTCAAGGCGCCCGCCCCCGCTGCCGATAGGCGGCGAGGAAGATGTCGCAGCCGATCTCTATCGATGGCCTGCTCGAGCAGATGGTCGAGCTCGGAGCCTCCGACCTGCACCTCACGGTCGGGAGCCCGCCCGCGTACCGCGTACGCGGCCACATCACGCCCGTGCAGGGCGCGCTCGCAATGGATCCGGACGGCACGCGCGTCGCGCTCTACGGGATCCTCACCTCGGAGCAGCAGAAGCAGCTGGAGCTGAACCGCCAGCTCGACTTCGCGTACTCGCTCCCGGGCATCGCGCGCTTCCGCGTCAACGTCTACCACCAGCGCGGGTCGCTCGGCGCCGCCTTCCGCCTGATCCCGCAGGAGATCAGGTCGCTGGAGGAGCTCGGGCTGCCGCCGGTGCTGCACACGCTGTCCGAGAAGCCGCGCGGGCTCGTCATCGTCACCGGCCCGACCGGCTCCGGTAAGTCGACGACGCTCGCGGCGATCGTGGACGAGATCAACCGCACGCGCGCCGAGCACATCCTCACCATCGAGGACCCGATCGAGTTCCTGCACCGCCACAAGCGGTGCATCGTCAACCAGCGCGAGATCGGGCCCGACGCGACCGGCTTCGGTGACGCCCTGCGCGCCGCGCTCCGCCAGGACCCGGACGTGATCCTCGTCGGCGAGATGCGCGACCTGGAGACGATCTCCACCGCGCTCACCGCGGCCGAGACCGGCCACCTCGTCTTCGGCACCCTGCACACGCAGAGCGCCTCGTCGACGATCGACCGCGTGATCGACGTCTTCCCGCCCTCGCAGCAGCAGCAGGTGCGGATCATGATCGCCAACTCGCTGCAGGCGGTCGTCACGCAGGCGCTGCTGCCGACGAGCGACGGCGCCGGCCGCGTCGCGGCGCTCGAGATCCTGCTCCCCGACGACGCCGTCCGGAACCTGATCCGGCAGTCGAAGATCGAGCAGGTCTACACCGTGATGCAGACCAGCTCGCAGCGCGGCATGCAGACGATGGAGCAGGCCCTCGCCGACCTCGTCCTCCGCTCGGTCGTCTCGATCGACGAGGCGGTCTCGCGGACGACGCGCCCCGAGCAGCTGCTCGGGATCCTCGAGCGGGCCGGCATGCGTGTTCCTACTAGCGAGGCCGTGGCAGCCGGCGGCCTTCGGACGGTGGCCTCATGAGCGATTCGATCTGGAAGAAGGAGATCAGCTTCAAGCGGAAGAAGGGCATCCCGCCGGCGCCCGTGCAGGCGGTCATCCCGCCGCCGCCGGCGCCCGCCGCAGCCGAGACCTCGGTGTGGAAGAAGGAGATCAGCTTCCGGCGGAAGCCGAAGCCGGCCGCCGCCGCTCCCGCTCCCGCTCCCGCTCCCGCTCAGGCTCCCGCGGTGGAAGCCGCTCCGGCTCCGGCTCCCGCTCCCGCTCCGGTGCAGCGGGCCGAGCCCGGCTCGCAGCAGTCCGACTTCCCGTGGCTCGAGCAGAAGGAGCGCTGGTGGAACAAGGAGCTCGGCGGCTCGCGCAGGGCGCAGCAGCCGGCGCAGCCCGCCAGCTTCGAGCACGTCGCGCCGGAGCACCGGCCCGAGTTCGAGCAGGACGTCGACCCGGAGCTGCAGGAGCTCTACGACGCGGTCGTCGCGCAGCCGGTCGAGGAGTGGGGGGCGCCCGCCGCCGTCCCGCCGGCGCCGATCGAGCTCCAGCCCGAGCCCGCGGAGCCCGAGGCCGTGGCGCCCGAGGCCGTCGAGGAGCAGCCCGCCGCTGCCGAGCCCGAGCCCGAGCCGCAGCCTGCCGAGCCTGCCCCCGCGGCCGAGACGTCGATGTGGAAGAAGGAGATCAGCTTCAAGCGCAAGCCGAAGCAGCCGAAGCAGGCCAAGGAGCCGAAGCAGAAGAAGCAGAGGAAGCAGAAGCAGGCGCAGCAGGAGGCACCGGAGGCTCCGACGCAGGAGCTGACGCCCAAGGCGCGCCGCAGGCTCCCGAACCCGAGCCTCTCGCTGCCCTCGCTTCGCAGGGGCGGCGGCAAGGGCAGCGGCACCGACCGGCTCGTCGGCCTGAAGATCGGCGGCTCGCAGATCGCGGCTGCCCGCGTCAACAACAACGGCGTCGCCGAGCTGGTGCAGCTGGCGCGCATGCCGCTCCAGAGCGGCATCGTCGTCGGCGGCGAGCTCCGCGACCCGGAGGCGCTCGCCGGCGTGCTGCGGACGTTCTTCGCGGAGCACAAGCTGCCGCGCCGCGGCGTCCGCCTCGGCATCGCCAGCAGCCGCATCGGCGTCCGCATCTTCGAGATCACCGGCATCCAGGACGAGCGCCAGTTCGTCAACGCCGTGCGCTTCCGGGCGCAGGAGGCGTTGCCGATCCCGCTCGACGAGGCGGCGCTCGACTACCGCGTCCTCTCCGAGGAGTCGAACGCGGACGGCGAGCCGGTGCGTCGCGTCCTGCTCGTCGTCGCGCACAGGGATCTCGTGGAGCGCTACGTCGAGGCGTGCCGCCTCGCCGGCATCCAGCTCGCCGGGATCGACCTCGAGGCCTTCGCCCTCCTCCGCTCGCTCGCGCCGCCGGTCCAGCGCGACGGCTCGGCGCTCGTCGCGGTCGCGATCGGCCACGAGCGGACGACGCTCGCCGTCTCCGACGGGCGCGTCTGCGAGTTCACGCGCGTGCTGGAGTGGGGCGGCTGGGCGATCAACGTCGCGCTCGCGCGCGCCCTCGACTCGACGCCCGCCCAGGTCGAGGAGATCAAGCGGAATCTCTCGCTCACCGGCGGGCCCGCGCCGGAAGGGCTCACGCCCCAGCAGGCCGAGGCGGCGGTCGACGCGGTGCGGCGCAGCATCGAGTCGCTCGCGCGGGACCTCGTCTCCTCGCTGCAGTACTACCAGGGCCAGCCGGGGAGCCTCGGCATCGGCGAGGTCATGCTCACCGGCGGCACGGCGCACCTCACCGGCCTCGCGGAGGAGCTCGAGCGGCTGCTCGGCGTCGGCGTCCGCGTCGGCGACCCGCTGCACCGGCTCAAGGTCTCCGGCCCGGTGGCCGAGAACGATCTCGGCTCGCTTGCAATCGCCATCGGACTCGGGATCGAGGACTAAGTCGTGAAGGCCGTCAATCTTCTGCCGCGGGACGAAACAAGGGGGCGCAGCCTCGGCTCGCGCGACCCGCTGCTGCTCGGCGGCGCCGTCCTGACGTTCGCGGTCGTGGCCGGCACCGGCGGCGGCTTCCTGCTCGCGCATTCCCACAACGGCTCGGCGAAGCAGCAGCTCGCCTCGGCGAAGCAGCAGCTCGCGCAGGCGCAGGCGCGGGAGCACCAGCTGCAGTCGAACTCGCACGTGAAGAAGATCCTGCCCACGCCGTCCGTGACCTCGCAGGAGGCGCCCTGGCGCACGGCCGTCGCGAGCGCGATGTCGACGCGGATCGCGTTCGACCGCGTCCTGCAGGAGTTCGAGCGCGTCGTCCCCTCGGACGTGACGGTCGCGAGCCTCGACATGGGCGCGCCCGGGGCGAGCGGGACGACCACGACCACTACCGCGGGCTCGTCGACCGGGCTGTTCACGCTGGGCGGCACGACGTTCTCCGAGGACAGCGTCGCCCGCCTGATGTCGCGGCTGATGCTCCTCCCCGACCTGACCGGCGTCTCGCTCACGAGCAGCACCGCCGATCCGCAGACCGGAATCGTGACCTTCGCGATCACGGCGCAGGTCAAGGGCGCCGGCTCCGCGGAGTCCACGTCCACCGCCACGACGGCGACGACCACGACCACGACCACCACGGGAGCCGGAGCGTGAAGACCGCGTTCGCCGACAACCGGGTGCGCCGGATCATCCTGCTCGCCGGCCTCAACGTCCTGCTCGCAGCGGGCGGCTGGCTCGCGCTCGTCTCGCCGCAGCGGCACCACGCGGCTGCGGCGGAGCAGCAGGTGCAGAGCGTGAAGACGCAGCTGCAGCAGATCGCAGCGGTCACGACCCCGATCGCGCCGAAGCAGCCGGTGATCCACACCGCGCCGGTCTACGTGCTCTCGCACGCGATGCCGACGACCGAGGACGAGCCGGACATGCTGCTCGCCGTCGACCAGGTCGCCCGCTCGTCGGGCGTGAAGGTGACGACGGTCTCGCCGACGACCCCGCTCCAGGCGGTCGGCTACACGACGTTGCCGATGACGCTCGACGTCAACGGCAGCTACGCGGCGATCACGAGCTTCATGGCGAAGCTGAGGACGCTCGTCGCCGTGCAGCACGGCCGTCTGTACGCGAGTGGACGGCTCTTCTCCGTCCAGCAGGTCACGATCACGCCGGCGACGTCCGGAGCGGGCCTCATCGCCACGATGACCGTCGACGCGTACGTCTTCGGCGAGGTCGCGGGCGCGACCCCGCTGCCGGTGACCACGACGGACACCACCACGACCGGCACCACCTCGACCACGACGTCCACCACGACCACGAGCGGGTAACCATGGCCACGAAGTCTGCAAACGACGCCGCCAAGAAGAAGGCGGCGAAAGAGAAGAAGATGCTGGTCGTCCTCATCGTCCTTCTCGTGCTCGCGCTCGGGTATGCGTACAAGACGCTGACGAAGCTCCACAGCTCGTCGGCGCCCGAGCCGGTCGCGGCCGCGACGACGACCTCCAGCCCCAGCACCAGCACGCCTCCGGCGACCTCGACGCCCCCGGCGTCGTCTCCCTCGACGCCGTCCTCCTCGACCCCGGTGGACGTCCCCACCGGCTCGACCTCGGCTCCCACCAGCGCGAGCGCGGGGACGGGTGCGGACCGGCTCATCTCGGCGGTGACCCCGCCGCTCGACCAGGGCCAGCTCCGGAGCTTCACGCTCTTCGACACGAAGGATCCGTTCAACTCGCAGGGCCCCTCGCCGACCGGCTCGGCCGGCGCCGCCACAGGGGCGGGCGCGGGAGCGGGCGTGACGCCGACGCAGTCGTCCTCGCAGCCGTCCGGGCAGCAGGCGAGCTCGTCCTCGCAGTCCTCCTCGTCCTCGCCGGCGTCCTCGTCCCCGTCGTCCTCGGCGGGATCGAAGCCCGCCGTCGCACCGCCGACGAGCGCGGTCATCTCGGTCAACGGCAACGCGAGCCTCGTCTCGGTGAACACGGCCTTCCCGGTCACGAACGATCCGGCCAGCGACGGCATCTTCCGTCTCGTCAGCCTGACGCGGACGACCGCGAAGGTGGCGATCGTCGGCGGCTCGTACGCCAGCGGCGCCGCGGCCCTGACCCTGCACGTCGGCCAGGCCGTGACGCTCGCGAACACCGCCGACGGGAAGCGCTACACGCTCGAGCTGTTCCCGCAGGGCACGGCGGTCGCCGCAGCCCCGGCGAGCAGCGGCTCGAGCGCCGCAAGCTCCCCGAGCTCCTCGTCCTCCGACACCTCGACGACGCCGACCTCGTGACCTCCTTCACGTACACCGCGATCAACGCGCAGGGCATGGAGATGGACGGCGTGATCAGCGCCGGCGATCTCGCCGCTGCGCGCGAGGCGCTGCGCCGCCAGGGGCTGCTCGCGCAGCAGCTGAAGGCGGTGGACGGGGGAGGGAGCCTCAGCGAGACGCGGATCTCGATCGGCAAGCGCGTCCGGCCGAAGGCGCTCCAGATCTTCTCGCGCCAGTTCGCGACGATGATCGAGGCCGGCCTGAACGTCGTGCAGGCCCTCGTCGTGCTCGAGGAGCAGACGGCGGACCTGTCGCTCGCCGAGGTCGTGACGCAGCTGCGTCACGACGTCGAGGCCGGGCTGCTCCTCTCCGAGGCGATGAAGCGCCACCCGAAGGTGTTCTCGCGGCTCTACATCGCGATGGTCGAGGCCGGCGAGGCCGCCGGCATCCTCGACCTCGTGCTCGACCGCGTCGCCCTGCAGATCGAGAAGGCGGAGGCGATCCGGCGCCGCGTCAAGGGCGCGATGATCTATCCGACGATGGTGCTCACGTTCGCCACCTTCGTCCTGATCGGGATGCTGATGTTCCTCGTCCCGATCTTCGTCCGGATCTTCGCGCAGCTGAACGGCCAGCTTCCGACGCTGACGCAGGCCGTCGTGCACGCCTCGAACGGGCTGCGCTCCTACTGGTACATCATCCTGCCGCTGCTCTTCTCCTCGCCGTTCATCTTCCGCTGGTGGAAGGGGACGGAGCGCGGGCGCCAGCAGTGGGACCGCTTCCTCCTGCGCGTGCCGATGCAGATCGGCCCGACCGTGCGCAAGGTGACGATGGCGCGCTTCTCGCGCACGCTGTCCACGCTCGTCGCGGCCGGCGTCGACATCATCAAGGCGCTCGAGATCACCGGCCAGGCCGCCGGCAACTACGTCGTGCAGAGCGCGCTCGAGCAGGTGCGGGAGAAGGTGCACGCCGGCGCCGGGCTCTCGGAGCCGCTCGCCGACAACGACGTCTTCCCGCCGATGGTCGCGCAGATGATGAAGATCGGCGAGGAGTCCGGAGAGCTCGAGAAGATGCTCTCGAAGGTCGCCGACTTCTACGAGGACGAGGTCGACGCCGCGATCGCGTCGCTCACGAGCATCATCGAGCCGTTGATGATGATCCTCGTCGGCGCCGTCGTCGGCGTCATCGTCATCTCGATGTACCTGCCGATGTTCAAGATGCTCCAGCTCGTCAACCAGAGCGGGTAGCGCCGGTCCGACCGTCGCGGCGAGCTTCCGGCGGATCGTCCTCAGCTCGGCCTTGAGGTCCGTCGCGGCCGCCGGCGTCACGCCGTACGCCTGCAGGCGGTAGAGCCGGCGGCGGCGCTCGTCGATCGCGTCGAGGAGCGCCGCCACCTGCGCCTGGTGCCTGCGGCGGGGGTCGAGGGCCGGCAGCTGCGGCGTCGCGGCGGTCATGCCGCCTCCGCCGGGACGTACTCGGGAAGCTCCTCCGTCGCCACGGGCGCGGGCGCCTGCGCGGGGCGCAGGAAGACCGCTGCGATCGCCGCACCGAGGAGCGTCAACCCGAGCAGGGCGATGAGGGCGATGCGGTAGCCGTGGACGACGTCCGCGAGGCTCGCGGCGTTCGCGGTCGCGCCGGCCGCCACCGCGGTGATCGCGGCGATCCCCACGGCGCCGCCGATCTGGCGGCTCGTGTTGATCAGGCCCGATGCGATGCCGGCGTCCGCGCGCCCGACGCCGCTCAGCCCGCCGATCGTGACCGGCACGAACGAGAGCGCCATCCCGGCGCCGCCCAGCACGAAGGCGGGGAAGAGGTCGGCGAAGTAGCGCCCGTCGACCGGCAGCCGTGTCAGGAGCCCGACCGAGACCGCCGAGAGCAGGAAGCCTCCGGTCAGCGTCGCCCGCACGCCGATCCGTCCCACCACCGCCTGCGCGACGTTGGAGACCACGACGACGGTGCCGGCGAACGCGACGAAGGCCGCGCCACTGCGCACCGGGCTGTAGTGGAGGACGTCCTGCACGTACAGCGTGAGCAGGAAGAACTCCGAGAACGTGATCGCACCGATCAGCGTCATCGCCGCGTTCGCCGCGGCGAGCGAGCGGCTCCGGAACAGGCGCAGCGGCAGCAGCGGCCACGGCGAGCGCGCCTCGACCGCGACGAAGAGCGCCAGCAGCGCGGCCGAGCCGGCGAGCAGCGAGATCGTCGCCGCCGAGCCCCAGCCGTCCGAGGTCGCCCGCGTAAGCGCGTAGACGAGCAGCATCAGCCCGGACGTCGCCGTCGCGGCGCCGCGCAGGTCGAAGTGCCGGTGGCCGAGCTCCGCGCGGCCCTCGCCGAGGACGAGCGGCGCCAGCGCGGCGGCCGCGATCCCGACGGGGACGTTGACGAAGAAGATCCACGACCAGCTCAGGTAGCTGGTGAGGACGCCGCCGAGCAGGACGCCCGCGGCAGCCCCGCTCCCCGAGGCGGCGCCGTAGATCCCGAGCGCGACGTTCCGGTCGCGGCCCTCGCGGTACGTCGTCATCAGAAGCGAGAGCGCGGCGGGCGCGAGCAGCGCGCCGCCGAGTCCCTGCACCGCGCGGAACGCGATCAGCGATCCCGCCGACCAGGCGATCCCGCAGAGGAGCGAGCTCGCGGCGAACAGGAGCAGGCCGCCGACGAACATCCGCCGCCGGCCCAGGATGTCGGCGAGGCGGCCGCCGAGCAGCAGCGCCCCTCCGAAGACGATCGCGTACGCGGAGATGACCCACTGCAGCGAGTCGTCCGAGAAATGGAGGTCGCGCTGGATGGACGGAAGCGCCACGTTCACGATCGCGACGTCGAGGATCACCATGAACTGCCCGACCACGATCAGGGCGAGAGGCGTCCAGCGCCCGCGCCCGATCGTGGTCGGTATCACTGTTTGGTTCTTCAAATAGTTGACCATGTCCACAATATAGACGAACCACCGTGGTGTGCGCTACACTTTTTTACAAATGAGCGAGACGGTCGTGAAGCACGAGACAACGCAGAGTCCGCGGCAGGGATTCCCGGAGGAGCTGCTGGCGTCGGAGATGTTCCTGCTCAAGCGGCTCGGGATGGCCGCCAAGGAGCGGACGATGGCGGCGTTCGAGGAGGCCGGGCTCCATCCCTACCACCACGCGATCCTCGCCGTCCTCGACGAGGGCTCCCGCGTTACGCAGGGCTCGATCGCCGACGCGCTCGGCTACGACAAGAGCCAGCTCGTCGGCCTGCTGGACGAGCTCGAGGGCGAAGGGCTGATCGAGCGCAGGCGCGACACGACCGACCGCCGCCGGCAGCTCGTGCGCATCACGCCCGCCGGGCGGAAGGCGCTGGACGGGCTGCGGCGCCTCTCGCGCAAGCTCGAGGACGAATTCCTCTCGCCGCTGAGCGCGGCCGAGCGCCGTGAGCTGCACGACCTGCTCCTCCGCCTCGGCACGGAGCACCTGCCGAACTGCCGCCTCTCCGAGCCGGCCACGAAGAGCTAGTCCGAAGCGCTAGCCGGATATCCCGCCGAGCGTGCCGGTCTCGGTGGTCGTGGTGGTGTCGGTGGTCGTCGTGGTCTCGGTGGTCGTCGCCGTGGTCGCCGGCTCGGTCGTCGGCGGCGGCGTGTAGGTCGTCGTCGGCTCCGTCGGCGGCGGGGAGGACGTCGTCGCCGGCCGCGTGAACGTGATCGTCGTCTGGGTCGTCGCCGTCTGGGTGCTCGTCGTCTTCTTCTTGTGCGTGGTCGTCTGGGCCGTGGTCGTGGTCTGCTTCCGGCAGCTCCCACTCGGCCTCTTCTTCGCCTGGAGATACGTGCGCGCGAACTGGTACCGGCCGCACCACGGCTTGTACGGAGGCGAGCCCGGATCCGCGAACTGCTGCACCGGCTGGCCCTGGAGCACCGAGCTCATGAAGGTGTGCCAGATCTCCGCGGGCAGCGTCCCGCCGGTCACGCCCGCGATGCCGTGCACGTCCGTCATCGGCTTCTCGCCGGTCGGGTAGCCGACCCAGACCACCGTCGTCAGCTGCGGGACGAAACCGGCGAACCAGGCGTCGGCGTAGCTCGACGTCGTGCCCGTCTTGCCGGCGGCCGGCCGGCCCGCGAGCGCGGCGGCCGTCCCCGTCCCGGACTGGACGTTGGCGACGAGCACCTTCGTCACCGCGGCTGCGACCCTCGCGTCGAGCACGCGCTGCGGCTGGGCGTTCGACGCCGGCGAGGTGCTCCCGCCGGGGAATTGCACCTTCATCAGGATCGTCGGCTTGCGGTAGACGCCGCCCGCGGCGAGCGTCGCATAGGCGGACGCGAGGTCGAGCGGGCTGACCGGGTTGGCACCGAGGCCGACCGACGGAACCGGCTTCAGGTGCGACTGGATGCCCATGTTCTGCGCGAGGTCGGCGACCGATCCCGGCCCGACGTCGAGCGTGAGCCGCGCGTAGACGGTGTTGTCCGAGAGCAGCGTCGCCTGCGTGAGCGGGATCCGGCCGGAGTACGTGTGCTCGTACGTCTGCACGTGCCAGTTGCCCGGACCGGTGAACGGCGCCGAGAGGTACTTCGTCGTCCACGGGTTGATCTCGTGCCGTACGGCGTCGGAGAGGACGAACATCTTGAACGTCGACCCCGCCTGCCTCCGGCCGTCGGCCGGGATGTCGAAGGAGATCGGCGCGCCCGTCTCTGCGACCGCCATCGCGTGGATCTGGCCCGTCGCCGGGTCGATCGAGACGATCGAGCCCGCCGGGTCGTGCTTCCGGTCGAGCGTGCCGAGGATCGAGCGCGTCGCCTCGTTCTGCATCTTCGCGTCGAGGGTCGTCGTGATCTTCAGCCCGCCGCGGCGGACGCGCTCGGCGCCGTACTGGCCGACGAGCTGCGAGGTGATGAAGTCGGCGAGGTAGGTCTGCCCCTGCGGCAGCGGCGCCTTCCCCGGATGGAGGCCGAGCGGGCTCGTCACCGCCTGGCGGTACTGGCGGTGCGTGATGTCGGCGTTCTGCAGCATCGCCTTCAGCACCTCGTTGCGCCGCACGCGGGCCGCGTCGGGGTTGACGAGCGGGTCGTACGCGGACGGCGCCTGCGGCATGCCGGCGAGGAGCGCAGCCTGCTGCAGGTCGAGCTGGCGGGCGTGGACGCCGAAGTACGCCCGCGCGGCCGCCTCGACGCCGTACGCCTGGTGTCCGAAGTAGATGTCGTTCAGATACGTCGCCAGGATCCGCTGCTTCGGCCACTTGCGCGCGAGCTGCACGGCGAGGCAGCCCTCGGTCAGCTTGCGGCCGATCGTCTGCTGCGGGCTGAGGTAGAGGTTGCGGACGAGCTGCTGCTCGATCGTCGACCCGCCCTGGGTGACGGAGCCGGAGCTGACGTCGGCGCGGAGCGCGCGGAAGATCCCGATGTAGTCGACGCCGCCGTGCTGCCAGAAGCGGCGGTCCTCGATCGCGACGATCGCCTTCCGCATCTCGGGGCTGATCCGGCCGTAGGAGACCGGGATCCGGTCGCGGCTCGCGCCCAGCTCTCCGAGGCGCGTGCCGTCGCGCGCGTAGAGGACGCTCGCGTGGGCCGCGCCGTGGGCCTCGAGCCCGTTGAGACTGCAGGGGTACCAGAAGAACGGCCCGGCGACCGCGGTCCCGACCACGTAGGCGCAGACGAACACGATCACGACGGCGGCCGCGATCCGCAGCCGCCGCTTCCAGCTCGACCCCCCGGTACGACGAGCCTTCTTTGCCATCGACGAGCGTTAAACGTCCCGGTGGACGAGCGGTTACGGCCGCCGCAGCAGCCGGGAGAGGAAGCCGCGCGGCGCGGAGGCCGTCGGCGGCTCGGGCGGCGGCGGCGGAGTCACAGGCTCGTCGTCCGGCGGCAGCATCGAGCGGGGGACGGCGCCGCGCTCGCGCTGGGCGCGGATCGCCTCGTTCATCTCGTCGCGGTGCGACTCCTCCGACACGCGGACCGGGTACGACGCGCGGGCGCGGCCTCCTCTCCGAGGCGCGCAGGGAGCGCATACTCAGCGGATGCGGATCCAGCTCGTTCCCCGCGCCGCGCCGGTCGACTTCCTCGACCTGCCGTGGCACGAGCCGCTCGCGGAATGGCAGTCGTCGCGCCTCGTCGAGGTGCCGCGGGGAATCGGCCGCCACGTCGTGCGCTTCGTCGAGTACGACGGCTCGCTCTTCGCGCTGAAGGAGTTGCCGCCGGCGCTCGCGCAGCGGGAGTACCGCCTGCTGCGGGAGCTCGGCAGCCGCGGCATCGCGGCGGTGGACGCGGTCGGCGTCGTGAGCGAGCGGGCGAGCGCCGGCCAGGAGGAGCTGCCCGACGTCTTCGTCACCCGCTACCTCGACTTCTCCCTTCCGTACCGGTACGCGCTCGCGCGCCGGCCGGGGCAGCGCCAGCTCGAGCGCCTGCTGGACGCGTTCGCGCAGCTGCTCGTCCGGCTCCACCTGAGCGGCTTCTTCTGGGGGGACTGCTCGCTCTCGAACGCGCTCTTCCGGCGGGACGCGGGCGAGCTGGCTGCCTACCTCGTCGACGCCGAGACGGCCGAGCTCCACCCGACCCTCTCCGCCGGCCAGCGCGGCTACGACCTCGCGATCGCCGAGGAGAACGTCTTCGGCGAGCTGCTCGACGTCGCCGCCGAGCTGGGCGAGCCTGAGGTCGAGCCGGAGGAGCTCGCCGCCGAGATCCCCGCCCGCTACGAACGCCTCTGGAGCGAGCTCACCGCCGAAGCGGAGCTGCTGCCGGGCGAGGACACCGCGCTCGGCGACCGGCTGCGGCGCCTGGCCGAGCTCGGCTTCGACGTCGGGGAGGTCGAGATCGTCGAGACCGACAGCGGCTACCGGCTGCGGCTCGAGCCGAAGGTGATGGAGCCGGGCCACCACCGCCGGCTGCTGCAGCGCCTGACCGGCCTCGTCGCGCAGGAGAACCAGGCGCGGCGGCTGCTCGCCGACCTCGACGCCTACCGGCGGCGGACGCTCGAGGAGACGATGCCGCCGCCGACCGAGACCGCTGCCGCCGGGCGCTGGCTGTCGGAGGTCTTCGAGCCCGCGATCGCCGCCGTCCCGCGCGAGCTGCGCGCCAAGCGCGACCCGGCGCAGCTCTATCACGAGCTGCTCGAGCACCGCTGGTACCTCTCCGAGCACGCCGGCCGCGAGGTGCCGCTGAAGGACGCCGTCGCCGACTACGTCGAGAGCGTCCTCCGCCGCCTGCCGGACGAGCGGACCGTCCTGACGCAGGACGAGGACGCGGAGGCGTAGGCTCGCGCGATGTGCTTCGAGCTCGACTCAGAGCCGCCGATCCCGCGCATCGCCGGTGCCGCCGTCTCGCACGACGACCTCGTGCTGCAGAGCGACGACGGCAACCGCTTCGCCGCCTTCCGGGCGCTGCCCGACGGCGAGCCGGGCACGGGCGTCGTGATCCTGCCGGACGTCCGCGGCCTCTACCGCTTCTACGAGGAGCTGGCGCTCCGCTTCGCCGAGCGCGGCCACGCGGCCGTCGCGTTCGACTACTTCGGCCGCAGTGCGGGCGTCGACAAGCGGCCGGACGACTGGGACTACATGCCGCTCGTCCAGCAGCTGACGCAGGAGCAGGTGCAGGCGGACGTCGGCGCGTGCGTCCGCCACCTGCGCGGGCTCGGCTGCCGCGCGATCTTCACGGTCGGGTTCTGCTACGGCGGCAGCGGCTCGTGGGCGGCCGCGGCCTCGGGCCACGGCCTCGCCGGCGCGGTGGGCTTCTACGGCCGGCCCTCGCGCATGATCGAGCTCGTGCCGCGACTCGAAGCGCCGATCCTCGCCCTGCAGGGCGGCGCCGACCAGGGCATCCCGCACGAAAACAACCTCGAGTTCGAGCGGGTGCTCCGCGAGGCCGGCAAGGATTACGAGCTCGTCGAGTTCGAGGGCGCGCCGCACAGCTTCTTCGACCGCAAGCAGGAGGAGTTCCAGGCGGCGTCCGACGACGCCTGGCGGCGCACGCTCGAGTTCATCGAACGGCACGCGTAGTTTCGGCTCCGGCAACGCCGGTAGGTGAGGCGACGTGGGATTCCTCGACTCGATCCGCGGGGTGCGCTGGGCGCGCAAGCGGCAGCCGGAGCGGATCTCGTACTGGGTGTCGCTCGCGCACGAGCGCTTCCCTCCCGACGACCTGGTACGGCAGGCGGTCGAGGCGGAGGAGGCGGGCTTCGACGGGATCTGCTGCTCCGACCACCTCGCGCCGTGGTGGACGGCGGAGACCGCGCCGACGTCCTCCGGGAACGCGTGGGTCTGGCTCGGAGCGGCGGCGCAGGCCACCAGCCGGCCGGCGCTCGGCTCGGCCGTCACGGCGCTCGTCCACCGCTACAACCCGGTCGTCGTCGCGCAGCAGGTGGCGACGCTCGAGGGACTGGCGCCCGGCCGTGCCTTCCTCGGCGTCGGCTCGGGCGAGGCGATGAACGAGGTGCCGGCAGGGATGGAGTGGCCCTCGACGGGCGAGCAGCTCGCCCGGACGGAGGAGGCGCTCGAGATCGTCACCCGGCTGCTCGACGGAGACACCGTCGATTTCGACGGCCGCTTCTTCCGCGCGCGCCGCGCCCGGCTCCACTACCTGCCCGAGCGGCGCCCGCCCGTCTACATGTCAGCCTTCCACGAGGGTGCGGCCGAGGTGGCGGGCCGGCTCGCCGACGGGATCTGGACGCTCGGCGACCCGCGCCAGGCGGGGCCGGTGATCCAGGCGTACCGCCGCAGCTGCGAGCGGCACGGCCGGCAGCCCGGCGAGGTGATCCTGCAGACGCTCTTCTCCTGGGCCGAGGACGACGACGCGGCGCTCGAGGGGGCGCGCGAATGGAAGGGCACGATGGTCGACGAGCACTACACCCACGACGTCGCCGATCCGCGGGAGATCCACCGCCGCGGCGAGGAGCAGGTCTCCGACACGCAGTTCAAGACGATGACGATCGTCTCGTCCGACCCGGCGACCCACGTGAAGCGGATCCGGCAGCTCGAGAAGCTCGGCGCGACGACCGTGGCGCTGATGAACGTCTCCGGAGCCGACCCGCACGAGGCACTCCGCGTCTACGGGCGCGAGGTCCTGCCGCAGCTTCGCGCGTAGCGGCGTTTCTCAATCCCGGAAGACGACCACAACTCCGGAGGAAGCAATCCTGGAGGAGGAAGACATGGGCGAACTCGTCGCCGACTACGTGCTCAAGCGCCTGCGCGACTGGGGCATCCACCGCATCTACGGCTACCCCGGCGACGGGATCAACGCGTTCCTCGGCGCGCTCGACCGCGCCGACGGCGACCCCGAGTTCATCCAGACGCGGCACGAGGAGATGGCCGCCTTCATGGCGTGCGGCCACGCGAAGTTCTCCGCCCCCGACACGCTCGGGGTCTGCATGGCGACCTCCGGCCCGGGGGCCGTCCACCTCCTCAACGGCCTCTACGACGCGAAGCTCGACCACGTCCCGGTCGTCGCGATCGTCGGCCAGCAGAAGCGCAGCTCGCTCGGCTCGCACTACCAGCAGGAGATCGACCTGCCGGTGCTGTTCAGGGACGTCTCCGAGTACGTCCAGTACTGCATGGTCCCCGAGCAGGCGCGCCAGCTCGTCGACCGCGCCTGCCGCATCGCGCTCGACCATCGAGGCGTCTGCACGATCATCGTCCCGAACGACGTGGCCGAGATGGACGCCGTCGAGTCGCCGCCGCGCGAGCACGGCTCCGTCTACTCGAGCGTCGGCTACAAGCGCCCGCGGATCCTGCCGCAGGAGTCCGAGATCGAGCACGCGGCCGAGATCCTCAACGAGGGCGAGAAGGTCGCGATGCTCGTCGGCCAGGGCGCGCGCGGCGCGTCCGAGGAGCTCGAGCGCGTCGCCGACCTGCTCGGCGCCGGCGTCGCCAAGGCGCTGCTCGGCAAGGACGTCCTCGCCGACGACCTGCCGTACGTCACCGGCGCGATCGGCCTCCTGGGCTCGATCCCGAGCTACGACATGATGGAGGACTGCGACACGCTGCTCATGGTCGGCACGAGCTTCCCGTACGCGGAGTTCCTGCCGAAGGAGGGCCAGGCGCGCTGCGTCGAGATCGACATCAAGGCCGGCATGATCGGCATCCGCTACCCCGCCGACGTGATGCTGATCGGCGACGCGAAGGAGACGCTGAAGGCGCTCGAGCCGCACCTCGTCCGCAAGGAGGACCGCGCCTGGCGCGAGGGGATCGAGAAGAAGGTCGAGGCGTGGTGGGACATCGTCGAGCGCCGCGCGATGATGGACGGAGACCCGATGAACCCGCAGCGCGTCGTCCACGAGCTGTCGCAGGTGCTGCCCGAGGACGCGATCATCTCCGCCGACTCCGGCTCGTCGACGAACTGGTTCGCGCGCCAGCTCAAGCTGCACAAGGGCAACCTCGCGTCGCTCTCCGGGACGCTCGCCACGATGGTTCCCGGCGTGCCGTACGCGATCGCCGCCAAGTTCGCGCACCCCGACCGCCCGGTCATCTGCTTCGTCGGCGACGGCGCCTTCCAGATGCTCGGCATGAACGAGATGCTGACCGTCAAGCGCTACATGGAGCGCTGGAGCGACAAGCGCCTCGTCTTCTGCGTCTTCAACAACCAGGACCTGAACCAGGTCACCTGGGAGCAGCGCGTGATGGAGGGCGACCCGAAGTTCCCGGGCACGCAGTGGCTGCCGAACTTCGACTACGCCGGCTACGCCGAGCTGTGCGGGCTGAAGGGGATCTTCTGCGACGACGGCGACCGGATGCGCTCGGCGTGGGAGGAGGCGCTCTCCGCCGACCGGCCCGTCGTGCTCGAGGTGAAGACCGATCCGGAGATCCCGCCGCTGCCGCCGCACATCCGCGAGGAGCAGGCCGAGAAGATGGCCAAGGCGATGGTGAAGGGCGACCCGGAGCGGATGGGCGTGATGGAGAAGTCCCTCCGCGGCAAGCTCGTCGAGTTCACGGAACACCTGAAGTCGTAGTGGCGGAGGTCGAGCGGCTCGACGTCCACGCCTTCACGATCCCGACCGACGCGCCGGAGTCGGACGGGACGATGGAGTGGGACTCGACGACCGCCGTCGTCGTCGAGGCGCATGCGGGAAAGTGCGTCGGGCTCGGCTACACGTACTGCGACGCGTCCGCCGCGCAGGTCGTCCACGGGCAGCTCAAGGGCGTCGTCGAGGGCTCCGACCCGCTGGACGTCCGGGCGACCTGGCTCGCGCTCGGCGCGCAGGTGCGGAACGCGGGCCGCCCCGGCATCGCCTTCTGTGCGATCTCGGCCGTCGACCAGGCGCTCTGGGACCTGAAAGCGAGGCTGCTCGACGTCCCGCTCGTCGCCCTGCTCGGCGCCGCGCACGACGACGTCCCGATCTACGGCAGCGGCGGTTTCTGCTCCTACTCGCTCGAGCGCCTGCGCGAGCAGCTCGGCGGCTGGGCGGCGGACGGCATCCCGCGCGTGAAGATGAAGATCGGGCGGGAGCCGGAGCGCGACCCGGCGCGGCTCGACGCCGCGCGCGAGGCGATCGGCGACGACGTCGAGCTCTTCGTCGACGCGAACGGGGCCTTCACGCCGAAGCGCGCGCTCGCGTGGGCCGAGCGCTTCGCGCTGGGCTGGAACGTCACCTGGTTCGAGGAGCCGGTCTCGTCCGCCGACCTCGCCGGGCTCCGCCTGCTGCGCGAGGCCGGGCCCGCAGGTCTCGAGATCGCCGCCGGCGAGTATGCGTACGTCCCCCCCGACTTCCGCAACCTGATCGGGAACGTCGACTGCCTACAGGCGGACGTCACGCGCTGCGGCGGGATCACGGGGCTCCTCTCCGCCTCCGGCCTCGCGAACGCGTACGGGATCGACGTCTCCGCGCACTGCGCGCCGGCGATCTCGGCGCATGCCTTCTGCGCGGTCGAGCGGCGCCGCCATCTCGAGTACTTCCACGACCACGTCCGGATCGAGCCGATGCTGTTCGACGGCGTCCTCGAGCCCGACGGCGGCGTCCTGCGGCCCGACCGCTCGCGTCCCGGCAACGGCCTCGAGCTGAAGCGCGCCGACGCGGAGCGGTTTTCGACGGCGTCTGCGAAGAGATAAGGCACACCGATGGGCTATCTCACGCGCGCGCTGGTGAACATCCGCGAGGGCCGGATGCAGAAGATGCTCGCCGCGACGACGGCGTTCAGCGTCCCGGGTCTCGCGTTCGAGATCTACCTCGAGCACTACAAGGGCTCGTTCGGCGACAAGTGGATGTGGACACCGATCGTCCTGACGCCGCCGCTGACCGCGGCGGGGATCGCGGGCGTCTACTCGGAGAAGGCGGCGCGCACGTGGCTGCCGGCGCTCTCCGCGCTGTACGCGCTCGACGGCGCGATCGGCGTGCTCACCCACCTGCGCGGGATCCAGAAGCGGCCGGGCGGGTTCGGCGAACCGACGTACAACCTGGTGATGGGGCCGCCGCTGCTCGCGCCCGGCTCCCTCTGCCTCGTCGGCGCGCTCGGGATGCTCGCCGCGGTGGTCAAGCGGGAGCGCTGAGTGGCCCACGACTTCACCGAGCCGCATCACCTGCCGAACCGCCGCGGGCCGGAGCAGTCGCACGCCGACCCGTACGAGCTGCCGCGCCAGCGCCGCGGGATCACGCCGCAGATGCACGGGCGCTATCCCGACTACGACATCCTCGAGCAGGCCGGCCACTGGGACGAGGTGACGCGCAAGGTCGTCCTCGACCGCGTCGACAACGTGCCGGAGATCCGCTTCTTCTCGACGGAGGAGGTCGAGACGCTGACCGTCTTCGCCGACGTCGTCCTCGCGCAGGACGCCGAGCCGCGCATCCCCGTGCTCGCCTACGTCGACGAGAAGCTCTTCGAGGGGAAGCGGGACGGCTACCGCTACTTCGACATGCCCGACGACGACGAGACCTGGCGGCGCATCGCGCGCGGGCTCGACGAGGCCGACTTCGTCCACCTCTCGGTCGAGGACCAGGTCGCCTACTGCCACCGCTTCGCGAACGGGAAGCTCTTCGGCGGCGTCTGGGACACGCTCAACGTCTCGCGCGCGTGGAGCGTCGCGATGCGCTACCTGCTGCAGGCGTTCTACTCGCACCCGTGGTCGTGGAACGAGATCGGCTTCGGCGGCCCGGCCTACCCGCGCGGCTACTCCCGCTTCGGCAGCCCGCACCTGCAGAGCGCCGAGCGCGAGACGTGGGAGGGGAAGCAGGCCTACGAGGCCGACCCGGTCGAGGACACGCAGAAGCGGGGGCTCGAGTAGTGCGGATCCCGGAGAGCTTCGTGAAGGGCTCGGTCGTGATGCCGAAGGACAACGACTCGCCCTACCTGCTCGACATGCACGAGCGCGGCCTGCAGAACCTCGACCGGATGGCCAAGTACCCGCTGTCGGCGCCGGTCGACCTCGTCGTCGTCGGCGCAGGCGCCGGCGGCGTCACGCTCGCGCAGCGGCTCGCGCGCGCCGGCTGGAGGATCGTGATCCTCGAGAAGGGCCCGTTCTGGGATCCCGACCGCGATTGGGTGAGCGACGAGAAGGGCTCGGCCGGCCTCTACTGGAACGACATCCGGATCATCTCCGGAGACGACCCGATCGAGATGGGCAAGAACAACTCGGGCGTCGGCGTCGGCGGCTCGATGACGCACTTCGCGGGCTACACGCCACGCTTCCACCCCTCCGACTTCGAGGTGAAGACCCGCGACGGGGTGGCGGTCGACTGGCCGATCTCGTACTGGGACCTGAAGGAGTCGTTCGAGCGCATCGAGCTCGAGCTGCCGGTCGCCGGGCAGGATTGGCCGTGGGGCGATCCGCACAGCTATCCGCACGGCCCGCATCCGATCGCGGGCGCGGCGAGCGTCGCGTGGCAGGGAGCGCGGAACTGCGGGATCGAGATGCGCGTCGGCCCCGTCTCGATCACGAATGGCGTCTTCGGCAACCGGCCGCACTGCATCTACCGCGGCTTCTGCCTCCAGGGCTGCAAGGTCAACGCGAAGGCGAGCCCGCTGATCACCCATCTCCCCGACGCGATCGAGTACGGCGTGGAGGTGCGCGCGAACTGCATGGCGACGCGGGTCGAGATCGACGAGGCGACCGGACGCTGCACCGGCGTCACCTACGTGGACGAGGAGAACAGCGAGCGCTTCCAGCCCGCCGACGCGGTCGCCGTCTGCGGCTACGCGATCGAGAGCCCGCGCCTGCTCCTCAACTCGACGAGCCGCCGCTTCCCGAACGGGCTCGCGAACAACACCGACCAGGTCGGCCGCTACGTGATGGTGCAGGGCGCGACGCAGATCGCGGCGCGCTTCCCGATGGAGCTGCGGATGTACAAGGCGCCGCCGCCGGAGATCTCCACCGAGCAGTTCTACGAGACCGACGAGTCGCGCGGCTTCGCGCGCGGCTTCTCGATCCAGACGATCTCGCCGCTGCCGATCGACTGGGCGCAGCACGTGCTCGCCGACGGCCACTGGGGCCAGGCGATGCGCGAGTACATGCGCGACTACAACCACTGGACGATCCTCGGGCTGATGTGCGAGTTCCTGCCGCTGCCCGAGAACCGCGTGACGCTCTCCGAGGTCAAGGACCAGTACGGCCTGCCGGTCGCGAACTTCTCCTACTCGATGTGCGAGAACGACAAGAAGAACGTCGAGTACGCGACGAAGGTGGTGCAGGAGATCTGGGACGGCGCCGACGCCCAGGACACGCTGAAGATCGACCGCTACGCGCATCTCGTCGGCGGCTGCCGGATGGGCTTCTCCGACGAGGACAGCGTCGTCGACTCGAGCCACCGCGCGTGGGAGTGCCCGAACCTCTTCGTCTGCGACGGCAGCGTCTTCCCGACCGAGGGCGCGGCCAACCCGGCCCTCGTGATCATGGCCCTCGCCGACCGGCTGGCGGGGCTGCTGAGGGGGAAGCGCACGTCGCGTCCCGCAGACGCGCGCAGGAGAGGAGGGCTCGCATCCCTGCGACGCTGAGCAACCCGCGCGACCTCTTCCTCCAGCTGCTCGGCGAGTTGCTGTGGACGGAGCGCGTCCTCACGTTCGAGGTGCTGCCGGAGCTGCTGAAGAGCATCAAGAGCGAGGGGCTCCACGCGGCGGTGACCGAGCATCTCGTCCAGACGCGCGAGCACGGGCCGCGGCTCGAGGAGGTCTTCCGCGCGGTCGGCGCCGAGCCGAGCTCGAACCTGAGCCCGCCGGCCGAGAAGCTCGCGCAGCATCACGACGAGCTGGCCGGGAGCATCCCCGACGAGCGGCTCGCCGACGTCTTCCACGCCGCTGCGGCGGCCGCCACGGAGCATCTCGAGCTGGCGATGTACGAGGCCGTGCTCGGGCTCGCGGACTCGGTCGACCTCGGAGGCGCTCGCACGTTCCTCGAGCGCAACCGCGACGAGGAGGCGGAGGCGCTGAAGCGAGTGCAGTCCGAGCTCGAGCGCCTCGCCGGCGAGCTACGCGGCTAGCGCCAGCTCGTGTAGCAGGTGGAAGGGCGGACCGGCAGCCGCCGCCCGTGCGCGCCGTCGGGGTCGGACTCGTAGAGATAGAGGTGGCGCAACCAGCCGGCGAGTACGGTGCGGCGGTCGTACAGCGTGAGGAGCAGGCGCGCCCCGTCCGGCGACCAGGTGACGCCGCAGACCTGTGATCTCCCGCCCCGAGGCGCGAAGCTGTCGAGCAGGCGCCCGCCGCTCGAGTAGACGGAGACCCACGTCTTCCAGGGGTTGCCGGTCGTGGAGGTGATGCCCGCGAGCTCCTTGCCGTCGGGCGACCAGCTGGTGGACAGGAAGCTGCGGGTACGGACCAGCAGCCTGCCGCTGCCGGTGGCAGGGTCGACGATCCGGGTGCCGGCCGGGCCGCCGTAGGCGATTCCCTGCGGCCCCCAGGCGGGGACGCCCCAGCCGGCGCCGAGCAGCTGCTCGCTCCCGCCGCCGGCCGGGATCGCCATCAGCTGGGTGAGGCGCTGCCCGGAGTCGTGCTCGAAGGCGATCCGGCGCCCGTCCGGCGACCAGCTGGGGAAGGCGTCCTGGATCCAGTCGCTCGTGAGCTGCCGCTGGCCGCCGCCGTCGGCGTCCATCACCCATGTCTGGAACTGACAGGGCTGACAGGAGCCCTCGCCGTTCCAGCCGGGGATCATGGTGAAGGCGATGCGGGTGCCGTCGGGCGACCAGCGCGGCATGTCGCGCGGATCACTGCCGGAGGTCAGCCGCCTCGCAGCGCCGCCGCCGGGCTGCCAGACGTAGATGTTCCCGCCCTGCGGCGCGTTCGGGGCTCCGGGAGCCGCGCGGACGAAGAGGATCCCGTGGCCGCCGGCGCCTCCCGAACCTGCCGCGGCCGCGGTGAGGGCGAGGCCCGCCAGCGCCGAGACGCAGAGGAGCGAGGCTGCGGCGCGGCGACTCACGACACGCCGATGCTAGACCGCCCGGCGCCGGGGAGGACGAACGGCATTCCGCTACTATGCGCCGGCGCGAGGCGCCGTAGCTCAGCTGGTCAGAGCGCTGCACTCATAATGCAGAGGTCGGTGGTTCGAGCCCACCCGGCGCTACTACGGCGCATCCTCGGAGTCGAAAGAAAAGATGGCAACCGGAGTCAGAGTCGCAATCACGCTCGCCTGTACCGAGTGCAGACGGCGGAACTACCAGACGCAGAAGTCGAAGCGGAACTCGCCCGACCGGGTGGAGTTCAACAAGTACTGCCGCTGGTGCGCTCGCCATACCCTGCACCGGGAGACGCGCTAGTGGCCCGCTCGACGAGGCAGCAGCGCCGGCAGCGGCGCGCGCAGTCGGCCGGCACGCCGCCGATGCGCCAGGCCCCGCGTCCCCAGGTCGCACCCGAGGAGCAGCTCGAGGACCGGCAGCCGGTCGAGGCCGCCCGCCCTCGCCCGCGCGAGGAGCAGCGCTCCGGCCTACCCGGCGTGCGCTTCCTCAACGAGGCGATCGCCGAGCTGAAGAAGGTCGAGTGGCCGAACCAGCAGCAAGTGGTCAGCGGCACCGCGGTCGTCCTCGTCGCCTGCCTGCTCGTCGGCGTCTTCCTCTGGGGGAACGACGAGCTCTGGCGTTACGTCGTCCAACACGTCCTGTTGCGCTAGGAGTAGACGAATGTTCCGCTGGTACGTGATCAACACCTACTCCGGGCACGAGAACAAGGTGAAGGCCAACCTCGAGCACCGGATCGAGTCGATGGGGCAGCGGACGCGCTTCCGCCGCGTCGTCGTCCCGACCGAGCAGGTGATCGAGACGAAGGACGGTCAGAAGGTGCAGGCCGAGAAGCGCGTGCTCCCCGGCTACGTCCTCGTGAACATGGATCTGAACGACGACGCCTGGACGGTCGTGAAGAACACGCCCGGCGTGACGGGCTTCGTCGGCGCCGGCGCGACTCCCGTGCCGCTCTCGCAGCCGGAGGTCGACAGGATCCTGCACACCGGCGGGCCGCAGGCGGCGGCGACGCGCGCGATCGTCGAGTTCCAGCTCGGCGAGTCGGTCAAGATCACGTCGGGCCCGCTCGCGGACTTCGACGGCGAGATCACCGACGTCAACCCGGACGCGCAGAAGCTCCAGGTGATGGTCAACATCTTCGAGCGGCAGGTGCCGGTCGAGGTCGGATTCGACAACGTCAAGAAGCTCGACTGAGGAAGCAGATGGCGAAGAAGGTTCTCACCCTGATCAAGCTCCAGATCCCCGGCGGGCAGGCCAACCCGGCGCCGCCGGTCGGCCCTGCGCTCGGCCAGCACGGCGTCAACATCATGGAGTTCTGCAAGGCGTTCAACGCGCAGACGGCCGACCAGAACGGCCGCATCACGCCGGTCGAGATCACGGTCTTCGAGGACCGCTCGTTCACGTTCATCACGAAGACGCCGCCGGCCGCCGTCCTGATCAAGGAGGCGCTGCGGCTGGACAAGGGCTCCGGCGAGCCGAACCGCAACAAGGTCGGGCGGCTCTCGCGCGACCAGGTGCGCCAGATCGCCGAGACGAAGCTCCAGGATCTGAACGCGCGCGACGTCGACCAGGCGGCCCTGATCATCGCGGGCACGGCGCGGAGCATGGGCGTGGAGGTGGACCTGTAATGGCCACTCGCGGCAAGCGCTACGAGAGCGCGCGCGGGAGCTTCGACCGCGAGACGCTCTACTCGCCCGTCGAGGCCGTCCGGCTGCTCAAGGGGATGGACGGCACGAAGTTCGACGAGACCGTCGAGGTGCACTTCCGCCTCGGGCTGAACGTCCGCCACGCCGACGAGCAGCTGCGCGGGACGCTG
>Ga0070739_10001452_pt1 | contig 35786 bp, 33 predicted proteins | sample Coa_R1_7_FD_66445 | JGI IMG/M metagenome (GOLD analysis project Ga0070739, IMG submission 66445) | Surface soil microbial communities from Centralia Pennsylvania, which are recovering from an underground coalmine fire - Coalmine... | ecosystem: Environmental > Terrestrial > Soil > Unclassified ...
GATGTGTACGACGCGCGTTCCGACGGGGAACAGTTGCTCAGTCATGTGGAACCTCCTCGACGCTATTGCCATCGAGTAGTTCACGACTAGTTCACGCGGATCGATCCTCGGCAGTGAAACCGCCTCTGAGCTGCATAAACCTTGGTGCGCGGTACTGGGATTGAACCAGCGACCTCTTCCGTGTCAGGGAAGCGCTCTCCCGCTGAGCTAACCGCGCCGGGACACTGCGGAGGTGGAGACGGGAATCGAACCCGTGTGCACGGCTTTGCAGGCCGTTGCCTCACCACTCGGCCACTCCACCGCTGGGGTTGATGCCACTTGCACCTTCGAGCGGATGACGGGATTCGAACCCGCGACCCTCACCTTGGCAAGGTGATGCGCTACCAACTGCGCTACATCCGCGCGCAACGGACGAGATCGTCGCCCGGTGCGAAGCACGACGATAGTCCACCTAAGCGGGCCCGCACAAATCTCTTGACACCTTCCGGTATACCTCAGGGCCGCCCATGCAGCGCTTTCTCATAGGATGCCCGCCACGTGCTAACCTTCGACCTCGTTCGCCGCTCCATACCGGTCCTGTAGCTCAGCGGGAGAGCGTCCGCCTCACACGCGGAAGGTCGCTGGTTCGATCCCAGTCGGGACCACCGCTAGCTTTCGCGCAGCCGCCACCCGCCTAGGCGTCGTCGACCCGTCCTTAAAACCGAAATGCCGGGGCCGGCATGTTGAAATGCGGCATCGCCGGAGCAGGAATCGCCGGAGCAGGCATCGCCGGGGCGGGCATGGCGGGTAACCGCGGAGCCGCCGGAGCCGGTATGGCGGGAAACGCAGGAGCCTGGGGTGCGGGCAGATGCACCGGCGGCTGCGGTGACCCGAGGTTTATCGGCGGCTGAGGCGCGGGCAGGTGCACCGGCGGCCGCGGCGCCGGCAGGTTCACCGGCGGCTCAGGCGCCGGAAGGTGCACCGGCGGGGTTGGGTCGTACACCGGCGGGCTCGGCACATGTACCGGCGGCTGCGGAGACTGCACCGGCGGGCTGGGCACATGGACCGGTGGATTCGGCTGGTGCACAGGCGGATTGGGCACATGCACCGGCGGCTGCGGAACTTGTACCGGCGGCTGCGGAACTTGTACCGGCGGATTGGGGGTACGTACCGGCGGGATCTGCACCGGAGGCTGAGGGGCCGGTAGCTGTACCGGCGGTTGCGGGGCCGGCAGCTGTATCGGCACAGGGACAGGTATCGGCACTGCGGCCGGCGCCGGCACAGCCACCGGCGCCGGGGCGGGAATCGGCACAGGTGCCGGCGCGGCGACAGGCACAGGCGCCGGCGCGGCGACCGGAGCGGGCACAGGCGGAGCCGCGGCCGCAACCGGCGGGCTGGCCACCGGGGCTGGCGCCGCGGCGGCCACCACCGGAGCCGACTGCTGTTCCGGTGCGGGGGCTTGTGCCGCCGGCGGTGACGGTGCTGGCAAGGCGGGCATGATCAGGTTTTGCCCGGGCTCGGGTCGCAAAGCAACCGTCGGGCGGATACCGATTGCCAATGAAATCGCCAGCGCCACAACGCCACCCACAACGATCGTGGCCAGCGTACTACCGACCAGCAGCATCGGGCTGCGCCGCTGCCGGGCATCGCTGCCGACCCGCCCGTCGGGAACTTCATCGTCGGCGGCGCTGTAAGCCACGTCAGGCGAACTACCAGACGAACTGTCGATGACATCCACATAAGCGAACGGCTCGACCTCGCCGGTCCCAGGATCCTGCGCGTAGGCCAAAGCAGCTGTCGACGACGCGAACAGTGGCGCGTTGGCCGAAGCCAACGCGGCACCGCGAGCCAACGCCGTCTCCGGCTCCTCCGGTGCGCTCACCGCAAGCGGCGTAGCAGCTTCCAGCCGCGGCTTGATTGCGGCGATGTCGACACCGGAACCGACAAGAAACAAGCCCTCCGGCCGTGATTCCAAGCCAGCCACACTGGCGACCAACGAGATCAATCCGAGCACGGGGTCCACCGCGGTGGTCAGCGGCTGGCGGCGCACGTCGGTGATCGAACCATCGGCGGAGTCCACTACAGCCAACGTCGCGGTATCCGGTTCGACGAACAGCATGGCGATCTGCTCGTAGCCGATCGCATTGCCGACCGTTTGGGTCAGCGCGGCCGCGGCCAGAAAAGCCGAAACCAGCATGACGTTCTCGACCTTGTGGGCTGCCAGCGCATCTCGCAGCGCGGCGGCCTCGGCCTGATCGGTCCAGGTGACCCCGGTCGATAGCAGGTGATGACCCGCTTCTGCGGCGCCTTCAAAGGTGCCCAGGATGGCCCCCACCACTTGTTCGGATGCGCTGCACGTGGCCAAGGCCGGGGCAGTGGCGGTGTCGAAGCTGTCTTCCTCGACCGTCACGCCGTCGCCGTCTTGGCCCTCGACCAGCACCATGCGGATCGTCTCGGGAGCCATCGAGACCCCAAGTACGACGTCCATCGGCCCTCCAAAACCCCTCGAACTCGCCGCGGTCTGTGGAGGAGAACACGGCGGTCTACAACGGTCGTCGTCGCAGCACTGCAAAACGTTACACCGGCTAATTAAGTCCGGGCTGTGAACTTCCGCCGGAGCCCGAGCCGGGCCAGGCCGGACCCGAATTAGGCCACCCGGAACTTGTCGATGTCAGCCTGCTTGACGGTCAGCCCGTGACCGGGCGCGGTCCGGTCAGGACGCAGCACGCCCTCCGGCTCCGGGTCCAAAACACCGTCGAAGGCCATACCCTCGATGCGCACATGGTCGTGGAAGTACTCCAGATGCCGCAGGTGCCACACCGCCGTGCCGACCTGGCCGCTGATCTGCGGCGCGCAGTGCAACGAGAGGTCCATGCCGCGGGCGTCGCACAGGGCAGCGACCTTGAGAACCCCGGTGATCCCCAGCGCGCGGGTGACATCGGCCTGCAAGCAGTCCACCGCTCCCGCGGCAAGCATGTGGTGGAAATACGGTAAGTCGTAGCCGTATTCACCGGCGGCGATGTCCATTCCCGGCGGTCCCTGCTCGCACAGCTGATGCAGGCCCTCGAGATCGTCGGAACTCACCGGCTCTTCGAACCACCGCACGTCGTACTCGGCGAAGCGCCCAGCCCACAGCAGCGCTTGTTTGCGGTTGTAAGCGCCGTTGGCGTCGACGAACAGCTCAGCCGCATCGCCGATCGCGGATCGAGCCGCGGCCACCCTGCCCACGTCAGCGCCGGGGTCGCGACCCACCTTCATCTTGACCCGCGGAATTCCCGCCTCGACCCAGCCGCACAACTGCGCCGCCAGCGTGTCGTTGTCATAGGAAGTGAACCCGCCGCTGCCATAAAGCGGGGTGGCGTCGTGCACGGCCCCGAGCGCGACCACCAGCGGTTCGTCCAGCAACCGCGCCCGCAAGTCCCACAGTGCGATGTCGACGGCGGAGATCGCCTCGGCCACCACTCCTGGCTTGCCCAGGTTGCGCACCGCGTGCTGCATCTCCGCCCAGCGGGCCGGCGGCTGCAGGGCGTCCTTGCCCTTCACCACCTCCGCCAACTTCGACTCCACCACGGTGACAACAGGGGTCCCCGCATAGGTGTAGCCGGTCCCGGTCTTGCCACCGGCGCGTGCGGTCACCAGCACGAAGGTCGTGGAATCCCATGACAAGGTGCCATCTGACTCAGGAGCATCGGTGGGAATCGTGTACGCGGAGGCTTCGACGGATTCGACGGGAACGGCGTCGGCATGCACAGTCATGTTCGGGTGACTACCCGCAACACAAACCGGGTATGCCCTGCATCGACCAGGTATGCGGCGCAGGCGAAAGGTGAAGAGTGGAGGAGAAACCAGCACTCGCCGAAGAGCTTGCGCCGCACGTACTTCGGGAATATGCATTGCTGGCCGACGGCGAACGCGGAATTGTTGTCGGACCGCGCGGTGACTGTTGCTGGATGTGCGTGCCGCGGTGGGACAGTCCAGCGGTGTTCAGCGCACTGCTGGGAGGTGGCGGCGTCTATGCCGTCTCCCCGGACCACCCGCGGTTCGTCTGGGGCGGCCGATACGAACAGCGGTCGCTGATCTGGCGCTCCCGCTGGGTGACCACCGACGGAATCGTGGAATGCCGTGAGGCGCTGGCCTTTCCGGGCGATCCCCACACAGCGGTAGTACTGCGCCGCATCCGCGCTCTGGACGGGCCCGCACAAATCCGGATCACGCTCGACCTGCGTGCGAACTTCGGCGCCGACGACATGCGTGACCTCTCCAGCAACGACGGCGTGTGGACCGGCCGGTCAGGCCCGAACCGATTCCGGTGGAGCGGAGCCCAAGGCGCCCGGCGGCGCAACGACGGGGCGCTGCACGCGGTCGTGGACGTCACGCCCGGGCACGACCACGACCTGGTGCTGGAAGTCTCCGATCAAGAACTGCCCAAAGAACCGGTACGACCCAACGACGCCTGGCACGACACCGAACAGGCGTGGGCCAAAGAAGTTCCCGATTTCTCGGGCACCTTGGCCGACCTCGACACCCAGACCGCGTACGCGGTACTGCGCGGCTTGACCAGCAGCGGCGGCGGCATGGTGGCGGCGGCGACGATGTCGCTGCCGGAACGCGCCGAACAAGGCCGGAACTACGACTACCGCTACTGCTGGATCCGCGACCAGTGTTACGCCGGGCAAGCCGTGGCGGCCGCTGGCGCCTACCCACTGCTCGACGACGCCGTTCGCTTCGTCAGCGAACGGGTGCTTGCCGACGGTCCGGGACTCAAGCCTGCTTACTCGGTCACGGGCAAACCGCCTCCAGAAGAACAAGACCTGGACCTGCCCGGCTATCCCGGCGCTGACGTCAAGACCGGCAACTGGGTGACCGACCAGTTCCAGCTCGACGCGTTTGGCGAGGCCCTGCTGCTGTTGGCGGCAGCCGCGAGGCTCGATCGCCTCGACCGCACGACGTGGCGTGCCGCGGAAACATTGGTCCAGGCGATCGGGGACCGGTGGCGCGAGCCCGACGCTGGCATCTGGGAAATAGACGATCGCCGCTGGGCCCATTCGCGGCTCATCTGCGCGGCGGGGCTGCGACGCATCGGCGAGCAAGCGCCCGCGCGGCAGGGCGCGGAGTGGCAACACCTGGCCGACCTACTGGTCGCCGACGCCGATTCGGATTGTCTGCACCCGAGCGGCAGATGGCAACGGGCACCCGACGATCCGCGCATCGACGCTGCGCTGTTGATGCCGTCGATCCGCGGAGCGATTCCGGTCAATGATCCGCGCACGGTTGCCACCCTCGAGGCGGTGCGCGCCGATCTGGGCCGCGACGGTTTCGTGTACCGGTTCCGGCCGGACGAGCGGCCACTCGGCGATGCCGAAGGCGCTTTTCTGTTGTGTGGCTTCCTGATGGCCTTGGCCGATCATCAGCACGGCAACGACCTCGCCGCCGTCCGATGGTTTGAACGCAACCGCACTGCCTGCGGACCGCCCGGATTGTTCACCGAGGAATTCGACGTCCGGCAGCGTCAGCTGCGCGGCAACTTGCCGCAGGCTTTCGTGCATGCGCTGTTGTTCGAGACGGCGCATCGACTCGCCGACGGATGCGGCCCCTCGGTCGGTGCCGGGACTGCATGAAACCACGGCGGACCTGCCAAGAAAGCGTTTGCCAGAAAGCGGCGCGGGGTACCTAGCCGCCGTGGAGCCCGCCGACAGGATGCTCGTCGAACTCTGGAAGCGCAGCAGGATCTACCGGATGTTGCGGCTGGGCGGCTACGTCGCCTTCAACGTACCCCGCGCCGTCACGGCGCTCGGGGGGCTGCTCCTGCTGGGCATCGTCGTGGCGCACCTCTACGTCTTGACCAGGGAGACGGGGCTGCCGCTGTATTTCGTCGTCTACGCCGTCCTGCTGATCGCCGGGTGCTTGCTGGCCGCGGGTGTCATGTGGCTCGCGGTGAATCCTCGTCTGCCACAGCTGGGTTGGCTGATGGGCGACCTGGTGTCGGTCATCTTCCTCGGCTTGTATCTGGCCAGTCGGCCCATGAGCCTGCCGGGGCTGGTAGCGCTGACCGGCCGCTGGGACGTCGCACCCGGCTCGTGGGCGGGCGCGTTCGCGCTGGGCTTCCTCGCAGTGCACATGTCGGTGCTGCTGGGCATCAACGTCGCCTACCCACAGCGGCAGAACTGGCACGACTAACGGGGGAGGGCCTGCAGGATGACGTTCAACTACCCGCTGTGGCTGCGGATCGACCACTGGCTCAATGTGCTCTTCCTGACGTTGCTCTTGCGCAGCGGGATCGAGATTCTGGGCACCCACCCCAAGTTGTATTGGCACGACGACAGCAAGCCCGGCACTGAGTGGGCACGGTTCACCACCAAGGAAATGCCGACCGACAAGTTGTACGACACGCTCGACGAGGAGGAGTCGTACAGCTCGATCGTCGCGTTGCCCGGCCACAAGAAACTGGGGATGGGCCGGCACTGGCACTTTTTCGCGGTGATCGGCTGGATTCTCGTCGGGCTGTCCTACTACATCCTGTTGTTTGCCACCGGCCAATGGCACCGGTACTGGCCCTACTCGTGGTCGATCTTCGCCGACGCCTGGAACGACATCGTCGCCTATATGACGTTCAATCTGCCGCCGCTGTTGCCCAGCGAACCGCTTGATGCCATTCAGAAGCTGACCTATGCCGCTGTCATCTTTTTGCTCGCGCCCTTCCAGATTCTGACCGGTGCTGCGCAGTCCCCGGCAGTCGAGGCACGGTTCCCGTGGTACGTCCAGATGTGGGGTGGCCGGCAATGGGCGCGCAGCCTACATTTCTTCGGGCTGGTCTCGTTCCTGATCTTCATCGTGATCCATCTGTCGATGGTGTTCTTCTGGGGCTGGGGCCAGCTGAATGCCGCGATGATTTTCGGCGCTGTGCGCAACATCAACTGGGCAACGTTCTGGTCGTTTGTGATCATCGGCGCAATCGCGGGCGTGCACGTCTTCGCGACCGTCTGGAGCCTGCGCCGGCCTGATCAGGTGCACCGCATCCTGGGCGCCATCAACACGCGGGCCAAGCTGATGTTGCTGCGGCCGTTGGACTCCCGGCAGAACTATCCGGTGCACAAGCTGTCCAAGGAACACCGCGTCAACGGCAAGCCGCCGTGCTCATATGAGTACAAGGTGATGGCGGTGCACAACTTCGTCGACTGGCGGCTGCGGGTCGGCGGCCTGGTCGAAAAACCGGTGACCCTGGATTTGGAGGCGCTGCGTGCGCTGGCCGAACCGCAGACCCAACGGGTGTTGCACAACTGCGTGCAGGGCTGGACGAGCATTGGTCAGTGGAGCGGCATCCATCTGAGCCGGCTGCTGGAAGAAGTCAAGCCGCTGCCGCAGGCACGTTACATCTGTTTCCTCACTATGCAGGACAACAGCCGCGACGAACCCAGCTCGGACGGGCTCGGGCAGTTCTACGAAGTCATGGATCTCGAACTGGCCTACAAGCCGCAGACCATCCTGGCCTACGAGATGAACGGCAAGCCCTTGCCGATCAAACACGGCGCGCCGCTGCGGTTGCGGGTGGAAACCCAAGTCGGTTTCAAGATGGCCAAGTGGATCAACCAGATCGAGTTGGTCGACGACCACCGCGGCATCGGCATGGGTTTCGGCGGCTGGCGCGAAGACAACATCCACTACGACAAGGACGTGGAGATCTGACAGTGAGCGACATCGACAAACGGGTACGCCCAGAGCTGGTCAGCCTGAATCAGGCTGAGCGCGAAGCTGTTCTCAAGCAGGTCGCCGCCAAGGGTGGGCACTGCGAGACCTGTGGCGCAACGGAATTCGATGTCGGTGATGCGCTGTACCTCGGGTTCTTGTTCCTGGACGAGGAAACCGACGCCTATATGGTGGCGCTGACGTGCCGCAATCCGGACTGCGCCAAGCCACGCACAGGAATCAAGTTGCGGGAGAAGGACTTCCTCACCCGCGACGGGAACGCCGCGCGAGCCGCGAGCTGGACCGTTGAGCTCCCGCGTGGCGCTTAGCCTTCGCGGGTGGCGAATCAGTGAACACCGGGTGAGCCAGGTCGAATCGATCGATCAAGTCCGATAGTCCGCGCAGCTCACCGCACAGCGACTGAAATCGGCGTTCGTCGGCCTCGCTGAGGATGCCCTGCGCGCTGTAGTGAACTAACCGTCGCAGCCGCCCGGCCAGGGCGGTGCCCCACCTGATGGAAAAGTCGTAGCTTTCGCCTTCAGCCAATTCTTCTTTTGCACCAAGCTGCTTCAGCGCCTGGATCTGCTCGTAGATCAACTCGAAGTCGTCGTCGACGCCGATCGGGACGGTCACCGGTCCTCCTACAGATGTGGCTTGGCGACGCTGATCACGGAGTCGATGCCGCGCAAGGTGAGGAAAACTCGGTGTGGTCCAAGCGCCATCCCGGACAGCGGCGCCGACTTCACCTGGCCCGGCGGCAGACTCGAGCGGTAATCGACCACGTGGATGATGTGCATGGTGTCGTTCGGGTAGCCGCCGTAGCTGTTGATCTCGAGCGTCACCAGTTGCCGGTCGGTGGCGACGTAGACCCGGGTGTCGTCGGTGCCGAGGTAGCGCACCGGAAACGACGGCAGTTGCGCACGACCGGCCACGCCCAATCCTTCGCCGCGCCGCTCGGAGTCCACCGAGTTGAGCACAGGGTGTTCGTGGTCGGCGACATAGATGCGGGTCACTTTCGTGTTGTTGCCCGCCCACGCGGCGACGTCCATGGCCATCGCGCCGCGTTCCTCCGCAGGCGACGAGGGTCCTTTGTAGTAGCGGATTCCGGACGGGCCGAAGAGGTGGTAGCTGATCTCGCGTCCGCGGTTGGAGCCGTCGATCGAGTCCGCGCGATCTCCGGTGACCTTCGCGGTCGGCAACTTCCGGTAGCCGTACTGATCCACCGGTGTCACCGACCTCCCGTCGGCCGAGAGCGCCAGCAGGATGCGCATGCCAGCGTCTTCAGCCAGGTACGCAGGAGCCGGGCCGGCGTCGAACTCGTCGACCTGGCGCAGGGTTCCGAGGTCGACAACGGCAACCTTGTTCCGGCTCGGCTCCGGCACCAACACGTGCCGGTCGTCCATCTGACTGATTTGAAGGTTGCGCCCAACCGGCATGGGCTGCGTCAGCCGCGTCTTGGCGTGTTCCGGGCTCATGGGGTCGCTGATCTCGGCTAGACGACCATCGTCGGTCAGCCCGATCAGCGACTGGGTGCCATACGACCACACCGGGTCGTGCAAGGTGGCGCCGACGGATCGCACAGTCACTTCTGGCGTGCTTTCCGGTTGCTGGGGGCTCGAACAGCCTGCGACCGCAATGGCCCCGGCAGCCGCTGCTCCACACCAGCGCCACGCCAGCGACCCGCGACGGGCCACGATGCTCTCCTCTCGCGGTTGCGTCTACCCGTCGGTGCTGTACCCCGGCGTGTGCCCGGTTACACCTGGTTCAGTGCAGCGCGCTGCCTTTGCGCCACTGGTCCCAGGGCACGGTCCAGTCGCCGTTCTGGTCCAGCTGCAGTGGCGGGCCGCCGGTGTTGCGGACCTCGAAGACATCACCCGGCTGCGAGAAATCGAAGAACCACCGCGCGTTCTCCCCATTGATATTCAGGCAGCCGTGCGAGGTGTCGGTGTTGCCCTGCGCCCACACGGTGCTGTCGAGCTCATGTACGTAGATGCCGTCGACGCTGATCCTCACGGCGTAGTTGATGATCTCGCGGTATCCCAGCCGTGAGTTCTTCGGCAGACCGTAGGTCGAGGAATCCATCACGACCGGGTTGCCCTTGTCGAGCACGGTGTAGACGCCAGGCGGCGTCCAAAACGACATGGTCCGGCCGGCGATCTCTTGGGTGCCGCCCATTCCCATCGACGTGGGCATGGTGCGCACCAATTTTCCGTTGTCGAAAACACTGATCTGCTTGGTCGTGTCGTCGGCGATGGATACGTGCGAGTCACCGATTTTGATTGAGACGTGACTGTCTTCTTGCCCGAATATCCCGTTCCCCACCGGGATTCCGTAGATGCGGGCGTCCACGGTGACCGTCGTGCCGGGTGCGTAGTAGTGCTCGGGACGCCAATGCAGGTTTTGGCCATCGACCCAGTACCACGACCCCTGCACCGGCGGCGATGTGGTCACCGTCAGCGCGCGTTCAGCGGCGGCCCGGTCGGCGATCTCTTCGTCGAAGTGCGCGACGATGACCTGCCCTACCCCGTAGGTGCCGCCATCCTGCAAGGGTTGCTCGGAGGTGTTGGTGAACGTGACCTTGCTCTGGTTGGGCGGGGTCAAGGTGGAGAAGGTGGACACCTGAGTCGCCGGGACGCCGCTGGGTCCGCGGCTGCTGATGGTGAGGGTGTAAGTGCGGCCATAACCGAGCGGCACGACAGGCTTCCAATAGGTGTTGTCGGGGGTCATGACGCCCTGCACTGGCTTACCGCTGTCGTTGACCATCCGCACATCGGTCAGCGTGCCGGTGTCGGCGACCACCGACACCTTGGCAATCGGGTCGACGTCGTGTGCGCCCGGCCCTGGACTGATCTTCACCGCCGCAGGCTTGCTCTCGGTGGCCGCGGGCGACAGCTTTCCGTCGTGTGCGCACGCCGCCAACACGATCAGCCCGGCCAAAACGCCGTATAGGACCAACCGCCGCCGCCGCAGCCGCCCGCTCCCCGAGCACGATCGTGCCATTAGCCCACCCGTTTAAGTTGTTGCATGAGTTGATTCACATACCCGCACAGGGCATTTTGGTAAACCGATTCTCCCACGCGGCCGCCCGTCCGGGGCCGGCAGAGCGCGTTTCGTGACTCGAACCGCCGGGTAGTCGCCAGAAGTGCGCGCCGCCCGCAGCCCAGGCGTGCCATCCGGACTGTTCAGGAGGACACCATGCCGAGTGTTAAGTCAGCCACCGATGTGACGCAGTTTCTCGTCGGCCAGCATGAGCGGATCAAGTCTCTGTTCGAAGAGACGTTGAACGGCGAGGGCAAGGAGCGCGAGAAGTCGTTCATCGAACTGCGGCGGTTGCTCGCGGTGCACGAAACCGCAGAGGAGGAGATCGTCCACCCGCGGGCCAAGCGGAAGATCGCCGACGGCGACAAGGTCGTGGGTGCACGGCTGGAGGAGGAAAACGAAGCCAAGAAGGTGCTCACCGAGTTGGAGAACCTCGACGTCGATTCCGACGAGTTCACCGACCAACTGACCAAGCTTCGCGATGCCGTCGTCGACCACGCCGAGCACGAGGAACACGAGGAGTTCTCCAAGCTCGAGGAGGCGCTGGACGAAGACGAGCTCAAGCGGATGGGCCGCGCTGCCGAACTCGCCGAAGCGATTGCGCCGACCCGCCCGCACGCCGGAGTGGAGTCGCAGGTTTCCAATCTGATGGCCGGTCCCTTCGCGGCGATGATGGATCGCGCGCGCGACGCCATCCTCGGGAAGGGCTGAGCGAGTCCAGCATGACAACATTGGGATACCTGCTCACGTGCGAGGAATTCGATCCCAAAGAGTTGGTGCGCCAAGCCGTTCGAGCCCAGGCTGCTGGGTTCGAGCGGCTTTGGATTTCCGACCACTTCCATCCATGGAACGACAAGCAAGGTCAGAGTCCATTCGTGTGGTCGGTGATCGGCGCGGTGTCGCAGGCCTGCTCGCTGCCGGTCACCACGGCCGTCACGTGCCCGATCATGCGGATTCACCCCGCGGTGATCGCGCAGGCCGCAGCGACCTGTGCCGCTCAGCTCGACGGGCGATTCGCCCTGGGCGTGGGAACCGGCGAAGCGCTCAACGAACACATCACCGGGGAACACTGGCCCACCGCGGCCATCCGGCGGGACATGCTCGAGGAGGCGGTGACGGTGATCCGCAAGCTGTTCTCCGGCAAGCAGATCAGCCACCACGGGCCCTATTACACCGTCGAGAATGCCCGCATCTACACGCTGCCCGATAAGCCGCCGCCCATTTACATGTCGGGTTTCGGCCCGCAGGCTGCCCGAATGGCGGGCCGGATCGCTGACGGTTTCCAATGCACCATGCCGTCAGCGGAGCTGGTCACTGAATTCCGGGAGTCCGGCGGCGCCGGAAAACTTATTCAAGCGGGTTTCAAGGTCTGCCACTCGACGACGAAAGCGGAAGGCCTGCGCACGGCACACGCCCTGTGGGCCAATGAGCAGTTGCCGGGTCAGCTCGCCCAAATACTGCCTACTCCAGCGGACTTCGAGCAGGCGTCGAGCCTGGTTCCGGAGTCTGCGGTAGCGCAGACAGTGCCGTGCGGGCCCGACGCCAAGCCCTACATCGACCGCATCCGCCAATTCGCCGACGCCGGATTCGACGAGGTGTACGTGCAGCAGATCGGTTCGGAGCAAGACCGGTTCTTCGACTTCTGGGAGTCCGAAATCGCGCCCCAGCTCACAGCGGCGTGAGGATCCGTCATGGCTACAGCGCAGAAAACCAGCGCCGCGAGCTACTTACCCGAGGACCGCGACCTCGAATCACTCGAAGCCGCGGCGGGCGTGTGCCGAGGCTGCTCGCTGTACGAAAACGCTTCGCAGACGGTCTTCGGTCACGGCGACTCACGCGCCCCCATCATGCTGGTGGGTGAGCAGCCCGGCGACCGCGAGGACATCGAAGGCCTGCCGTTTGTAGGCCCGGCCGGCCGGCTGCTGGCCCGCGCGCTCGACGAGGCGGACATCGATCCGAAACTGACGTACCAAACAAACGCCGTCAAGCATTTCAAGTTCACCCGCAAGAACGGCAAGCGCCGCATACACCAGAAACCCAGCCGCACCGAAGTCGTGGCATGCCGCCCATGGCTGATCGCCGAAATCGAGGCGGTGCGACCGCAAGTGATCGTCTGCCTGGGTGCCACAGCGGCGCAAGCCCTTCTGGGTGCGGCTTTTCGCGTCTCCGCGCATCGCGGCGAGGTGATGCATCTGCCCGCGGAAGCAGACATACACGTCGCGCCCGAGCCAGAGGTGCTAGCGACCGTTCACCCGTCGGCCGTGCTACGTGATCGCAGTGAACGCCGCGACGAGGCCTACGGCTTGTTCGTCGACGACCTTCGCAGCGCGCGCACCGCTATGGCCAAACGCAAACGCGCATAGCTGTTTGGCCCGCATAGCGGCGGGTACACGTCGATTGTGACCATCGGCACCGTCACCGCCGCCATGGCACACACCCACCGCCGCACGTCCCCAACAAGCGGCCGGCGGTGGCGCGCCGGTGGTCCACCTCCACGCCCATAAATCCAACGCACCGACTCGCGTCCGGCCCTAACTGACCAAGGAGCAATAATGCCCAATACCGCCGACTTCATCCTGGAACGCTTGCGGCAGTGGGGGATTCATCGAATCTTCGGCTATCCCGGCGACGGCATCCTGTCGATGCTGGGGGCACTCGATCGGGCCGGGGGCGATCCGGAACTGATTCAGCCGCGGCACGAGGAGATGGCGGCGTTCATGGCCACCGGGCACGCCAAATTCACCGGGGAGATCGGCTGCTGCTTGGCGACCTCGGGCGGGGGCACAATCCACTTGCTCAACGGTCTCTACGACGCCAAGCTCGACCACTATCCGGTGGTGGCCATCGTGGGTCAGCAGAAACGGATGTCGCTGGGCGCGGCCTTTCAGCAGGAGATCGACCCGAACACGCTGTACAAAGACGTGTCCTCGGACTTCGTCCAGACCTGTATGGCGCCGGTACAGGCCCGCCACCTCGTCGACCGGGCCTGCAAGGTGGCGCTGAACAACCGGACAGTGGCGACGATCATCCTCCCGGAGGACGTGGCGATGGCCGAGGCCGAGCCGTCGCCCCCGCGGATGCACGGCGCGGTGTTCAGCAGCGTGGGCTGGACAAGGCCGACGATGATACCGCCGGAGTCCGAGGTCAAGAAGGCAGCGGAGATCCTCAACGCCGGCAAGAAGGTGGCGATCCTGGTCGGGCAAGGCGCCGCCGAGGCGTCAGACGAGGTGGTCCAGGTAGCCGAGCTGCTCGGCGCCGGGGTGGCGAAGTCGTCGCTGGGCCGGGCTGTTCTGCCGGACGACCTGCCCTACGTCACCGGTCCGATCGGGCTGCTTGGCTCCACCGCCAGCGAGGCCATGATGTCGGGCGCGGACACCCTGTTTTTCATCGGCACCAGCTTCCCCTACGCCGAGTGGCTGCCGAAGGAAGGCCAGTGCCGCGGCGTGGAGATCAACCGCGACGGCCGGATGATCGGCACCCGCTATCCGATGGAGGCCAACCTGGTCGGCGATTCGAAAGAGACTCTGCAGCAACTGATTCCGCTGCTGAAGCGAAAGGACGACAGGTCCTGGCGGTCGAAGATCGAAAAGGAAGTCGCCGAATGGTGGCGGGTACTTGACAAGCGGGCACACGACAAGGCCGATCCGCTCAACCCCGAGCTGGTGGTGCACGAGCTGTCCAAGCGGCTGCCCGACAACGCCATCCTGACCACCGACGCCGGATCTGTCGCCAACTGGTGGGCCCGGCATTTGAAGATGCGCCCCGGCATGGCCGCGTCATTGGCGGGGAACTTGGCCACCATGGGTCCGGGCACGCCGTATGCCATCAGCGCCAAGCTGGCTCACCCCGGCCGGCCGGTGATCGCCCTCGTCGGTGACGGTGTGTTCCAGATGAACGGACTGGCGGAGATGATCACCGTCAAGCGGTACAAAGATCGGCTCTCCGACGGCCCGCTGATCTTCTGCGTGTTCAACAACCAAGACCTCAACCAGGTGACCTGGGAACAGCGGGCAATGGGCGGCGAACCGAAGTTTGAAGGCTCGCAGTACATTCCGGACGTTCCCTACGCCGAAATGGCCAACCTGCTCGGCTTGACCGGTATCCGCTGTGACAGCCCGAAGACCATCGCCGAGGCCTGGGAGCAGGCGCTGTCGGCCAACCGCCCGGTGGTTTTGGAGGTGGTTGTCGACGCGGACATCCCGCCGGTACCGCCGCACATCAAGAAGGAGATGGCGAAGAAGACCGCCAAGGCGGTGATGAAAGACCCGGACCGGGTCAGCATCGCCACCAAGGGCGCAAAGCAGAAGATGCACGAGTTCACCGAGTCGCTCAAGCCATCGTCGCGGAAGTCGCAGGGCAGCGACGAATGAGCCTGCGCGCCAACGGTAGAACACAGACCATCCCGGCGCGCCCGGACACCCGTTTCGCCGCCGGGATGGCGAGCGTCGACAAGGTCAATGTCGCCGGCCTCGAAGCTCAGCTGCGCCGCAATGTCAACGGGGAGGTGCGGTTCGACACCGCCACGAAGGCGATGTATGCCAACGACGCTTCCAATTTCCGACAGGTGCCTATCGGGGTGGTAGTCCCGAAGACGCTCGACGACGTCGTCGAAACTGTGCGGGCCTGCCACGCCTATCACGCCCCGGTGCTGTGCCGCGGCGGGGGAACCAGCCTGTCCGGCGAAACAGTCAATGTCGCTGTGGTTATCGACTTCTCGAAGTACCTCACGGAGATTGTCGACATTGATGCTGACCGTCGCCTGGCGACTGTGCAGACCGGTGTGATCAACGAGCAACTCAACAGGGCCACCGGCGAATACGGGCTGGTGTTCGGTCCCGACCCGTCGTCGCACTCGCGGTGCACGCTGGGCGGCAACATCGGCAACAACTCGTGTGGGGTGCATTCGATCCAGTCGCACCTTTACGGCCCGGGACCGCGTACGTCGGACAACACCCACGCCTTGGAAGTCATCACCTACGACGGCGCCCGGTTCTGGGTCGGCAACAACGAAGAGGAGCGGCTGGACGCGATCATTGCCGAGGGTGGCCGCAAAGGTGAAATCTACGCCGCACTGAAGGATTTGCGTGACGAGTACGCCGACGATATCCGCCGTGGGTTCCCCAGTGTTGACGAGCTGCCGCGACGGGTGTCCGGATACAACCTCGACGAGCTGCTTCCCGAAAATGGCTTCAACGTCGCACGTGCGCTGGTCGGGACCGAGAGCACCTGCGCGGTGGCACTGACCGCGACCGTGATGCTCACACCGGCGATGGCACACCGCACCCTTGTCGTGATCCAGTACGACACATTGGGCGAGGCCGGCGACGCAGTGCCCGACATCATGGCGTGGAAACCGATCGGCCTTGAGGCCGTCGACCACATGCTGGTGCACGACCAGGAGTTGACTGGCACCAACGCCGCCGGGCGAGCAGCGCTGCCCAGGCCCAAATCCACCGGCGCCTGGCTTTTCGTGCAGTTCGGGTCCGATCAGCCTGGTGAGTCATTCAGCCGTGCTGAGGAATTCGTCGGCTGGCTGCGGAAGAAGAAGAACTACGACGACGATCGCATCCTGTTGGCCCGCAGTAAACAAGACGGCGGGAATAGCGACGAGCTGTGGTCGATCCGGGAAGCTGGGCTGGGTTCCACCGCCTTCCCGAAAGACAGCGGCGACCATTGGCCGGGCTGGGAGGACTCTGCGGTGCCGCCGCACCGGGTCGGCGACTATGTGCGCGATCTGCAGCGGTTGTACGCCGACCACGGCCTGCGGGGCGCCATGTATGGGCACCTGGGGGAGGGCTGCATCCACTCCCGCATCAGTTTCGACCTGCGCCACCACGACGGGCTGGTGACGTATCGGCGCTTCATGGAAGCTGCCGGCGACCTGGTGGCCTCTTACGGCGGGTCGATGTCGGGTGAGCACGGTGACGGCCAGCAGCGGGCCGAATTGCTCGGCAAGCAGTATGGCCCGCGGCTGCTGGAGGCGATGCGGCGGTTCAAGCTGATTTGGGATCCCGAGTGGAAGATGAACCCCGGCAAGGTCATCGACGCCTACCGGTTCGACGAGAACCTCAAGCTCGGCACCGACTACAACCCGCCGCGGCCCAAGGTGAAGTTCGCCTACGAGGAGGACGACGGCGATTTCGCGCATGCAGCGCTGCGGTGCGTCGGTGTGGGCAAATGCCGGGTGCCGCAGGCTGAGATGACGATGTGCCCGAGTTATCAGGTGACGCGGGAGGAAAAGCACTCTACGCGTGGACGCGCGCGGCTGCTGTTCGAGATGCTGCGCGGCGAAGTGATCACCGACGGCTGGCAGTCGAATGAGGTGGCCGACGCGCTGGATCTGTGTCTGGCGTGCAAGGGCTGCACCAGCGATTGCCCGGTCAACGTCGACATCCCCACGTACAAGGCGGAATTCCTGTACCACCATTTCCGGTCGCTGCGGCGGTGGCGCCCGCGTTACGCCTACGCGTTCGGGTTTATCGACCAGGCCGCGCGGCTGGCGAGCGCGATGCCGGAGCTGGTGAACTTCGCGACGCAGACGCCGGTCCTTTCCCGGATCGCCAAGACACTGGGCGGGATTGACCGACGCCGGCCGCTTCCGACGTTTGCTCCGATGACGCTGCAGCAATGGTTCGCCAATCGTCCGGTGGTCAATGCCGGCGGGCCGCGGGTGGTCCTCTTTCCCGACACATTCAACAACCGGCTGCACACCGACGTCGGCATCGCTTGCGTGGAGGCGCTGGAGGCCGCCGGCTGGCAGGTCGTCATGCCGCAAGGGCATATCTGTTGCGGTCGACCGCTCTACGACTACGGGTTCCTCGATGTCGCTGAGCGCTACCTGCACCATGTGATGTCGCGGCTGCGGAGCGAAATCCGTGCCGGCACACCGATTGTCGGGATGGAGCCGAGCTGCCTGGCCGTGTTCAAAGACGAGCTCGGCAAGCTCCTGCCGCACGATGACGACGCGGATCGGCTGGCGCGCAACAGCTATCACTTCGCGGAGTTCCTGGATGCATTCAACGTCGAGTTGCCGTCGGCGTCGGGCGCGCGGGTCTTGCTGTGGGGCCACTGCCACCAACGGGCCACCGGCGGCGTCGATGCCGACCAACAGATCTTGAAGCGGATGGGTGTCGACGTGGAGCCTGTGTCGGGTGGCTGCTGCGGACTGGCCGGATCATGGGGCTTCGAGGAAGGCAAGTACCAACTGTCGCTGGACTGCGGTGAGCAGGCGTTGTTGCCGGCGATCCGGAAGAACCCAGACGCCTTGGTCGTGGCCAACGGGTTCTCTTGCCAGACCCAGATCACTCATGCAGGCGCGGCATCGCCCCTGCATCTGGCGCAGGTCATGGCCATGGCGCGCGAGTCCGCCGACATTCGGACTGCCGTACCGCCGAGCCGGCCGGAACCCGCGACAAAGATCCGCGCCACCCGAGTCGCGGTGCCAATCGCTGCGATCGGTGCTGCGGCGGCCGGTGCGTCATGGGCGCTGTGGTCAGCGCGCCGTTCAGGGTGATCGACGGCCCTACGGATCGTCTTCCTCGTCTTCGCTTAGCAGTTCTTCGGGGTGGTGGAAGAGGTTGACGCGGGGTTGGCCGCGGTCGAGGTGCGGTGGTGGGATCCATTCGGTGCGGCCGTCTTGGCGTTTTCGGGTTTGCCAGCCGCCGGGTTGGACGATGCGGTGGTCGGTGCCGCAGGCCAGGGTCAGGTCGTTGACGTCGGTGGCGCGGCATTTGGCGAAGTCGGTGACGTGGTGCACCTCGGCGAAGTAGGCGGGCACGTCGCAGTCCGGCGCGGTGCAGCCACGGTCCTTCGCGTACAACACGATTCGCTGCCCCGGTGAGGCCAGCCGTTTGGTGTGATAGAGCGCCAGCGCTTTGCCTTTGTCGAAGATCGCTAGGTAGTGGTGGGCGTGCGTCGCCATGCGGATCACATCACTCATCGGCAAGATGCTGCCGCCTCCGGTGAGTCCGCGTCCGGCGCCGGCTTCGAGCTCGGCCAGGGTGGTGGTGACGACAATGCTGGCCGGTAACCCGTTGTGCTGACCGAGCTTTCCCGAAGCCAGCAGTGCGCGCAGACCTGCATTGAGCCCGTCGTGGTTGCGTTGAGCCGTCGAGCGGGTGTCGCGCTCGATGGCTTCTTGGCTGGGCGCGCCGTCTACACACGGTGCATCATCGGCGGCGTTGCACATGCCCGGGGCGGCCAGTTTGGCCAGCACCGCTTCGATGGTGGCGCGGGCTTCGGGGGTCAGCCAACCGCGAATCGGGCTCATGCCGTCGATGTCTTGCTTACCTAGGCTTAGCCCGCGCCGCCGGGCCCTGTCCTCGTCGCTGAAATTGCCATCAGGATTAATGCAGTCCGCGAGCTTGTCGGCCAGCTTGGCCAGCTGGTCGGGGCGAAACTGGGATCCTTGGCGGGCCAACTGCGCTTCGGCGCGCTGGCGCGTCTGCTCGTCGACCCAGCCGGGCAGCTGCTGGCAGAACCGGCGGATCACCGCCACATGCTCAGCGCCGATCTTGCCGTCGCGTTGGGCGGCGGCGGTGGCGGCTAACTGGGCCGGCAGCCGCTCACCGGTGAGTCCCTGACGCGGCCCCAGATCCTGGGCCTCGCGGATGCGTCGGGCCGCCTCGGCGCGGCTGACCAACACCCACTCCGCCAATGCGTGCGAGAGCTTGCCGCCGAGTTCTTCGGGGCCAGCCTGACGGGCGATCTGGTTGATCAACCCATGCTCGACAGTCGGCAATCGGCGCCGCACCCGCTCACAGCGCTCCAACAACGCAAATCGCTCCGGAGTGGTCAACGCGTCGAACTGCAACGCCGCAACGGCATCCACTGCCGCATCGAGAGCATCGAAGACGTCGACGATCTCTTCACGGCTATTCGAACGCATGTACGAATACTAGCGCCAGCCACCGACACGCGGTCTCCCCACAAAGACCATCTGGGGATGGAATGCCAACTGTAGACAAAGGATTCGAGCAGGGCGTATGCCGCTAGATCACTGCTGCAAGCGTCGGCGTCCCCAATCAGATGCTGCCAGCACCGTCGCCGCAAGTGCCCCGCCCACCAATGACAATCGATGCCGGACTGTCCAGAACTGCGGGCTGTGCTCGTGTGCTTGATCGTCGAAGACGCCGTGCGCCCCGAAGTCGCGACCGCCCGGCCCGTCAAGCGGCTCCCAGAGATTGGCCGGCCGGCCAGAACTAATCGGCTGATCCGTCTGCTGGGAGCTGTAGCCATTGCGGGCGAGGTAGCGGTCGAGGAGTGCCGGCGCGAGCCGCTGTCCCGAAATCGTGGCGACGGTGCTCGCTCCGACCCAATACTGCTTGCGGCGCGGATGGTCCAGCGCATGGATGACGCCGCGGGCCGCGACTTCCGGCTGGTAGATCGGCGGAACCGGCTGCGGATGCTTGCCCAGCCGCGACAGCACCCACGAGAACTGCGGCGTGTTGACCGCCGGCATCTGCACCACGGTCACCCGAACCTTACTGCCCTCGTGCAACAACTCGGTGCGCAGCGATTCGGTGAACCCGTTGACCGCATGCTTAGCGCCGCAGTATGCCGACTGCAGCGGAATCGCACGGATGCCCAGCGCCGAGCCCACCTGGACGATCACGCCGGAATCTCGCGGCAGCATCCGCTTCACTGCCGCCATGGTGCCGTAGACGAAGCCGAGGTATGTCACCTCGGTGACTCTGCGGAATTCGTCCGGCTCAATCTGCGCAAAAGGCGCGAACACCGACGTGAACGCGACATTGATCCAGGCGTCGATCGGGCCGAACCGCTCCTCGACACGGCTGGCGGCCTCGTCGACTGCCTCAAAGTCGGATACGTCGGTCGGGATTGCCAGCGCCTCACCGCCTGCTTGCTTGATTTCGTTGGCCGCCGCCTGCAGGCCCGCTTCGCCGCGCGCCAGCAGACCCACACATGCGCCGCGCTGGCCGAGCAGACGCGCAGTCGCGCGGCCGATGCCGGCGCTCGCCCCGGTGACCACGACAACCTGTCGATTCTTGGTCCGTCGTCCAATTGAGCTGAGAACCATGGTGTTGCCTCTACCCCGGCATCAGACTCGTAAACATCACTGCAAACCCGGTAAGTAGCTACGAACGGTTGACGCTGACTAACCGTTCGTCCATACTTACCGCTATGGCTGCCTCGGTCGACGCCGTGCTGGATGCTCTCGGAGAGCCCACTCGGCGTGCCATCCTGGAGAAGCTGACCGCCGGTCCGATCGCCGTCGGAGTGCTGGCCGACCAGCTACCGGTGTCTCGACCAGCGGTTTCACAGCACCTGCGGGTGCTCAAGGACGCTGATCTGGTCGTCGAATCGGTCGCCGGCACCCGACGGCTGTACCGCATCAACCACTCGGGGCTGCAAGCGGTGCGCGACTACCTCGACCGGTTCTGGGAAACCGCGTTGGACAACTTCGCCATTCTGGCCGCCGCCGAGGCGGAGGCCGACAACCGCAAGCGATCGTCCGGCAGGAAGACTGACAAGGGTCGCACCGGCAAGAAGTGAGGAGCACTGATGGGTACTGAATCCGCTGCCGCCGTCGAGGTCGTCCGATCGGTGAGTGTGCCGCTGCCACAAGCGCAGACGTTCGAGTTGTTCACTGCGCGAATGACCGAGTTCTGGCCCAAAGAACATTCGATCGGCAGCTCGGAAATCGCCGAGGTGGTGGTCGAACCTCGCAGCGGCGGGCGCTGGTTCGAGCGTGGTGTGGACGGCAGCGAATGTCCCTGGGGCCGGGTCGCAACCTGGGATCCGCCACGAAAAGTGGTTCTGCTCTGGCAAATCGGGGCAGACTGGCAATTCGACCCCAACTTCGAGACCGAGGTAGAGGTGACGTTCACTGACGACGGCGCGGGGCGCACCCGCGTGGACCTGCGCCACTGCAACCTGCAGCGCTACGGGGACAGCACTGAACAGATGCGCGCGATCTTCGACGATCCCAGTGGCTGGACCGGCACCTTGGCTCGCTTCGCCGAGTTGGCATCCGACCAAACCGCACACCGGAAGTGGTGACGCGGATGCAAGATTCGGCCACCATGCAGATGGCCTGCGAGGAACGGGCAGACTTCGCCGACCTGCTTGCCGAACTATCGCCGCAGCAGTGGGAGCATCCGAGCCTATGCGAGCGGTGGCGCGTCAAAGACGTTGTGGCCCACGTGCTCAGCTACGACGAACTGAGCCGCCCGCAGTTGGTATGGCGCTTCGTCAAAGGCGGGTTATGGCCGAATCGCATCAATGCGATCGGTGTGGCTGAGTACGCCACTCGCTCACCCGAGCAGCTTGCCGCGCTGATGCGCGCGTGTATCCCGCCACGGGGTTTCGCGTCGGGTTTCGGGGGCATGATCGCGCTTGTTGACGGGATGATCCATCAGCAAGACATCCGGCGACCACTCGGGATTCCCCGCAGTATTCCGCCGGAGCGGCTGTGTACGGTGCTGAATTATGCACTGACTGCCCCCGCGGTGCGCGGCGCGCGGCGTGCCCGCGGCGCTCGGCTGGTTGCGACCGACCTGGACTGGACCCATGGCAACGGCCCCGAAGTCAGCGGACCCGGAGAAGCGCTGCTGATGGCCATGGCCGCACGCCCAGACGCTCTGAAACAGCTGTCTGGGCCTGGTAAAGACATTCTGGCCCAACGCATCTGCGGCTAGCTGCCGCCGAACTACTCAGGGACGGCGACCGCCGACAAGGCGGCATCCACGCTTTGGTCGACAGGCAGCAGACCGGTCAGCCCACACGCCACGACGGTGCGTGCGACCACCGGCTGCAGGCTGACCAGGCGCAGCTCGACACCGCGACCCCGACACCGCTTCGCCTCCTCAGCCAGCACTGAGAAAGCGCAGCAGCCAATGAAATCCAGGCCGTTGGTGTCAACGATCAGCGGTCCCGGCGGGCTGACCGCAGCGGCCGCCTCGTCCAATAACCGTCGCCAGGTGTTCTCGTTGCATGCGTCGATCTCGCCGCCCGCATAGATCATCACCGCTGAGCCGCTGCGCTGAGTGGTGGCCCGCAGGGTGCTGCGGGCATCGCCCAGCTCTGCGACCAGACGCGTGCTCAGCGTGAGATGGTTCAGGCTGCTAGGAAGGAATTCTGCCGCGGAGACATTCATGTGGACTCCTAATCGTCTGGCGCTTGAGGCGCCGGCGATGGATGTCCGTCCTACACGTCTTAAGACAGACCGTGAAACTTTGCAGGTTTCTTTTCTATAACGAGACAGGTCGGTCTGTCTATAGAGCGGGGGTAAGAGTATGGTAAGGCAGCTATGACGAGCGCAGATGTGGCATCAGCTGCGACGGCGTCGGCTCGAGAGCGCATCTTGAGCACGGCGTACGACCTATTCACCAGGCGGGGTATTCGCGCGGTGGGAACCGACGAGGTGGTCGAGCGATCAGGCGTTGCCAAAGCCACGCTTTACCGCCATTTCCCCAGCAAGAACGACCTCGTGCTGGCGGTGCTCGAACGCCGCGAGCAGTTGTGGACGCTCGGTTTGGTCGAAAGCCAGTCACGGTTGCGCGGCAAAACGCCGGAAGAACAACTACTCGCGATTTTCGACGTCTTCCACGACTGGTTTCAAAAGCGCGACGGCTTCGAGGGCTGCTCGTTCATCAACGTCTTGCTCGAGATGGGTGTCGAGCATCCGGCCGGGCAGGCCAGTATCGCCTACCTGGACAACATTCGCGACATTGTGCGTCAGCGCGCAGAGGCGGCCGGGTTATGCGATGTCGAGAACTTCGCGCGGTCCTGGCACATCTTGATGAAGGGCTCGATCATCTCTGCTGCCGAAGGCGACGTGGAAGCAGCGCAGCGCGCAAAAGCCATGGCCCGCATGCTCATCGAGCGCCACCGGAATTCGTAGACGCTAGCCGGTAGCACTGCCGGATTTGTCGGCGTGATCGGCTTCGAGCTCGGCGATCGCGCGGGCGGTGCGTTCCCGGAACAACGCTGCGGCGATGGCGCCGGCCACCACGGCGACCACCAGGGCGATCCAGGAAAAGCGGGTTAGCCAGCGCTCGGCGGCCACCCCGGCGAAGTAGATCAGCGCGGTGGTACCACCCGCCCAGCAGATGGCACCGGATACGTTGGCCACCAGGAACCGGGGGTAGCGCATCTTCAGCGCGCCGGCGAGCGGGCCGGCGAAGATCCGCAGCAGTGCGATGAACCGCCCGAAAAACACCGCTCGGGCACCCCAGCGGTCGAACAGCCGCTCGGCGAAGGCGACGTGCGCGGGACCGAAGTGCTTGGGGAAACGTCGGCCCAACCAGTCGAAAAGCGGCATCCCGAGCCGACGGCCGACGGTGTAACCGATCGAGTCGCCGACTGCGGCTCCGATCACCCCGGCGGCGCCGACACCGACCGGGTTGACCGCCAGTTCGTGGTGCGAGGACATCAGGGCCGCCGTGACCAGCACGATTTCCCCGGGAAGCGGGACGCCCAGGCTTTCGACTCCCACCACGACGCCCACCACCAGATAGACCGTCACCGGCGGGATGGCCTGCAGCAGGGAGACGACGGTCATGGGAACCAGGATGCCTGACCCGGCCGCCGGCCGCGCGCCGGCCCGCTGCGTCAGCCGTTGCGCGATGTGCTGCTGTCGGAGGTGACGCTCTGCAATCGGGTGCGTTTCGGTATTCGTCCATCGCCGGACGACCGCCCGCGAAGCCGCCGCCAGACCCACGGCAGCAACAGCGTCTGGGTCCAGCGCAGCTGCGCGTAGGCGCGCGAACCCGGCGAAGGTTGCGGCGCAGCACAGTTGGACCGCGCCCAATCATGATTGCTGCCAGGCGAATTCAAGGCTTCGGCTGCGGCGGCCGCAAACAGCATGTGTCCTTTCGTCGACGCGTGAATGCGATCGAAACTCCAGGTGTCGAGGTCTCGCATCGAGGCCGCGGTGTAGAGATCGACGAGTCCGAAACCGTAACGCGCAGCGGCCGCGCGGATCACGTCGTTGATGCGAGCCACCCGCGATGCCAGCAGCCGGCCGACCGGCAGAAGTTTGGCGATATCGGGAAACGTTGTCGTTACGACCGTCGCTCCAGACTCGACGAGTCGGGCATACAGCCGCTCGAGGTCGGCTAAGGCTTGATCGAAAGATCGCCCTGGGCGGGTGACGTCGTTCATGCCGACGCACACGGTGATCAAATCCGGGTGCATGGCCAGTGCCTGCGGTAGTTGATCGTCCAGCACCTCGCGCACCCGCCTGCCGCGGACGGCCAGATTGGCGTACTGAAGCCCGGGATAAAGCGAGTCGATGGCGGCGGCTAGCCGGTCAGCGAATCCGATCAGCCCGGCTGAGTCGTCGCCGTCCCATAGCCCTTCGGTTTGGCTGTCTCCGATCGCAACGTATCGGCTGAACTTAGCGGCCGGCACCTAGGCGGCCCGGCCCAATAGCTGTTCCCGACGTGTCGAAGCCCAGTCGGCCATGCGCAATTTCGGCTCGTGGTCACAAAGCGTCAACATCAGCGCCGCCCTCGGTGTCACGGCCAACCCGTAATCACAGGTCCAGTCGGAGCGGGTCATGGTCCACACCAGCACACCATCTGCGGCTACGCCGAATTGCGTGAGTCGCATCGGGCCGAAGTCGCCGAGCGGCGCTACACCGGTGGCATCGCCGGTGCATTGGGACACCGCTCGGAAACCTTCCCACACCACGTCATGCGCGTTTAATGCTGTGTCGTAGACGTCGACTGATTCGCTGTACATCGCCGTAGTGCCGAAGCTGTACGCGGAGTCGGCGTAATCGGTTGAGCCTGGCGGCCGAAGCGGTGAGCCCTTGAACAACAACGCCGCCGAACATTCGGACGGCCGCACGCTGGTGAAGTAGCTGTCGCCGATGTCGGTCATGGCGGCCGGGCCCAGGGGAGTGGGGTCCCCGTCGTGCAGCAGCAGCTCGTGTGCGGACACCGGCAGCTTTGCCTTTGGCGGTGTCACTTTGGTTGTGGCGGTGGACGACGGTTGCCCGGGTGCCGGGATGGCGCGCCCAGCCACCGATGTGGTGCAGCCGACCAATGCGATCCCGACGGTCGCCAGCATGGCCGTGATGCGCCCGGCGCCACTCGATCCCACAAGCATGAGTTTGTACGCTATCGCAGGTACCGTCTCTGACGTGCAGGAAAAGAATCAGCGTGCCGCCGACTCGCTTGCGCCGCAGTATCCGATCGAGTCGGTCGACAAGGCGCTGAAGCTGCTGCTGTTATTGGGTGAGCAGCCCGAGATCCGGTTGAGCGAGGCGACTCGCTATTTGGGAGTGGCGTCGTCGACTGCGCACCGGCTGCTGGCGATGTTGGCCTACAGGGGGTTTGTTCGCCAAGACCCGGTGACCAAGGCTTACGGGCCGGGGCCGGCGTTGACCAGTGTGGCGTTTGCGATTTTCGGCCGCGTCGACATTCAGCGGACCGCCACGCCGGTGATGCGTGCGCTCAGCGAACGTCTGCGAGAAACCGTTCATGTCGGGATGCTCGACGGTGCCTCCGTACGGTTTATCGCCGCGGTCGAAGGCCCCACCGCTGTTCGGGTGGCCTCGCGGCTGGGCCGCACCATGCCGGCGCATTGCACCTCGACGGGCAAGGCCATGTTGGCGCAGTTGTCGGAACAGGAGCTGCGCCAGCTGCTGCCGAACGAAGAGCTGGAACGCATTACGCCGCATTCGATCGGCAGCCGCACCGCGCTAGAAAACGAGCTTGTGCGGGTGCGTGAACGCGGCTATGCCGTCAACCGCGAGGAAAGCGAGGAAGGCGTTGCATCGGTCGCGGTACCGATACCGACCCGCGCGCCTGGACTTGCGCTGGCATTGAATCTCGCTGCGCCGCAACACCGATTGCCCAAGCCGCAGTATTCGGCAGTCGCGGCAGCTCTGGTGGAGGCGGCCAAGGAAATTGGCGACGAACTGGGCTGACCGGCTACTCGATGCGGGCGACCTCGTGCCGCCAGGCGGCATCGACGTTGAAGCCGGGGCCTAGGTCAGGGAGGTCGTCCCAGTCTCGGTCGTCGATGTCGCGTAGGCTGCCGCCGGCCGCCCGGACCCGCAACGACATGCGGGCAAGCGCATCGAGGCTGATCGCCTGCAACACGGCCTGTTGCACAGTGGTTGCGGCACTGGTGATTCCGTGGCCCCGACAGATGACAATCGGCTGGCCGCGCATAGCGGCCACCATTTCCTTACCCAGCTGGGAGTTTCGGATCAACACCGCCCGCTCGTACACCGGCACTCCGTTGCGCGCCAGCTGCGCGCCCGCAATATCGTATGCCCCGTAGATCGGCCGCATGGTGATACCGGCAAGGTCGGCGGCGACTACGGCTGCGGGGTGCAGATGCGCGACCGCACGGTGATGGGGTTGCGCGAGCAGGGTTTCGACATGGATGGCGAGCTCGTTGGGCACCCGGTAGCCGTCGAGTTCTCCTGCGGCGGCTTCGGTGCCATCGAAGCGGATGAGCCGGATATCGCTGGGCCGGGTGAACGCCACACCGGTGTCGGTGTCGCTGCGGCAGCGGATGAGTAGCCGTTCGCCGTCGACGCGCAGGCTCAGGTGACCGAGAATGCCGTCGACCAATCCGCGGGCTGCCGCCACCCGGCAGGCTTGGGCGACCAATACGCGCTGCTCCTGCACGTCGGTCACGACTGAGCGCCGAGGCCGAATCCGCCGTCAGGATGCGCGGTTGCGCCAGTGATGCCGCGCGACCGGTCCGAGGCGAAGAACACGAAACTCCACGCGTGGTCTTCGGCCGACAGCGCGACGTTGAGCGGGTTGCGCGCGGCCAGGTCGCGGGCGCGGTTGGGTGCGTCGTCGAGGCGGATCTCGTCGAGCCCGAGGGTGGAAAGCCCCCGCAGGTCGGTGCCGAGCGTGCCGCCCGGTGCCACACCGTTGACCCGTATCCGGGGCGCCAGCTCGTAGGCGAGGGTTGTGACCAGCCCGCGTACAGCGAACTTCGACGACACGTACAGCACCCCACCGCGTCCCGGATAAAACGACGACGCCGATTCGGTCAATACGATCGAGGACCCGTCTTCGGCTTGCAGCGCGGGCAAGGCTGCTTTGACCGATTGCAGAAGGCTGAGCACGTTGGCCTGAAACATCTCGTCGAAAGCCGCCGAAAGGTCGTCGGCGTCGATGTCGCTGATTCCCTTGTAGAAGTCGAAGACCCCGACACAGTTGACCAAAGTGTCGAGCCCGCCGAAGGCCTCCACCGCAGTGGCGACCGCCAAATCGTTGGCTGCGCGGGTGATCGCGTCGCCCTCTACTACCGGCACTTTTTTGAAGTCGTGCCGCAGGGCGTCGCATTTATCTGCATCACGTTCCAGCACAGCGACTTTCGCGCCTTCATCACGGAACGCATCGATGACGGCCCGGCCGATTCCGGATCCACCACCCACCACCAGGGCACGCTTGCCGTCCAGCCAGTCGCTCATAATTGGTCGTCCGGTTCAGGCAGCAGCGGGCCGTTCACGTTTCCCACCATTGCCTCCAGTGTGCGCGTGTTCTGGCGCGTCAATGCCTCCAGCTCCAGTGCATCCAAGCTAATCGACTGGCCGGACTTGGGGGCGGTGATCAGCAGTCGTGATCCGTTGCGGGTATCGACTCGCCGTACTTCTACTTCGGTGAATTCATTGGCAATGGTGAGCGGCTTGTCAGTCAAAGGAATACCGCCAGGTTCTGCATGCGCAGCACCGACTCGTCCACGAGAACGGTGCGCCGGGCCAGTTTCCAGTGTGTGCCGCAGCGGCGCAGCACATCTTCGCGTCCGCATGACACCAGCGCCGCCTCGTTGACGTCGCCGCGACTGCGGAAGAGCAGCTCGGCCGATTCCACGACCAGATGCGCGTCGTCGTGGCCGGCGAAGGTGCGCACATTGGTGACGAAGTGGCGCAGCCGCGACGGCGGGTCCTCAGTCCAGGCGTGCTCGGTGGCAAAGCGGGCAGCCCGTCGGCTCAGCGAGTACTTGTTCTCGTCGAAATGCGCCATCCCCGGCAACGTATCGAATCCGGCGCCGAGAGCGGTGGTGACACGCACCGGCATGACGTAGCGGATGTCGTCGGTCAGCGTGTCAAGCCACGCGTCATAGTCCTGGGCGTCGAGCAAATATGCCTCGTCGACCAGAAACTGGTGTGCCTCTAGATGCCGAATATCTTTGAACGGCAAGGATTTCCGGTTCGTCATACTGGTGCCGTGCCGAGCGTGGCGGTGGAGACCGACGGCGGTGCCATCTCGAGGTGATCGGCCCACAGCTTGAGCAGTTGGCGTTGGTTGTTCTCGTTGTAGCCGACTTGCGCGCGTCCGGGGCCGTGGAACGATTCGGCGGGAAGTGCCTTCACCACCGGGCGGTCATCGGCAAGCAGTCCCATCCGGCTGTTCAGCAGCAGCCGGCGTGCCATCGAACCGCCGGCGGTGTTGGTCAGCGATACCCAGTTCTCGACATCGTCTTGCTCGAACATGCCCGTCGACCCGAAACACATCAGGTAGGCCTGATAGGACTGCTGTTTGTAGTCCGGGGATGCTGCGGCGTCCACAGCGAACCACGAGCAGACCTCTGTCTCGCTTTCGCTGATCGGTTGCCACAGCCGGATGGAAATGAACGGCACCACTTGGTCGCCGGCGCCGACCTTGGGCCAGTTGTGCACGAAGCTGAGGTTCGGAAAACACGAGGCGGCCGAGATCATGAACCCGTCGTCGCCGACCATTCGTTGCTGCTGGGGCGTCCACACCTCTTTGATCCGGGTGATCATGTCGTCGGTGTAGCCGACGTAGCGCATGCGTTCTTCGAAGCTGCCAGGCGGGAGCTTGTAGGTGGTGCCGCCGCCGCAGCCGGCCCAGTAGGTGGCGCCGTCTTTGCGTTTCTGCGCTTTGGGCTCGCGGAACAGCCCAATCTCGACGATCGAGGTGTGGGTGTGCGGCGTGTGATACATGTCGCCGGCGAAGTTTTCGGCGCCGATTTTCCAGTTGGCCTTGATGCGCCAGCGCTGGGGTCCCCGAACTTCGAGGCCCTGCCGGCTCTGCTTGGTGTAGAAGTCCAGATAGAACCTGAAATCGCCGAGAAAGTCCTCGAGCGGTTGCGCGTGCGGGTCCATGCTGATGAAGATCAAGCCGTTGTAGGTGCCCAAACGTGGTGCAGCAAGCAAGCTTTGGCTTTGTTTGGCAAAGCCGGCGTCGCCGCCGTAAGCCTCGCGATGAAACGGAAGTCCGATGAGCCGGCCGTCGTTGCGATAGGACCAGCCGTGGTACGGGCAGCGGAAGTTCGACGCATTGCCCATCTCGGCGCGACAGACCTGCATTCCGCGGTGCAGGCACATATTAAATAGGGCACGTACACGGCCCTGAGAATCGCGGGTGATGATGAACGAGTCGCCGAGCACTCGACGCACGACGTAGTCGCCGTCTTGGGCGATCTCCGATTCGTGGGCGACGAATATCCAGGCCCGGCTGAACAGCCGCTGTTTTTCCAGGTCGAAGGTCTCCCGGTCGTTGTAGATGTGGGCAGGAATCATCCCGCGCCGGACGCTGTCGAAGACGCGGTCAGCCATATCGGCTCCTGTCTGTTATGCAGAGAACATTTCCGCTGAGTAGAGAATGCCGCAGGCCGAGGGGCCCGGTCAAACCTTGCGGCGGCCGGGCTGGCTGTGAGTTGACTGCGTAAAACGACGAACACGAGCTGAACCAGCAAAGCGCCCTGGTCCCGATTACGCGGCGCAAGAGCGGTAAACCGCAAACGCGGAGATCAGATCAGTCCAACTTGGGGATATACGGAGATATGCGTACAGTATCGTCGTCTACCGCCGCATCTGAGGAAGGACCGGTGCCATGGTTCAGCGCTCACCCGACCGCCAGCTCCAGAAGATTGGGGCCCGAGTGCTGGCGTTCATCGGCCGTCAGGAGTGGCTGGATCGGCCGAGTTACCGGTTCGAGCACGCGCTCAGCTTCGCCTACAACGCGCTGGGCGGTGCGCGCGATCGCGTCACCAACGCGCTGAACGGCGTGTGGCTCGGACATCCGGTCCATCCGCCGTTGGCGTCGCTGACCAGTGGGGCGATCGGGACGACTGTGGCGCTCGACGCGATCAGTTTGTTGCCGGGCCGGCCCCGCTCCGAGGTGCTTGACGCGTCGCGGTTCGCATCCCGGGCGCTCGGCCTGGGCATCCTGGCGAACCTCGGCTCCGCGATTACCGGCGTGACCGACTGGCAGCACACTCACGAGCAAGAGCGCCGCGTCGGGCTGGTGCACGGCATGCTGAACCTCGTGGCCACGGCCTTATACATGGTGTCGTGGTGGCAGCGTCGCCGCGGTCGCCACTTGCCGGGAATCGCGGTTAGCGCGATCGGGTACGGAATCACCGTCGGCAGCGGCTACATGGGCGGTGCGTTGGTGTTCGAATCCGGTATCGGTATCGACCAATCTGGTAAGCGGCTTCGCACCGCAGACTGGACCCCGGCGCTGCCGGTGGACGCGCTGCATGACGGCAAGCCGCAGCGAATCGAGGTCGACGGCGTGGGATTGGTGTTGTGCCGCAAGGGCGACGGGCAGGTGTCGGCGTTCGGCGAGTTCTGCCCACATCTGGCCGCACCGATGGCCGACGGCTGGATCGACCGGGGGCGGATCATATGCCCTTGGCATGGTTCACGTTTCGATGTCGAGTCCGGAGAGGTGCTGCGCGGCCCGGCGGCCGCTCCGCTGCCGTGCTATCAGACGCGGATTAACGACGGGATGATCGAGCTGCGCGGGGATGGCCAGCATGCCCTCGCGGCGGCGGAAGGAGTGGCTAAGTGAACGCGTACGCCGTGCTGCAGGATCACCACAAATTGATCAAAGGCCTGGTCAAGAAAATCAGTGCGACGCCGCCGGATAGCGCGGAGCGCCAGGAGTATCTCGATGAACTGCTGGTCGAGTTGGACATCCACTTTCGTATCGAAGACGACCTGTACTACCCAGCGCTGTCGGCGGCCGGTGACTTGATCGCGATCGCGCATGCCGAGCATCGCCAGGTCATCGACCAACTGGCCGTGCTTCTGCGTACGTCGCCGAGCGCGCCCGGGTACGACGACGAATGGCATTCCTTCGCGATGGTGCTTGAAGCGCATGCCGACGAAGAGGAACGCGACATGATTCCCGCACCACCTCCAGTGCAGCTCAGCGATGAAGAGCTCGACACGCTCGGTAACCAGATGGCCGGTCGCATCAAGGAATTGCGTGACTCGACCGTCCACAAGCTGCGGGTCAAGGGCAGAAAGGCACTGTTGCGGGCGATGTAACTCGACGCCGGGACCTACCGGATTGTCGGGCGTTGCTGCAACAGCGAGGCCAGTTCGTCGCGGCTGACCGTACCCGTTTTGGCCATCGCCCGGTAGATGTGACCTTCCACGGTGCGCACTGACAGCGTCAGGCGCCGGGCAATCGCGGAGCTGGGCAACCCCTCGCCGAGCAGCATGGCTATCTCTGTTTCGCGTTGAGTCAGCGGAAGTCTCTGGCTGGCCCGACGCAACGCCGGCGTGCTCGCGCCGCCGCACTGTGCAGCGAGCGCATCCGCGCGCATACTGCAGCTCAACGCCGATCCACGCAAGTCCATGCGGCGGTAGGCGATGGCCGCGTGTGCCGCCGCATCCAAAGCGGCCACGAGATCACCGATGCGCTCGAACTCCTGTGAAACATTTGCTAATTCAGCAGCATCGCCGGCATGCAGAGCAGCGGCGAACCGCGCTGCGAGCGCGGCGCGGGGCCCCTCGACGATCTCGGCCAACTCAGTCAAACGCGAACTGCTCGAATGATCGCCGAACTGTGTGGCGGTTTGCAGGCACATCACCTCGGGTGCGTATTGCCCGCAGGCACGGGCGGTTTCGGCGGCAGCCAGCACAATCTTGATCGCTTGGCTGACAGCGCCCTGACAGGCGGCAACCCACGCTTGGGCGATCCTGCGTTCGTAATCCAAGTATCGCCAACCAGGATGGCGGAGGTTCTCCAGCGTAGTGAGCGCAGTGACCGCCTCTTCGGTTAATCCGCGCATGGCCAGCGCAATCGTGAGCGGAATTTGGCATCGATAGGCCCAGCGGATGGTCTCCCCGGAGGCGGACAGCGCCGCGACCATCGGCTCCAGCAGGGACGCCGCGACGTCGACACGTCCGGCGCCTAGGGCAGCTCGACCGGAGACCGGATCACTTTGCAGTTGGCCGGGACCCGGTACGGTGGCCACGCGTTGGGCCAGAATGTCGGCCTGCTGCTGTGCCTTGGCAATCTGGCCCGACAGCAGCAAAGCGCCGACATGGGCGTCAGTGATGATCACGAAGCCGCGCACCGGTACGGGGTATCCAGACTCGGCGGCAGCCGCCGCCTCGGCGGTGCGGCCGGCGTCTCCGAGAGCGACGGTCATCCCCCATGACGTGAAGCGCGCCGGCACGTCGGGCAGCGTGTCCCACGCGATGGCCGCCGACGCGTTGATCGCCGCCTCTGGCTTGCCCATCGCCGCCCAATACACGGTGAGAAAAGCATCGATCAGATTGCGGGCGGGCGGTGCGATGTTTCTTGATGCCTCGTCGATCACCCTCCTCGCGCCCGCGGGATCGGCGAGCGGGAACAACCGATTGATCGCGCGCAAAAAGGCCAGTTGTGAGCGTTCGACATCGGTTAATTCGCCGGTGAGGGTTTCGGCGAGCAGGGCCTCTGACTCTTCGCCGCGGCTGAGCGATGAAAGAACATGGGCCCGAAGGAAATTTGCCTCCGGGACAGCGCCCGCGCGGACGGCGGCGTCAGCGAGCCGATCGGCCAGCGGGAGGTCCAATAGCCACACGGCACCTTGTGCGGCTTTAAGGAGAACGTCATGGTCGAGCTGAAGGTCGGAGTCCAGGCTTAGCGTGGCGCGGCGCACCAGGATGTGGATGTCATCGGAATTGCCGGATGCAGTCAACTCGTCGACGACCATTCCGCGCAGCCGGCGGAGTCGAATGGGCGACGCACGTTTGCGCCGCACCTCCCCGTAGAGCGGATGCGCGAGCCGGACGTGGATGCGGCCATCAAGCGGTTCGAGGGTGATCAGGCCGCGAGTGTCAGCTTCTTCGATCGAGTCGCGGTCAGCGATGCGCCGCAGGGCCGCCAGTTCGATCGGCTCGCCCACCGCCAACGTGTCGATGACATCGGCGACTGGGGCCGGCAGTGCGCCGAACCGTGACTCGATCAGGTCCACCAGGCTGGGCGGTACCACCGGGTCGCCGCTCCAACGCCAGCTTCCGCACTGCCTGCTGAGCCGACCGTGGGTGATTTCCTGCTCAACGATAGTGCGCAGGTAAAGGGGGTTGCCGCGGGTCAGTGCCCACAGCCGGCGGGCGTCAGTCAGACCCAGAGGACCCTTCAGGGTCTCCGAGAGCAGCCGGGTGGTCTCGTCTTGTGACAGCGGCTGCAAGTCGAGCCGGTCGAACCGGCCAACCTTCCACACCTCTCGAATCCCGGCAGGTATTGGATCGCCGGTGCGGACCGTCATCACCACTTTGGCAGCATTCTGCTGCACGATCTGGTGCAGGACGAATATCGATAGGTCGTCGAGGAATTGGACGTCATCGACGCCCACGATCACTGTGGTGCCCGGGTCGGCGGAAGTCAGTGATTCGATCACCCCGCGGACAAGCTGCAGGGTGTCCGCGACGGACGGCCCCGCCCACTCGGCGAAAGCACCGAGAGGAACTGTGCTAGCTGCCGATGTGGCTACAGCCCAACGGATTTCGCACCCAATGCCGCCAGCGCGAATCAGCGCTTCACGCGCGATTCGGCTCTTGCCAACGCCGGCCACGCCGTGCACGGCGATCCCGGAAAGATCAGGAGCCGAAAGCGCGGCGTCGATGACCCGCATCTCCTCACCGCGGCCGATCAGCGGCCACGTCAAAGACTTGGCGTCGAAACCGTTAAGCGCCATCGGGGGTGACACAGCAGGAGCTCTCGTTGCAGAGATTATGTCACGGTTGTAACCGTTCAGCGTGGGTCTGTGCGTGCGATGGACAGCCGTGATCCCGGTCGGCTCGGCAGGCCGGGCCCAGTCCCTTGCCGCACGGTTCGAACCGGCGCTCACTCGAGCGCCCCACCCGACATGGAGTTAGCAAAGCACCGGGCATTGCGCGATACCTCATCTAAACGGATGAGATCAGCTAGCGTTTACAGGAGCTACACAGCGACGAGAGTGCGCCATGCCGATACAAGCCAGCGAATCCGGGACCCGGCGATGGTCGCGGTCGATGAGTTCTCGCGGCTAGTCTCCGGCATCTACGCCGCTGCGGTCACTCCCCAGCATTGGGAGCCGGCCCTCCACGAGATTCGCCGCGCCTTGGGCGGCGCCGTCGGCTCGCTCACTGGTGAAGCTGCGAACGGAATGTGGCAAATCCAGGCCACAACTGCGCCGCCGGACGTCCCTAAGACCTACGCCGAGCACTATTACCGCCTGGATTATGTGCTCGCGGGCCTGAAGAACGGTCCAGTTGGCGCGGTACGCACCGGAACAGAGCTGGTCGCACCGGGGACGAACACGGAATTCTACAACGACTGGATGCGCCCGAACGACTTCGGAGACGGACTATTCGTCAGCATGACCGACGGCCAACGCCTCTCGTGTTTGATCGTGACGTCGCCACGGCGGACCGAGTCCTTCGATACGCCAGATCGTGTGAAGCTCATGGGCGCGCTGATTCCCCATCTGCAGCAGGCTATGCGCACGCAGAGCAAACTCACAGCGCTCGCCGACCGCACCGCTGAGTTGGCCAGTGCACTCAATGCTGTTCGGCACGGCATCGTTCTCGTGGGCTCTGAATGCTGGGTGCTCGATCTCAATGCGGCCGCCGAAGCCATCCTTCGCACCCACGACGGTGTGCACGTGTATGCCGGTCGCCTCGGCGCCGAAAACAGGTTAACCGAGCGCAAGTTGTATCGAGCGCTACATGCTGCCCTCGTGGGTGACAGTTCCGATACGCGCTCCGGTCGATCGTTGATTTGCGAGCGGCCGTCGGGCAAACGGCCCTATGTCATTCACGTGCTGCCACTGCAGCGCACTAGTTCTGACGAGATACCCACGGACACAAGGGCTTTAGTTCTGATCACTGATCCCGAGCAAGAACCGGAGCC
>Ga0070739_10001456_pt1 | contig 35715 bp, 32 predicted proteins | sample Coa_R1_7_FD_66445 | JGI IMG/M metagenome (GOLD analysis project Ga0070739, IMG submission 66445) | Surface soil microbial communities from Centralia Pennsylvania, which are recovering from an underground coalmine fire - Coalmine... | ecosystem: Environmental > Terrestrial > Soil > Unclassified ...
TCATCCGTCGTTCTTTGAGCGCTTCGGCGGCGCCGCCGCTTCCCGCGCCAGCGCCTCGGCCATCCGCTTCAGCTCGCGGCGCAGCAGTTTTCCCGTATCCGTGACCGGCAGCGCCGGGCAGAACTCGATCAGGTCCGGGGTCTTGTAGGCGGAAGCCGCGCCGCGGCAATGCGACCGCAACGCCTCCGCTGTAACGGCCGAACTCGGTTTCGCGACGACGAAGGCGGCGATCACCTCGCCCTGCACCACGTCCGGCACCCCGATGACGCCTGCCTCGGCGACCTCCGGGTGGCGCAGCAGCAGCTCCTCGACCTCGGCCGGCGCGATGTTGATGCCGCCCTTCTTGATCATCTCGGTGGTGCGCCCGGCAAACACCAGTTCCCCCGACGCGGTCAGCATGCCGACATCGCCGGTCCGGAAGTATCCGTCCGGCGCCAGCGCCGCCGCATTCTGCGCGGCGCTGGCGCCGACATAGCCGCGCATGATGTAGCCGCGCACCTCGATCAGCCCCGTTTCGCCCGGCGGCAGGATGCGGCCGTCCGCGGCATCGACGATGCGCAGCGAGACGCCGGGCAGCGGCGGCCCCTGGCAACGGGCGCGCCCTTCGAGCGGCCAGTCGTGCGGCGTGACGCAGCAATTGCCGTAGCTTTCGGTCTGGCCGTAGACGTTGCAGATCTCCGCCGCGCCGAGCTCCGTCGCCGCCGCCACCACGTCCTGCGGCGAGCCGATCGTCAGGCCGGTGCGCAGGCTGCGCACCCGTTCGCGGCGGAACTCCGGATGCCCGACGAGGGCGCTCGTCATCGCCGGCAATGTGTAGATCGCGGTGCAGCGATGCCGTTCGATAAGGGCCAATGCTTCGCCCGCCTCGAAGCGGCCCTGCAAGACCAGCGTCGCGCCGTGGGTCAAGGTTGCGGCGAGTGCGTTGGCGCTGCCGTAGGACCAGAACAACGGCGGCGCCACCAGCACCCGGTCCTGCGGCGTCAGGCCCATGCGCTCGCCGATGTTGAAGCCGTTTTCGACGATGCCGTATTGCGCGAGCGGCACCGCCTTCGGCCGGCTGCTCGACCCGGAGGTGTAGATGACGATCGCGTCGTCCGCCGCACTCGGCCCGTCGCCGGGAGGCAGCGGCTCCAGCGGCGGCGCGGCGTGCAGCTCCTCGTAACGCCGCCAGCCGCCGGGCGCGGCATCGCCGAGCGCGATCAGCTCGCGCAGCTTCGGGTAGCGGCGGGCGCGCCACGGCGGCCCGCCACCGGCTTCGGGCACCAGGTCGGCAACGTCGTCGGCGAAAGCCTGCGCGCCGAAGCGGTCGAGCAGGATCAGCGCATCGACGCCGGAATCGCCGATCAGGAAATCGAGTTCGTCGCGCTTCGACCACGTGCTGAAGGCGGTCACGACGGACCCGAGCATCGCCGCGCCGAAAAACGTCTCGACCCATTCGAGGCGGTTGTTGACGAGCAGCCCAAGCCGCTCGCCCCGCCGGATGCCGAGCCGCCGCAATCCGCCTGCGACGCGCCGCGCCCGCTCCGCCAGCTCGCGGTAGCCGACCGAGCGGTCGCCGCAAATCACCGCGGGCGCATCGCCGTAGCGCTCGGCCTGCTCGAAGGCGAGATCGGCGAGGGTACGGCTGCGCGGCGCCTGCATGGCGGCTATAATGGCGCAGGCGCCGCCGTCTTCAGAAGGAAAGATGACCGTCAGCCTGCTCAGGCGTTCGTCCCGCTCGCCTTTATCCCCCTCTCCCCCCGCCGGCCGGGGGGAGAGGGCTGGGGTGAGGGGGGCCGCGCCGAGAATCCTTCGCGGCGGCGGTACCCTCACCCTCCCGTCGCTGCGCGACGGGCCCCTCCCTCTCCCGCGGTGCGGGAGAGGGGTAATTTGCCCCGGGCCGTGCGGATGACCGGCGTCGCTGCGAGCGGGGATCTGCCGCTCGGCCGGCTCGAGGCGTGGCTGTGCGCGCATGTCGAGGGGTTTCGCGGGCCGGTAGCGGCGGAGCGGTTCGCCGGCGGCCAGTCCAACCCGACCTATCGCCTCGATGCCGGCTCGGGCGCCTACGTGCTGCGGCGCAAGCCGTTCGGGCCGCTGCTGCCGAGCGCCCACGCGGTCGATCGCGAGTACCGCGTCATGCGGGCGCTGGCCGGGACCCCGGTGCCGGTGCCGCGGGTCTACGCGCTGTGCGAGGACGACGCCGTCATCGGCAGCGCCTTCTATGTCATGGAGCACCTCGACGGCCGCATCTTCTGGGACCAGCGCCTGCCCGGCATCGCGCCGGCGGAGCGCGGCCGCATGTTCGACTCGATGAACGCCGTCATCGCGGCGCTGCATTCGCTCGATTACGCGGCGCTCGGCCTCGACGGGTTCGGCCGCCCCGGCAACTACATGGCGCGGCAGATCGCCCGCTGGAGCCGGCAATACCAGGCCTCGGAGACCGAGAAGCAGCCGGCGATGGACGCCCTCATCGAATGGCTGCCGCGCCATCTGCCGCCCGAGGGCGAGGCGCGCATCGTCCACGGCGACTACCGGATGGACAATCTCGTCTTCCACAAACGCGAGCCGCGCGTCATCGGCGTGCTCGACTGGGAATTGTCGACAATCGGCGACCCGCTCGCGGACTTCGCGTATCACGCGTTGACGTGGCGGGTGACGCCGGAACTGTTTCGTGGTCTCGCCGGCGTCGATTTCGCCGCGCTCGGCATCCCGGACGAGGCGGAATACGTCGCCGCCTATTGCCGCCGCACCGGCCGCTCGACGATCCCCGACTGGGACTTCTACATCGTCTACAGCCTGTTCCGCCTCGCCGCGATCCTCCAGGGCATCGCCAAGCGCGCCCTCGACGGCACCGCGTCGAGCGCCGAGGCGGTCGAGGTCGGCCGCACCGCCCGGCCGATGGGCGAAATGGCCTGGTCCCTCGCCAGCTCTCTCGGCCGCTGACCAAGGGAGCGCCGAGCCAGCCATGACCGATCTCGCCTTCACGTCCGCCGCCGACCTCGCGGCGATGATCGCACGGCGCGAGGTGTCGCCGGTGGAGGTGGTGGAAGCGGTGCTGGCGCGCATCGCGGCGGCGCAGCCGGCGCTCAACGCGTTCATCACCGTATGCGCGGAGGAGGCGCGGGCGGCCGCGCGCACGGCCGAGGCGGCGCTGATGCGCGGCGAGGCGCCGGGGCCGCTGCACGGCGTGCCCTTCGCCGCCAAGGACCTCGTCAATACCGCCGGGGTGCGCACGACGTTCGGCTCCGTCGCGCTCGCCGACAACGTGCCGCAGACGGACGCCGTCGCGGTGGCGCGGCTGAAGGCGGCGGGGGCGATCCTCGTCGGCAAGACGACGACCCCGGAATTCGGCCACAAGTGCTTTACCGAGGCGCCGCTGTTCGGCCGCACCGCCAACCCGTGGGATTTGTCGCGCACCTGCGGCGGGTCGAGCGGCGGCGCGGCGGCGGCGGTCGCGGCCGGGCTCGGCCCGATCGGTATCGGCACCGACGGCGGCGGCTCGACCCGCATCCCGGCTGCGTGCTGCGGCGTCGTCGGCTTCAAGCAGACCCTCGGCCTCGTGCCGCACGACATGACCCCGGACGGGTTCGGCAACCAGTCCTACATCACGCCGATGACCCGCACGATCATGGACACGGCGCTGATGCTGCAGGCGATGGCGGGGCCGCACGCGTCGGACCCGCATTCGCTCGGCTTGGCGGCGCCGGATTTCGTCGCGGCGGCGCGGCCGGAGGGCGACCTCAGGGGGCTGCGCATCGGCTGGCGGCCGCATCTCGGCTATCCGAAGCTCGCGGTCGAGGTGCGCGCGCTGTGCGAGGCGGCCGTCGGGGTCTTCGCCGAACTCGGGGCCGTCGTCGAGGAGATGCCGGACGATTTCGGGAACACCGAACCGATCTGGCTGGTGCTGACCCAGTCGTTCTGGAACGCGCGCTTCCGCCGTTACGTCGCCGAGTCCGGGCCGCGCATGAGCGAGACCCTGCTGCGCCAGATGGACAACGGCGCGCACCACAGCGCCGTCGCACTGCAGGAGGCGATGTTCGAGCGCACCCGCATCTTCCGCGACATCCAGCGCTGGTTCGAGCGCTTCGACATCGTCGTGACGCCGACCCTGTCGCGCACCGCGCTGGCGATCGACCACGATTTCTTCGCCCCGATCCCGATCGATAACGAGATCGCCGACACGGTGCGCAAGGCCTGGTACCCCTACACCCACCCCTTCAACCTGACCGGCAATCCCGCCGTGACGCTGCCGTGCGGCTGGGCGAGCGACGGTCTCCCGGTCGGGGTCCAGCTGGTCGGCCGGCATCTCGACGACAGCCACCTCCTGCGGGCGGCGGCATTGTTCGAAGCGGCCCGCCCATGGGCGCACCGGCGCCCGACCGTGCCGGGTCGGTAGGCGCCCATTCCTGGGTCGTCGCGCGCGCGGCCGGCCGGCGTTCGGTCGCTTTAGGTCCTGCGCAGTCCGGCGGTTTATGGCAGGCTGCCGCCATTCGCTCTTTTGCCGGAGGCAATGCTATGGCCGAAGCCGTGCTGGTGCGTTTCCAGAACGAGAACGGGATCGGCGTCATCACGGTCGACAACCCGCCGGTCAACGCGATGAGCCCCGGGGTGCCGGAGGGGATCGTCGCGGCGCTCGACCGGGGCAACGCCGATCCCGCGGTCACGGCGATGGTGCTGATCGGGGCCGGGCGCAGCTTCATCGCGGGCGCCGACATCCGCCAGTTCGGCAAGGGCCCGCCGGCGCCGCCGCCGGCGCGGCGGCATTACGACGTGATGGACCAGAGCGATAAGCCGGTCGTAGCGGCAATCCACGGCTACGCCCTCGGCGGCGGCCTCGAAACCGCGCTTGCCTGCCACTACCGGGTCGCGGTGCCGAGCGCCAAGGTCGGGCTGCCCGAGGTGTTGATCGGCATTTTGCCGGGCGCTGGCGGCACGCAGCGGCTGCCGCGGCTGATCGGTCCGAAGGCGGCGCTGGAGATGATCACCTCGGGCCGCCACGTGCCGGCCGAGGAGGCGAAGGCGCTCGGCGTCATCGACGAGGTCGTGCCGGAGGGCGACCTCAAGAACGCCGCCATCGCCTTCGCCCGCCGCATCGCCGACCGGCGGCCCTTGCCGCGCATCCGCGACCGCGGCGACCGGCTCGCGGAAGGCACTTCGGACCTGTTCGCGGCGACGCGCAAGTCGATCGCCCGCCGCGCCCGCAACCAGCGCGCCCCCTATGCCTGCATCGAAGCCGTCGAGGCGGCATGTACGCTGCCCTTCGACGAGGGCTGCGCCAAGGAGCGGGCGCTGTTTCAGGAGCTGGTCAATTCGGAGGAGGCGAAGGCGCTGCGCTATGCCTTCTTCGCGGAGCGCGAGGTCGCCAAGATCCCGTTCATCCCCGCCGACACCAAATTGCGCCCCACCGATCGGCCCGCCGTCGTCGGCGCCGGCACGATGGGCGGCGGCATCGCGATGAGCTTTGCCGATTACGGCTTCGACGTGAAGATTACCGACGCGACACAAGAGGCGCTCGACCGTGGCATGGCCCGCATCCGCGCCAATTACGAGACGAGCGTCAAGCGCGGCAGCCTCAAGCCGGAGGAGATGGAGCGGCGGCTCGCCCGCATCCACCCGGTCCCCAGCATCGACGACATCGCCGATTGCGACGTCGTCATCGAGGCGGCGTTCGAGCAGATCCCTGTCAAGGAGGAGATCTTCAAGAAGCTCGACGCGGTCATGAAACCCGGCGCGCTGCTCTACTCGAACACCTCCGGCATCGACATCGACATCATGGCCCGGGCCACGAAGCGGCCGCAGGACGTGGCGGGCACCCATTTCTTCGCGCCAGCCAACGTCATGAAATTGTTCGAGGTCGTGAAGGGCACGAAGAGCGCGCCCGATGTCTTGGCGACGGCGATGGCGCTCGGCCGCAAGATCGGCAAGGTGTCGGGTCTCGCCGGCAACAGCGACGGCTTTCTCGCCAACCGCAGCCGCGCCCCGTTCGGCATGGAGATCAACATCCTCGTCGAGGAGGGCGCGCTGCCGGAGCAGATTGACAAGGTCATGGTCGATTTCGGCTATCCGCTCGGGCCGCTGGCGGTGTCCGACCTCTCCGGCCTCGACATCGGCTACGACACGCGCAAGCGCCGCGCCCAGCAGTACCCGAACTACCGCAAGCAGCCGATCGCCGACCGCATCGTCGAGGCCGGTCGCCTCGGGCAGAAGACCGGCAAGGGCTGGTACCGCTACGAGCCGGGCGACCGCACGCCGCATCCCGACCCCGAGGTGCACCGCATCATCAAGGAGACGGCGGCCGAACTCGGCATCGCGCAGCGCAGCGACTTCACTGATGAGGAAATCCTGAAGCGGCTGCTGTTCGCCTCGGTCAACGAGGCCTGCAAGATCCTGGAGGAGGGGGTCGCGCTACGCGCCAGCGACATCGACGTGATGTGGCTGCACGGCTTCGGCTTTCCGCGCTACCGCGGCGGCCTGATGTACTGGGCCGACACGATCGGGGTGCGCGAGGTCTACAACCAGATCGCGTCCTGGCACCAGCGCTACGGCGAGCGCTGGCGGCCCGCCGACCTGCTGCGCCGCCTCGCGGAGAGCGGCTCGCCGCTCCGCGAGGCCAAGGCCCAGCGGCCGATGGCGTAGCCCTTACGGCCCCGCTGCTGCGGCGGGAAGGTCGGGGAGGTCCTTGCGGGCCAGCAGGTCGCGTTCCGTCCCGGATCGGGGCAGCGCGACGGAATAATCGATGCGCAGCGGCTCCTGCCCCGTCGGGGTCAGGCGCAGCGCGATGACCCGCACCTCCGGGCCGTCCGCCGCCGCCAATGTCAGACGCAGGCCGGGGGCCGGGAAGAAGATGAACTGGCCCGGCAGGAACGGCATCGCCTGCCCCGACGCCAGCTCCAGGTCCTGGTCGTTCTCGATCAGGTATTTCTGGCGGTGCTGCAGGAGCCGCGCGATGGCGTCGTCGGCGAAGCCGGCGGTGGCGAGCACCGCCGCGCTCGCGGTGTTCGGGTTGATCCCGACGAGGTCGCTGGTCGTCGTGATCGCGGGCAGCGGCGCGTCGCCGCGCCACAGCGCGCCGTAATCGCCCCAGCCGAGCACGCGGTGCAATTCCCACGGGGTGAGCAGCGGCCCGAGGCGTGGCGGCGGCCGGCCGCCGCGCTGGTACTCCTCGCGGGTGGCGCCGTTGAGGCGGCTGAAAAACTCGTTTTTGTCGAGGTAGTCGAGCAGCTTGTCGGTCAGCCCGTCGCGCTCGTCATAGGGGATGCCATAGGTGCGCAACAACTGCGCCAGCGTTTCCCGCGTCGGAAAGTTCAGGCTGTAGAGACCGTGTTCGTCCTGCAGCCGCAGCACGAGGTTGCCGAGACGGTAGGGCCGGCCGTCGAGCGCGATGTGCGGCGTTCCCGCCAGCGGTTCGACGCCGCCCATGATCATTTCGCCGGCGGCGGCGAGGGCGCTGCCGCTCAGCACTTCGAGGCCGCGCACGCTGAAATAGTTGCTGGTCATCAGATAGGCGATGCGGTTGACGGCGTCGATCTCGGCGATCTGCGCCTCGGCGCGGCGCTGCAGCAGGTGGGCGCGATCGAGCGTCCGCGACATCCAGCCGGCGATGATGACCGCCACGAGCGCGAGCAGCGCGACGAACCACAACGTCGCCACCAGCACGAAGCCACCCTCGCCGTCGGCCTCCTTCACGACGACGGCCGCAGCAGGTTGGGGAGCTTGGGCAGCGGGTCGCGGGCCGCCTTGGGCGCCGCGAGGATCGGCCACGGCTTGTCGGTTTTGACGGCGTCGAGCCGGACCAGCGCCGGGAGCTGCGGCGGCACTGCGGTCGAGACCGCACCGAGCGCCGCCGTCCCCTGCGGCGGCGGCCATGTTTCGGTGCAGGTGAGTCCGGCGCCGCAATAGGTGAAGCCGCCGACATTCCCCGGCCACGACGCCACCGTCCACTGCTTCTGCGTGCCGGCCTGGTAGCGCAGATAGGTGCGGCCGCCCGGGCCTGCGCCGGGTTCGTAATCGAGCGACCAGGCGACCGCCACCGGCACGCCTGGGGGGCCGTCGATCGCCGCGACGCTAAGGCCGCTGAAGCGGCGCGCGCTGCCGGCGAAGACGCCGTCGCCGCCTTTCGCGTCCGGCATCAGCCCCTCGATCGAGCCGCGGAACCAGCCGGCGATCAGGGTCGGCTCGTCGGTGCCGGCGAGGAACGCGGCGAGGCGGACGCGGATGTCGAGCACGCGCGCGAAGGCGAAGAACAGGATCGAGGTGATCGCGGCGACGATCGCCAGCACGACCAGCATTTCGACCAGCGTGAACCCGGCCGTGGCCCGCGCACGGGCCGTGGCGGGGGCGGCGTTCACTCCGCCAGCTTGAGGCCGGTGACGCGCATGACCTCGTCGACGCTGGTGATTCCGGCCGCCGCCTTGATCAGCCCGTCCTGGCGCAGCGAGCGGAAGCCCTCGCGGCGGGCGATCTCGATCGCCTCCTGCGCCGGCAGCCGCTGCAGGATCGCTTCCTGCAGCGAGGGGACCACCTCGATCGTCTCATAGATGCCGAGGCGGCCGCGGTAGCCGGTCGATTGGCACTGGCGGCAGCCCGCCGATTGGCGCCACAGGGCGCCGCGCAGCCCTTCGTGCCCGATTACCTGCCGCAGGTCGTCGAGCACCGAGGCGTGCGGCGGCGGCGCCTCGATGGCGCATTCCGGGCACAGCCGCCGCACCAGGCGCTGCGCCAGCACCCCGCGCAGGGCCGAGGCGACCAGGAACGGCTCCAGGCCCATGTCGATGAGGCGGGTGAAGGCCGAGATCGCGTCGTTGGTGTGCAGTGTCGAAAAGACGAGATGCCCGGTCAGCGACGCCTGCACCGCGATCTGCGCGGTTTCGAGGTCGCGGATCTCGCCGATCATGATGATGTCGGGGTCCTGGCGCAGGATTGCGCGCAGCGCGCGGGCAAAGCTGTAGCCGATCTCGCTGTGGACCTGGACCTGGTGGCCGCCCTCGATGTCGTACTCGGCCGGGTCCTCGACGGTGATGATCTTCTTGCTGCCGTCGTTGATCGCTTCGAGCGCTGCGTAGAGGGTCGTCGATTTGCCGGAGCCGGTGGGCCCGGTAACGAGGATGATGCCGTTCGGCTCGTTGATCGCGGTCGCGAACAGTTTGCGGTGGTCGGCCTCCATGCCGAGGAGGCCAAGGTCGAATTTCTGCCGCTCTTTCGGCAAGAGGCGCAGCACCAGCGATTCCCCCCATGTGCCCGGCAGGGCCGAGACCCGGATGTCGACTTCCTGCCCGTTGATGCGTTGCGTCGTGCGTCCGTCCTGAGGCAGGCGGCGCTCGGCGATGTCCATGCCGGAGAGCAGCTTCACGCGCGAGGCCACCGCGTCGAAGCGGTCGCGCGGCAGGCTCAGCCGCGTGTGCAGCACCCCGTCGATGCGGTAGCGAATGCGGAAATGCCGCTCTTCCGGCTCGAAATGAATGTCGGAGGCGCGCTCGCCCAGCGCCTGCGACAGCGTATTGGCGACGAGCTCGACGATCGGCGCTTCCTCCGCCAGTTCGCGCAGGTGGCTGACCTCGTCCGACAGGTTCGTCGTATCCTGGCGCAGAGCCTGCTCGACTTGGTCGAGGATCCGGTCGAGATCCTGGTTCAGCACCAGCCACCACTGCACCGCATGGTGCGCGAAGGCCCGCTCCACCCCCTCTTCGAGGCTCGGCAGCAGGGGATCGCGGGCGATGCAGTTGATCGTGCCGTCGGCGGCGTTCTCCCAGACCACCGCCTCCTGGTCCAGCCACCATTCCGGCCGCTGGCCCGAGCGCGCCATCGCGTCCAGCGCCTGCGCCGCCGTTGGCAGATCGTCGGAATCGAGCACCGGCAGCCCGAGCTGGTCCGACAGCGCCGCGAGCAGGTTGCTTTCGGACAGGGCACCGATGCGCACCAGCAAGGCGCCGATGCGGCCGCCGAAACGCGCCTGAAACGCGAGGCCGCGCTCGAGATCGGCCTCGCCGATCAACCCGCGCCGCAGCAGCAATTGCCCGATCGGCAGCGTTGCCGCACCGTCACACGGTTCTGCGCCAACGGCGAACAGGGCCTCGGTAGTCTTCATCGCTTCCGGCGGTTGTCAGGAAAGACCAGCAACCATGCCGTTAGGTCCATCGCCGACGCATAACATCTTATGGTTGTATATTACATCGTACACCCAGGCGTAACATAGCACTAGTTGTAAAAGGCGTTAACTGAGTTTAGATTTCCGCTCCGCGTAAGGGAGCATCCTGCACGTTTGCGTCGGGGGCGCGCCGGTGGGTTTCGGTGGGTTTGTCGGGGAGCTGGATCGGCGTGCCGGCTTTACCTTGATCGAGATCGTCGTCGTGCTGGCAATCCTGGCGGCGATCGTGGCGGTCGCCGTCCCCCAATTCAGCCGCCTCTACAGTCGCGTTCGCGTCGCCTTCGAGCGCGATGACATCGAGCGGCAATTGTCCGAACTGCCGGAGCAGGTGCGGTCGTCCGGCCGCGGCGGGATACTCGCGGCCGCGGCTCCCATCGGCCGCGACAGCGGCGCCGCGGCGGTCGCCGACCTGGAAGACTGGCGGGCGCTGCGCCTCGATCTCCCCAAAGGCTGGCAGATGCAGGTGCCGGTCCCGGTTCACTACCACTTCACCGGCGCGTGCGACGGCGGCGAGGTGGTGTTTTCGTTTGCGTCGCTTGCGCTGCGCTACCGCTTGGCGCCGCCGCTGTGCCGCCCGATCCTGGCCGATGCCGCGACCCCCTGAGCGCCGGGAGGAGCATGGCTTCACCCTCATCGAGACGCTCGTCGCGCTCGTCATCCTGTCGGGCGCCCTGTTGGTGTTTTACAACTTCCTGTCGACGTCGTTGAGCGGGGCCGGACGCCTGGAGGCCGCCTCGCTCGCCTACGATCGCGAAACCAACGCGCTCGAACTGGCGACGGCGCTGAACCCGATGGCGACGCCGACTGGCGCCTTCGACCTCGGCGCCTACAAGATCACGTGGTCGTCCGCGCCACTCGCCGATGTCCGGCAAAGCAGCCGCTACCCCTCCGGCCGCGGCATCTTCGACGTAGCGCTGTACAAGGTGACGTTGCGCTTCTCGGATGAGCCGCAGGCGGCGCCGGTCGAAGTGACGCGATTCGGCTATCGCCGGCCCGACACTCCCAACCCGTTCATGCCGAGCCCCCCGCAATGACCGGCAGGTTCGACCGCTATCGTGCGCCGCCGCAGCTCGCGGCGCTGGTGTCGCGATGGACGCCGCCGCCGCGCCTCTACCTGCAGACGGCGGACGGCGTCGAGGAGCCGCAGGGACGGCGCGGCCGGCGCTATTGGGTTGTCGGCCGCGGGCTGTGCCGCTTCTTCCGGGTGCCGCTTTTGGCCGACGCGTCGGCGGCGCACCAGGCCGAAGCGTTGCGTCTGCAGTTCGAGCGGTTGTCGCCGTTCGTCGAAACCGGCTCACATGCGCATTTCGGCCGCGACTTCGCCAGCCTGTGGCTGTGGGACGCGGAAGCCGTGCGGCTGGCGGCAGAGAGCGTCGGGGCCGATCTGAGGCGGCTGCGGGCGCTGCCCGAGACGGCGCTGATGGCCCCGGCCGGCAGCGACGTGCGCCTCGTCGCGACGATCGACGGTTTCGAGGGGCAGAGCTGGATCGACGGCGGCCTCGCCGCGAGTCACTGGTGGCCCAGCCTGCCCGACGCCCGGCAGTGGCTGCGCTTCCTGCGCGGCGCCTCGGTGCCGCACGATTCGCCGGCGCCGCTGGCACCGCAACCGGTGCGACTCGACTGGCTCGACCGGCCGTGGACGCGCGACCGCGCCGCCGGCGGGAAGCCGCTGGAGCAGTTCGACCTGCGCCTGGCCGGCGCCGGGATCGGGGTCGTGCTGCTGCTCGCCTATTGCTATGTCGGCGGCGAATGGCTGCGTTTGCGGCACGACGTTGCCGCCGCCGCGACCGCTATCGAGGCGCGGGCGCAATCCGACCTGCCGGCGGCCGAGGCGCGCGCCGCCGCGCTCGACAATCTCGCGGCGATCCAGGCCTTGCACGGGCTCGACCGCTATCCGAGCCAGCTGGCGCTGATGGCCCGGGTGGCGAGCAGTCTGCCGAAGAACGAGACGCATCTGACCGCGTGGAACTGGGACCGCGGCCAGCTCGAGGTTACGGTCGCCGCCAACCATCCGCTCGACGCGCGGTTTTTCGTGCGCTCGCTGGAGCAGATCGACGGCTTTAAGAACGTCGCGGCGCAGCGTGCCGGCGGCGACAATTCGCTGAACATCCGCCTGGTCGTCGAGCCGAGATGACCGTGCACGACGCCGAGGAGCGCCCGAAGCGGCTGGTCCCGAACATGGCGGCGGGGCTGGCGAGCGAACTCGCCGGCAACCGCCGCGCGCAGATCGGTCTGGTGGCGATCCTGGCGCTCCTCGCCGCCTATGGCTTGCTCGCCCTCGGCGATGCGTCGGATGGGCTGCGGCCCGCCTATGTGCAGGCGATGCAGCGGCTGCACCGCGTTGCGGCGGCCGACCGAGAGGCCAACTGGTCCGAGCGCGCCACCGCCAGCGGCGAGATGCGGCAGGCGCTGGAGAAGAGCCTGTGGCCGGCGGAGAGCGAGGGCGGCGCCCTCGCCGATCTGCAGGATTGGGTGACCCGCACCGGCCGCGAAGTCGGCCTCGACAAACTACAGGTGCGGGTCGAGGTGGCGACTCCGAAGGGGCTGCCGGCGAACGTCCGGCAGCTGACCGCGACGATCACCGCGCCGCAGACCGAGGAGAACATCGTCAACCTGCTGGCGCGGATCGCCCGCGAACCGCACTTGCTGGTCGTCGACCGCCTGCGCATCCAGGAGCGCCCGGTGCCGAACTTCGAAATGGTGCTCGTCGCCTATGCGCGGCTTACGCCGCCCGCCGCCCGCGGCAAGGCGACAGCGCGATGATTGCTGCGCTCCGCCTCGAACGCGGCATGCTGGTCCGTTATGGCGCTCCCGCCGCGGTGATCGCGGCGTGCGCCGGGCTGCTCGGCTGGAATGCCGGCGAGACGACGCTGCCGGCGATGCCGACGCCGGCCGCGACGCCGTGGGCGCTGCCGCCGCCGAACCGCGAGGATCCCGGTCGCGACCTCGCGGTCCTGACGCAGCGCAAGCCGTGGAACCCGGGGCTGCTCGGCACCGCCAAGACGCCGCAAAACGCGCCGCCGAGCTGGCGCCTTGCGGGCATCGTCCGCCGCGGCGACAGCGCCTTCGCGCTGATCGAGATCGGCTCCGGGGCGGCGGCGAAGCTCGAATACAAGCGGGTGGGCGAAACCCTACCCAACGGCGGAACCCTCGCGGCGCTGTCGGCCGATTCGGCGGTCGTCAAAGACGGCAAGGACTCCCCCGGCGAGAAGGTCTACAAGCTGTTCGACAGGAAACCCTAGCGGTGGGCCGGCGGGGGGGCACATCGCTGGTTCTGACGAGCGTCGCGGCGGCGGCGCTGCTGCTTGGCTGCACGAAGGAGCAGCCGCCGGCGCCGCTCTCCGTCACCCCGACCTTCCAGGCCAAACCACCGTCCGCGGCTGCCTCGACCGAGCCGCTGATCCTCTCCGGCCAGGCCCGCCGCGCCACCGTCATCCAGACCGGGCCGGCGCCGCCGGCGAACCAGGTCCGGGGCGCCGCGCCGCCGCAGAGCGCGGCCCCGCCATTGCCCGACGGCGCAGAGGCCGAGGCGCTCGCGCTGGAGCAGGTCAGCCTGCCGATGTTCATCAACGAGGTCTTCGCCAAGACCCTGAAGCTGACCGTGCAGATGGACCCGTCGGTCAGCAGCCGCACCGACCTCGTGACCTTGCGCACCGGCCGCGCGCTGCCGGCCAACGAGCTGTTCGTGATGGCTGAGCGGATCCTCGCTGGCTACGGCCTCGCCGTCACCTGGGACGGCAGCGTCGTCCACGTCATGCCCGATACGGCGCTGATGGCGCAGATGCCGGAGCTGATCCACAGCCGCGCCCTGCCGGAGATGCCGGTCGCGATGCGGCCGATCTTCCAGATCATCGACCTGCACCAGGTTTCGGCCAACGACATGATGTCGTGGCTGTCGAACGCCTACGGGACGAAGCTCAAGATCTTCCCGTCGCCGAAGACCAACGCGATCCTGCTGTTCGGCCTGCCGCAGGACGTGCGGGCCGCCGTCGAGGCGGTGCGCGTGCTCGACGAGGCGCGCCTCGCGGGCCGCCGGAGCATGCGCTTCAGCCCGGTCTATTGGACGTCGCAGCGGCTGGCGGCGAAGCTCGTCGAAATCCTCCACGCCGAAGGCTACGACGCCGGCGCCTCGACCGGCGCGGCCAACAACATGGCCACCGCTGTCACCCTGGTGCCGGTCGAGGCCAACAACTCGATGATCGCCTTTGCCGCGGACGGCAAGATCCTGCAGCACGTCGCGAAGTGGGTAACCGATCTCGACCAGCCGGGACAGGCCGACCCGGCCCGCAACATCTTCGTCTACATGGTGCAGAACACGACGGCGGCGAGCCTTGGGCGCACCGTGCAGAACGTGCTCGGCGGCCGCACCACTGTCGGCACACCCACTGAGGCGCAGCTCGAACGCGCCGGCAGCACGCAACAGCTGCCGACGGTCGGACAGAACCAGCCGGCGAAGCCGGCGGCGGCGACCGCGCCGCAGCCGGCGGTCGACCAGACGACGCCGTCGGCGCCGGGCCAGGCGACGACGCCGCGCATCGTCGTGGACGAACCGCGCAATGCCCTCGTCCTGGTCGGCACGGCGCAGGACTACGACCACATCCGGCCGCTGCTCCTGGCGCTCGACAAGGCGCCCCGCGAAGCCCTCGTCGAGGTTACGGTCGTCGAGCTCGATCTGAGCGACAGCGCCGCCGCCGGCCTTGACTGGACCTTGAACAACCATATCGGCGGCGGCCTGACGCAACGCCTCGGCACCGGCGCCAACGTGCTGTCGCCGCCGGGCTCGCTCTCGACGACCACGACGGGAACCACCGGTCTGCTCGGAAGCACCAGCAGCGGCACCACCACCGGCACGACCGGCGCCAGCAATGGCATCGTCGGTTTGCCGCTCGGGACGACCGGCTTCAATTACACGATCCTGAACGGTATCGGCGACGTGCGGCTCGCCATCAACGCAGTTGCGCAGAACAACCGCATCAGCGTTCTCTCGACGCCGCGCATCCTCGCCGAGAGCGGCGGCACCGCCAACATCGAGGTCGGCACCGAGGTGCCGATCGTAACCAGCCAGGGCACCACCAACACGATCCAGAACGCCGGCACCAGCGGCATTCTGCAGTCAATCGAATACCGCAAGACCGGCATCCTGCTAAAGGTCAGCCCCGTCATCCACTCCGGCGACCATGTCGACCTCGCGGTCAGCCAAGAGGTCAGCCAGGCGCTGCCGAACTCGACCCCCGGCATCAGCAGCCCGCTGATCCAGAACCGCAACGTCTCGACGCAGCTGTCGCTAACCGACGGCCAGACTCTCGTCATCGGCGGTCTCATCTCCGAGAACCGCACCTCGACCGACAGCGGTGTTCCCTACCTCAAGGACATTCCCGGCCTGGGGCTGCTGTTCCGCAGCCAGTCGGTGGGCAAGGACCGCACCGAGCTGCTTGTCTTCATCACCCCATACGTGATTTCGGACGCGGCTGATGCGACCGCGATCACCCACCAGTTCCAGGACCAGCTGAGGACCTGGCAGCTCCCGAACACCAACCTGCACTGGTAGCGGCGGCGCCGGCGGGCGTTCCGGGCTCGCCCCGCGTGCGCCGCGGGATCGCGCAGCCATCGGATTTGCGAAGACCTGACGGCAGCTTGCGGGGCTGGGCCGTCGCACAAAATCGTACTATGAACTTATTATCAGCCTTGCGATCATATCGCGGAGCAACGGGCGACGGCGATGGATCTCGACCGCAGTTTCGGCTTTCTCGTCCACGACGTATCGCGCCTGTTCGGGCGCCGCTTCGATCATCACAGCTATCGCCTCGGCCTGACCCGCGCGCAATGCCGCACCCTCGGCTACCTCGCCCGTAATGAGGGGGTCAACCAGGCCGGCCTCGCCGACCTTCTGGAGATCCGGCCGATGACGCTGGTGCGGCAGATCGACCGCATGGAGGAGGCAGGCTGGATCGAGCGCCGGGCCGACCCCTACGACCGCCGCGCTCGCCGCCTGTTCCTGACCGCGAAGGCGCGCCCGATCCTCGGCCGCATCTTCGAGGTCGCCACCGCAACGACCAGCGAGGCCTTCGCCGATCTCAGCGCCGCCGAGGCGGACAGCCTGATCGACCTGCTGCAGCGCGTCCACCACAAGCTCGCCGAGCGCCTGCCGGCGCCGGCGGACGAACCGGCGGCCGAGGACGACGCGCCCGCCGAGAAGCCGGCTGCCGCCGCGCCGGCCGTCGCTACGGTCTAGACGCCGCGATGACGACATCGACCGAGAACGAGGCGCCGGTCCGCGGCGCCCAACGCATCAGCGACACGGTGCGTTCGGTTATCGGAACGCACCGGCGGCCGCTGCGCCAGCGGCTGCGCCTCCCGCTGATGCTGCTCGGCCCGCTGCTCGTGATCCTGGCAGGGCTGTGGTGGTATTTGACGAGCGGGCGTTACGTCTCGACCGACGACGCCTATGTTCAGGCGGCCCGTACCGCGATCTCCACCGATGTGTCCGGCCGCGTCATTGCGGTCGAGGTCCACGACAACCAACGGGTGGCCAAGGGGCAGGTGCTGTTTAGGCTCGACCCGACCACCTTCCGCATCGCCGTGGACGACGCCAAGGCCCAGCTCGCGAGCGCGCGGCTTCAGGTCGAGGCGCTGAAGGCGATCTATCGCCAGAAGATGGCGGACGAGAAGGCCGCGGAAGACACGCTCGCGTATCAGCAGCGCGAGTACGAACGCCAGAAGCGGCTGCTGGCCTCCGGCATCGCGTCGCAGGCGCAGGCCGACCAGGCCGCGAACGCCCTTGAAATCGCGCGCCAGAAGGTCGCTTCGACACAGCACGACATCGGCAACACGCTCGCCCAGCTCGGCGGCAACGCCGACATCGCCGTCGATCAGCACCCGACCGTGCTGCGGGCGCAGGCGCAGCTGGCGCGGACGGAGGTGGATCTGCGCGACACCATAATCCGGGCGCCCGAGAACGGCATCGTGACCAAGGTCGAGCAGCTCCAGGTCGGCGACTACGTCAACACCGCGACGCCGGTGTTTTCGCTGATCTCGGACCGGGTCTGGGTCGAGGCAAATTTCAAGGAGACCGAGCTGACGCACATGCGCGTCGGGCAGGAGGCGACGGTCGAGGTCGACACCTATCCCGATCTCGTGTTTCACGCCAAGGTCGTCAGCCTCAGCCCGGGTACCGGCCTGACCTTCTCGCTGCTGCCGCCGGAGAACGCCACCGGCAACTGGGTCAAGGTCGTGCAGCGCCTGCCGGTCCGCCTCGCGCTCGAAAACGTCGATGGCGGCACGCCGCTGCACGCCGGCCTCAGCGCCACCGTCGAGGTCGATACCCACTACAAGCGGCCATGGATGGCGTGGATCGAGACGCATCTTCTCGGCTCGGCGCAAGCCGAGGCGCCGGCGCGATGAGCGCCGTCCCGCGCACCGTCTGAATCGGCCATGTTGCGGCGGGGGGCGCCGGTCGCGGCGCTGGCGTTCAGCAGCCTTGCCTGGCTCCTCGCCGGTTGCACGCAGGGGCCGGATTTCGCCTCCCCCGCACCCCCGAAGACGAAGGGCTATACCGCCAGCGGCGAAGCGCTTCCCGGTATGGCCGAGAGCGGGGGAAAGGGCGAGGCGCCGGCGCAGCATGCGGAGATCGGAGCGCGCGTCGTCAACGATTGGTGGACGCTGTTCCGCTCGCCGGAGCTCAACAGGATCGTCAAGCAGGCGCTCGCCGACAGCCCCAATATCGCGCAGGCGCGTGCGACCCTGGCGCAGGCCCAGGAACAAACGATTGCCGCCGCCGGCCGGCTGTTGCCGCAAGCGGATTTCGCCGCCGGCGTCGGACGCCAGGCGGTTGCCGTGCAACCCAATGGCACGAAGCGGCATCCCGTGCCGACCGACGTTTTCTCCATCGGCGGCACCGTCAGTTACGCGCTCGACATTTTCGGTGGCCTCAAGCGCCAAGTCGAAGCGCAGGAGGCACTCGCCGACGTCAGCCAATACCAGCTCGCCGCCGCCGACCTCGCGTTGACCGGCAACGTCGCGTTGCAGGCGATCACGGTCGCCTCGCTGCGGGCGCAGATCAAGACCGTCGAGGACATCCTCGCCGAGGACGAGAAGAACCTGAACCTGGTCAAGACCGCCCAGGCCGCCGGCACCGGCACGCTCGTCGATGTCACCAACGCACAGAGCCAGCTCGACGCCGACCGCACCCTGCTGCCGCCGCTGCACCAGCAGCTCAGCGTTGCCCGCCATGCGCTGGCGGTGCTGGTCGGGCAGACGCCGGGGGACTGGTCGCCGCCCGATTTCGACCTGTCGGCGCTGACCCTGCCGAAGGACCTGCCGGTGACCCTGCCGTCGCAGCTGGTGCGCAACCGGCCCGACATCCTCGCCGCCGAGGCGCAATTGCACGTGGCCAGCGCCAACATCGGCGTCGCCACCGCCAACCTCTACCCCAACGTCACGCTCAACGGCTCGATCGCGCAGGACGCGACGCAATTGGGGCGCATCTTCACCGGCCAGTACAGCGGCTGGAGCATCGCCGCCAACCTCGCGGCCCCGGTGTTTCACGGCGGCACCTTGAAGGCGCAGCAGCGCGCCGCGATCGACGCGTACCAGGCCGCGCTCGCGGGTTACCGCCAGACCGTCATTCAGTCCTTCGGCCAGGTCGCCGACGCCCTCCAGGCGCTCGCCCACGACCAGGAGGCGGTGGCCTCGCAGAGCCAGGCCTTGGCGACGGCGCAGGAGGCGCTGCGCCTCGCCCGCCTCAGCTTCAGCAACGGCAACACCGGCATCCTGCAGGTGCTCGACGCGGAGCGGCTGGCGCAGCAGGCGCAGCTCGGCGTCGTCCGCGCCCAGGCGCAGCGCTATCTCGATACGGCGCAGCTCTTCGTCGCGCTCGGCAGCGGCTGGTGGAACACGCCGCCCACCCTGCCGCCCCCGCCCAAGCCGGCGGCCGGCACCTGAGTTCGTTGCTCAAGGAGAGCCGTATTCGGCCTCGTAGCGACGGAGGTCGTCCTCTTCAACCTCCACTCCCGCGATGTCTGCGGCGACATAGAGCGGATCGTCGTGGAGGATCAGGGATTTTTCGAGGGGCGCAGCCGAGGCCATCCCGGCGCGGAACAGTTCGACCTTCTGCGGATCCTGATTGAAAATCTTGCGGACTGCGTCGGCGACGCGCCGCCAAAAATCCTCCTCGGCCGCCCGCCACACCGCAGCATCGTTAGGGTTAAAGGGATCAACGGCCGCCGCGGTCAGCTCCGCCTTCGATTTCGCAACCCCAACGCCTTCCCTTCGCTGGCTGGTGTCCTGATCCCGAAGTTTCGCCGATTACCGCGCCTCTTGTTCGTCGTCCCGGCGCAGGCCGGGACCCACCCGTCAGCCGCTCGATTGTCGGACATGTGGATGCCGGCCTCCGCCGGCATGACGATAACAATAGCCGGGTGGAATCTCCATGAAGTTCACGGTCAAGAGACTACGACCAGCTCAGGAAACCCCTCGTACCATTGCGCGTGCGAGCCGTCGTGATTGGCCATGCCTGGGCGCGTCAGGCAGCCCTTGGGGGCGATGAAGCTGTCGATGCGGCGTTTGGGGCGTTTGTGCCAGCCGATGTTGAAGGCGGCGAGCTTGGGGAAGAACTGCAATTCGCTGTAGGGCAGGTGGTCGTGGATCCACCATGCCAGCGCCCGCCAGTCGGCGCCGGCGGCGTAGCGGTCGGCGAACCACGGCACGACCACGCTCGTCACCGCGCCGATATGGCCGTTCCTGTCGCGGCGGTCCCAGATGTGGCGGGCGCGGTTGCGTTCGTTCGAGGCGCAGCTGAGGTTGTGCACGTTGCCAAAGGCGTTGACGGCGGGGGCACGGTAGGCGGAGCGGATTGCCAGCCGACCGAACATCGCCTGCAGCGGCTCCAGCAATTCCTCGCACAGACGCCGCCCCGCCGCGATCGCGAGGTCGGGGTCGTCGGGAATGTTCGGGATGCCGTGCCGGTTGGCGATCTCGCTGTAGAGAAAGTCGCGCATGTAGAACGACGGCGACAGCCGCACCCGGCCCAATTCCTCGAGGCTGCGCACCGTGCGCGGCTGCCGCCGCATGCTCCCCCTCCTCTCGCCGCCCTTTTGCTTTATATAGCCGAACATGGCGGCGACACCGGCCGCGCGGGAGCGATCATGTCGACACGACAGCTCGAGGAAATGATGTGGGCGGAAGCCTGCGAGGCGATGGACCGCGCCGAGCGGCTGCACCGCCAGTTCTTTCACCGTGGGGCGGCGGCGGCCAACTGGGAGGCGCCAATCGACGTGTTCGAGACGGCAGAGGGCCTGATCGTGCTGATCGCGCTGCCGGGGGTCGAGTCGGACAGCGTCAACGTCGTGCTCAGCGGCGGCGTCCTCGTCGTCAGCGGCGAGCGGGCGCTGCCGCCGGAACTGCACCAGGCCCGCATCGTGCGCATGGAGATCCCCTACGGCCGGTTCCAGCGCCGCATCGAATTGCCGCCGGAGCCCTTCCAGATCTCGGCGCGGCATCTCGCCAACGGCTGCCTGCTGCTGCGCCTGCGCCGCCCCTAACTAGACGGCGCAGCCGGCGGCGCCCGGCCGTTTATTCGCAGTAGTCTTTTTTGCAGGTGGCGGTGATGAGCCCAGACGAGCAACAGCCACAGCCGGAAGCCGTTGCGCCGCAAGCCGCGGCGAGCAGCAACCTGGAAGCGATGCCGGCGGATGCGCTGATCGTCGTGCCGACGCGCAACCTCGTGCTGTTTCCCGGTACGGTTTTGCCGGTCACGCTCGGGCGGCAGCGTTCGGTGGCGGCGGCGCAGGCGGCGGTGCGGCTCAACCGCAAGATCGCGCTGGTCCTGCAGCGCGACCCCGCGACCGATGATCCGATCGGGGTCGAGATGCACCGCTTCGGCACCGAGGCGAGCATCCTGCGCTATGTGACAAGCCCTGACGGCGCGCATCACGTGATCTGCCAGGGCGAAAAGCGGGTACGCATCGTCGAGTTTCTCGACGGCTATCCCTTCCTCGTCGGCCGCGCCGAGCGGCTCGACGAGCCTACGGAAGTGACGATGGCGATCGAGGCCCGGCTGCTCAACCTGCGCAACCAGGCGCTCGAAGTGCTCCAGCTCCTGCCGCAGACCCCGGGGGAGCTGGTCAACGCGGTGCAGAGCGTCGAGTCGGCGCCGGCGCTGGCCGATCTCATCGCCAGCTTCATGGACATCACCTCGTCCGAAAAGCAGGAAATCCTCGAAACCCTCGACATCGAGAGGCGCCTGACGCGGGTTTCGCAATTGCTCGGGCACCGGCTCGAAGTGCTGCGCCTGACTCGCCAGATCAGCGACCAGACCAAGGAGACGCTCGACAGCCGCCAGCGCGAATTCCTGCTGCGCGAGCAGATCAAGACGATCCAGAAGGAGCTCGGCGAGGGCGAGGACGCCAAGAGCCAGGAGATCGCCGAGCTGCGCAAGAAGATCGAAGACGCCAAGATGCCGGCGGAGGTCGAGGAGCACGCCAAGAAGGAGCTCGGGCGGCTCGAACGCATGCCGGAGCAGGCCGGCGAATATTCGATGGAGCGCACCTACCTTGAATGGCTGACCGAGCTGCCGTGGTCGGTCGAATCAGGCGGCGAGATCGACATCGCCGAGGCGCGCAAGACGCTCGACGCCGACCATTACGGCCTGACCAAGATCAAGCGCCGCATCCTCGAATTCCTCGCGATCCACAAGCTCAATCCGAAAGGGCGGAGCCCGATCCTGTGCTTCGTCGGGCCGCCTGGGGTCGGCAAGACCTCGCTCGGCCAGAGCATCGCCCGCGCCACGGGCCGCAAATTCGTCCGCGTCAGCCTCGGCGGCACGCACGACGAGGCCGAGATCCGCGGCCACCGCCGCACCTATATCGGCGCCCTGCCCGGCAACATCATTCAGGCCATCCGCCGCGCCGGCACGCGCGACTGCGTCATGATGCTCGACGAGATCGACAAGCTCGGGCGCGGCATCCAGGGCGACCCGGCCTCGGCGCTGCTCGAAGTGCTCGACCCGGAGCAGAATGCGACGTTCCGCGACAACTACCTCGGCGTGCCGTTCGATCTGTCGCGAGTCATGTTCATCACCACCGCAAACGTCATCGACAGCGTGCCGGGGCCGCTGCGCGACCGCATGGAGGTCATCGACCTGCCTGGCTATACCGAGGACGAAAAGTTCGAGATCGCCCGCCGCTACCTCGTCGGGCGCCAGCTTGCTGCCAACGGGCTGACGGCCGAGAAGGCCGACATCAGCGACGACGCGCTCCGCGCGATCATCCGCGACTACACGCGCGAGGCGGGGGTGCGCAACCTCGAACGCGAGATCGGCACGGTCTTGCGCAGCGTCGCGATGCGCATCGCCGAGGGGACGGCGCAGCACGTGACCGTCGGTCCGGACGATCTCCAGGAGATCCTCGGCGCGCGCCGTTTCGAGGGCGAGGTCGCGATGCGGACCAGCGTGCCGGGTGTGGCAACCGGCCTCGCCTGGACCCCAGTCGGCGGGGACATCCTGTTTATCGAGGCGACCCGCATCCCCGGCGGCGGCCACCTGATCCTGACCGGTCAACTCGGCGACGTCATGAAGGAGAGCGCGCAGGCGGCGCTGTCCCTGCTGAAGGGCAAAACCCCGGCGCTCGGCATCGACCCGGGGCTGTTCGAGAAAAGCGACATCCACATCCATGTGCCGGCCGGCGCGATCCCGAAGGACGGGCCGAGCGCCGGCGTCGCGATGTTCATCGCGCTGGTGTCGCTGATGACCAACCGCACCGCACGCAGCGATACCGCGATGACCGGTGAGATCAGCCTGCGCGGCCTGGTGCTGCCGGTCGGCGGCATCAAGGAGAAGGTCGTGGCGGCGGCGCGAGCCGGCCTCGCCGCGGTGATCCTGCCGGCGCGCAACCGCAAGGACTACGACGACATCCCCGAGGCGGCGCGCAACCAGCTGCGCTTTACCTGGGCGGAGCGGGTCGAGGACGCGATCGAGGCCGCCCTCGACCCCGCCCCGCAAGCCCCGGCCCAAGCCGCCGCGCAGTAGCAGGGAGTACCTCGGCATTTGGGAGTATTATCGTGTCGGCGGAGGGCGGCATCCACCGGTCCATCAATCGAGCGGCTGAATGGTGGGTTCGGGCCTGCGCCGGGACGACGAAAAGGAAGCGTGGCGACCGGCGAAACTTCGGTATTGGGACCTTAGAGCAGGTTCCGCTCGAATTACACTCTCCCATCACCCCCGCGAACGCGGGGGCCTAGGGGCGGCCAACGGAGCGTAGGCCTGGATTCCCGCTTTCGCGGGAATGACGATTCCAGCTGGTCGGAACCTGCTCTACCTAGCCCGGGGACCGGCATTTCACCATGCGCAGCGGCGTATAGGTGAGGACGGGCGTGCCGTCCTGCTTGACGACGCGGTTGCGGGTGCGGACGAGGCCGCGGCCGGGGCGGCTTTTCGACAGCCGCGCCTCGATGACCTCGCATTCGCAATGGATCGTGTCGCCGGCAACGACCGGGGCGTGGATGTCGAGTTCCATGTGCAGGAAGGCGAAGCCGGTGTGCTGCATCGTCGCCTGCGTCAGGAGCCCCTCGGCAAAGCAGTAGACAAGCGCGCCCGGCGCCGGACGGCCCTTAATGTCGCTCTCGTGGGCGAGGAATTCGACATTCGTGAAGAGAACCTCGACCATGCCGGTGCAGTTGACGAAGTTGGTGATGTCGGCCTCGGTGACGGTGCGGCCGATCGTCTTGAAGCGGCGGCCGACCGGCAGGTCCTCGAAATAGAGGCCGAGCCCGACAATCTCCATGTCCTCCTCCTTCCATCACGGCGCGGCGCAGCATATCGCCGGCGGCGAACGGCGTGATAGCCTGCCGCGGACTCAATCAGCGGACGGTTCTCGATGCGCATCGCCTTGATCCACGCCGTCACCGTCGCGATGGCGCCGGTGCATGACGCGTTTTCCCGGTTGTGGCCGGACGCGGAGCGCATCGACATTCTCGACACGTCGCTGCCGGGCGACCTCGCGCGTGACGGCCGGCTGACCCCGGCGATGATGCAGCGCTTCGCGACGTTGACCCGCTACGCCGAAGACATTAGCGCGGCCGGCATCCTCTTCACCTGTTCGGCCTTCGGCGCCGCGATCGACGCGGCGGCGGCCGCGGCGGGGATACCGGCGTTGAAACCGAACGAGGCGATGTTCGAGGCGGCGCTGAACGCCGGAACAAGGCTCGGCATGCTTGCCACCTTCGCGCCGGCCGCCGCCTCGATGGAAGCAGAGTTCCGCGACCTCGCGGGCGCCGGCGGCAGCGCCGCCCGCCTCGAAACCGTCTGCGTTCCGGAGGCGATGCAGGCGCTGCAGGCCGGCGAGGGCGCCACCCACGACGTCCTGCTGGCGGAGGCGGCGCCCCGTCTCTCCGGTTGCGACGCGGTCATGCTGGCGCATTTCTCCACCTCGCGGGCGCTGGCGGCGGTGCAGCCGAGGCTGCCGTGCCCGGTGCTGACGGCGCCCGACGCGGCGGTGCGAAAGCTGAAAGCGCTGCTTTGCTGACTTGCCGCTTGCAGGCGGCGACGCCCTATGACAACGAGGACGTGACGAATCGGATGGAGTTCGACCATGCCGCGCTATGACTTCGACATGCTGACGCTGGGGGCCGGATCCGGCGGCGTCGCCAGCTCGCGCCGCGCCGGCGCCTACGGCGCCAGGGTTGCGATTGTCGAGGAAAGCCGGGTCGGCGGCACCTGCGTATTGCGCGGCTGCGTGCCGAAGAAGCTCCTCGTCTACGGCGCGCAATTCGCCGACGCCTTTGCCGACGCCGCCGGCTTTGGCTGGACCGTGCCGCCCGCGACGCACGACTGGGGCGCGCTAATCGCCGCCAAGGACAAGGAGATCGCGCGGCTCAGCCAAATCTACATCAACATGCTCAACAACAGCGGCGTCGAGATCATCGAGGGCCGCGGCGTGCTGGTCGATCCGCACACGGTCGAGGTTGCGGGGCGGCACTACACCGCCGAGAACATCCTGATCGCGGTCGGCGGCCATCCGACCGTGCCGGACATTCCCGGCATCGAGCACGTGATCTCCTCCAACGAGGCGCTCGACCTCACCGAGTTGCCGCGCAACATCGTCATCGTCGGCGGCGGCTACATCGCGGTCGAGTTCGCTGGCATCTTCAACGGCCTCGGCGCCAAGGTCACGGAGATCATCCGGCGGGAGGAGCTGCTGCACGGCTTCGACGACGACCTGCGCGTGTCGCTGGCGCAGGAAATGCGCACCCGCGGCATCGAGATCCGCACGCACACGAACGTGACGCGGATCGAGAAGGACCCGCGCGAGGGCTACACTGTGGTCACGTCGATCGGCCAGGAAATCTCCGCCGACCTCGTCATGTACGCCACGGGCCGCGGCCCCAACACGCGCGGCCTCGGCCTTGCCGAAGTCGGCGTTGAGCTCAACGAGCGCGGCGCCGTCGTCGTCGACGAATGGCAGCGCTCGACGGTGCCCAACATCTACGCCGTCGGCGACGTTACCGATCGGCTCAATCTGACCCCCGTCGCGATCGGCGAGGGCCGCGCGATCGCCGAGACGCTCTACAACAACAACCCGATCAAGATGGACCACGCGAACGTGCCGACCGCGGTGTTCAGCCAGCCGCCGATCGGCACCGTCGGCCTCACCGAGGAACAGGCGCGGCGCGAGGTGGGCGAAGTCGATATCTACTGCGCCCGCTTTAAGCCGATGAAGAACACGCTGGCGGGGCGCGACGAACGCACCTTCGTGAAGCTCGTCGTCGACGCCCGCACCGACCGCGTGCTCGGCTGCCACATGATCGGCGCCGACGCGCCGGAGATCGTGCAGGGCCTGGCGATCGCGGTCAAATGCGGCGCGTCGAAAAAGATGTTCGACCAGACAGTCGGCATCCATCCCAGCGCCGCCGAGGAATTCGTCACCCTCCGCGAAAAATTTGTGCGCCCGCCGAAGAAGGAAGCGGCGGAATAGCCCAGTTGATCGCCTTGGTTGTATTCTCTCAGTCTCGTCATCGCCGGGCTTGACCCGGCGATCTCTCGGGACGCAGATGGCCGGGGCAAGCCCGGCCATGACGGCTTATCCGGAGAGTGCCTCCATTCGCTGACTGTTCCGACGCTGGATTACGCCTGTTTGAAGAAACGGTTGGCGTTGCCCCACATCAGTTTCTGCTGCGTCTCCGGCTTGAGGCTCTTCCAGGCGAGGATGTTCTCGACGGTGTTGGGGAACTGGCATTCCGAGTGCGGATAGTCGGAGGCGTACATCAGCACGTCGTCGCCGAGGAACGAGGTCACGCTGTTGAACATGTCCTCGCCCTCGTGCCGCTCGATGCTGCAGAAGAAGCGGCCGCTCGTCAGGTAGTCCATCGGGTGGTGTTTCAAGGTCGCGGTGCTGCCGACATACTCGTACTGCTCGTTCATGCGGCGGCCCCAGAAGGGCAGCCAGCCGAAGCCGCATTCGAGGATGCCGACGCGCAATTTCGGATAGCGGTCCATGATGCCGCCGCCGATAACCGAGGCGATGAACCGCATCGCCCCCCACGGGTGAGACGCGAGGCGGCCGAGGAAGATGTTGTCCCAAACGTCGAACACGCCGGGGAAATAGGGCGGGGTCCAGGTAAAACTGTGGTGTGCGATCGGCAGGTCGTGCTCGTCGGCGGCCCGCCAGATCGGTTCGAGCGAGGGATGGTCGGCCGGCACGTCCTTCGTAACGAGCGGCATCACCGCCACCGCCCAGCGCGACTTGCCGTGCTCGCGGATCTCCTTGACGGCGGCGTCCACGTCGCGCGCCGAGGCGACGATCATGCTCTTGAGGCGCTCGGGGTATTGCGCGCTGAAATCGCCCATGTGCCGATGGTAGGCGCGGATCAGGTTGACCTCGATCGACGGATCCTCGTGGCCGACAAAGCTGGTCCACGCCGTCGGGATCAGGAAATGCGCGTCGGTGCCTTCGTCGTCCATATCCTTGACCCGGCTCTCGGACTGGTCGTCCTGGACGCCGGGGCGCGGCTGCTTCGACCCCATCCAAACCGTGTCGCGGCCGCTGTGGGTTTCGCGCGGCGCCGCTTCGCCGAGAATGCGGCGATACGAGATTTGGCCGAAGCGGTAGACGTGGCGGCCAGGCGAGCTTCCCGGCGTGTTCGGCCGCATCGGCTGGCGGTAGGCGGCGATGTCCGGCAGGCGGGCGCGGAAGGCGGGATCGACGTAGCGCTCCAGCACCTCGGCGGAGGGTTCGACATGCGTGTCGGAATCGAAGACGCGAAACCCGTTTTTCATCCCGCGCTCCCTTGCTGCTTCCCCTGTCCCGAGGAATGCGGCAACTCTAGCGCGCCGCCGGCCGGCGGCCTAGTGGCGACGATGTGCAACGGATGACCCTGCAGCAGCCGCGCCTGGCCCGCCGCGACCAGATCCCGCGCGGCATCTTCCTGATGATCGCCTCGACAGTGCTGTTCGCGGCGGTCAACGGCATCGTCAAATGGGAACTCGCGACTTTTCCGATCGGCGAGGTCGCGTTCTTCCGCTCGGTGTTCGCATTCTTGACGATCGCGCTGATGATCCTGCCGCGCACCGGCTGGGCGGTATTGCGGACCCGGCGCTACCGCGAGCACATCCAGCGCGGCATCTCGCAGTTCGGCTCGATGACCTGCATGTTCGTCGCGTTCAGCATGATGTCGCTGGGCTCGGCGGTAGCGATCAGCTTCGCGGCGCCCTTGTTTACGACCTTGCTGTCGATCCTCGTGCTCAAAGAGCAGGTCGGCATTCACCGCTGGTCGGCGCTGATCGTCGGCTTTATCGGCGTGCTGATCGTGACCGAGCCGGGCGCCGGCGGGTTCCAGCTCGGCGCATTGTTCGCGCTTGCCAACGCCGTCCTGATCTCGACGGTGGCGATCGCGATCCGCCGCATGAGCGCGACCGAATCCACCGAGACCCTGACCCTCTACCAGATGGCGATCATCACGCTCTGCACCTTGTTCCTGCTGCCGCTCGGCTTTGCGCCGCCGGGCTGGCGCGACCTCGTCGGGCTGGCGCTGGCCGGCATCGGCAACGGCGTCGCGCAATTCTGGTGGACCCGCGCCTTGTCGCTGGCGCCCCCCTCGGCGGTGGTCCCCTTCAACTATCTGTCACTGGTCTGGGCGACGATGATCGGTTTTGCCGTCTGGGGCGACGTCCCGACAACGCATCTGCTGATCGGCTCCGTCATCGTCGTCGGCTCCGGCCTCTACATCCTGTGGCGGGAGACCGTGCGCCGCGCCATGCGCGCTGCGGCGGCGGCGCCGCGCCTGCCTGTTGACAACGCGCGGGCGGCGGCCGAGCCTGCGCCGCCGAAACCGGCCGGGCCCGACCGCGCCGCCTGAATACCGCATCGCCTGAACGAGGATCAGATCAGCACATGCCCAAGGTTACGTACATCGCCCACGACGGCAAACAGACGACGCTCGACGTGCCGGTCGGCACCAGCGTCATGCAGGCGGCGGTCCTGCACAGCGTCGACGGCATCGTCGCCGAATGCGGCGGCTCGTGCATGTGCGCGACCTGTCACGTCTATGTCCGCGAGGACCAGCTGCCGCTGACCCCGCCGATGCAGCCCGACGAGGACGCGATGCTCGACGGCACGGTCAGCGAACGCCGCTCCAACAGCCGGCTCAGCTGCCAGCTCGTCGTGTCGCCGCAGATGGACGGGCTCGTCGTGCAGATGCCGGAGGCGCAGGTCGCCTGATGGCGGACGGCCTGCTCAGCGTCGTCGTTCTCGGCGCCGGGCATGGCGGCTTTCAGCTCGCCGCCTCGCTGCGCCAGCACGGTTTTGACGGCCGCATCTTCCTGGTGTCGGACGAGCCGGGCCTGCCCTATCAGCGCCCGCCGCTGTCGAAGGAATATCTCGACGGCAAGATCGCGCTCGACCTCTTGTTGATGCGCCCGGCCGAGTTCTACCGCGACCACCGCATCGAGCTGATCGCCGGCGACCGCGCCGAGGCGGTCGATCCGACGGCGCAGCGCGTGAGGCTCGCTTCCGGCGCGGCGCTCAGCTACGACCACCTCGTCTTTGCGACCGGCGCGCGCAACCGGGTGCCGACCCTGCCCGGCATCGACCATGACGGCGTCTGCTACCTGCGGTCGCTCGCCGAGACCGACGATCTGCGCGAGCGGCTCACGGCGGCGCAGGACATCGTCGTCATCGGCGCCGGCTTCATCGGCCTCGAATTCGCCGCCATCGCCCGCGCTCACGGCAAGAACGTCGAGGTGCTCGAAATCGCCGACCGGGTCATGGCGCGGGTGCTGTCGGAGACGGGTTCGGCATTCTTCGCCGAACGGCACGCCGCCGCCGGCGTGCGTTTCCGCTTCAGGGCCCAGGCCGCGGCGATCCTGAGCGAGCGCGGGCGGATCAGCGCGGTCGAGCTGGCCGATGGCGGGCGGGTCAAGGCCGATCTCGTCATCGTCAGCATCGGCGTCGTCCCGAACGTCGAGCTCGCCGACCATGCCGGCCTCGCGATCGACAACGGCATTCTCGTCAACGAACTGCTGCAGACCGCGGACCCGGCAATTTCGGCGATCGGCGACTGCGCCTCGTTTCCGTGTGTGCATTCGCGCCGCAATCCGAGCCGGCTGGAGTCGGTGCAGAACGCCACCGACCACGCCCGCTGCGTCGCGGCGCGCCTGACCGGCAAGCCGCAGCCCTACGCCAGCCTGCCGTGGTTCTGGAGCGAGCAGGGGCCGCTCCGGCTGCAGATCGCCGGTCTTGCCGCCGGCCATAACCGCACCGTCCTGCGGGGCACGGTCGAGAGCGGCGAATTTTCGGTGTTCTGCTACGCCGGCGAGCATCTGATCGGCATCGAGTCGATCAACCGGCCGACCGACCACGCCTTCGGCCGCCGCCTCCTCGCCGCCGGCCGCACGGTCACCCCCACCCAGGCCGCCGACCCCGGCTTCGACCTCCGCGCCGCCGCCAACGCCCGAGGCTGAAGCAAATACATGCTCTTGCCGGGCTCGCCTCCGGCTTCCACGTCTTTCTCTGTCGAACCCGAAAGGCGCAGTGCCCAATCCAAGGTCATGAGCTACGCGGTCAAGGAGATTTTTTATACGTTGCAGGGCGAGGGCGGGCAGGCCGGGAGGCCGGCGGTATTTTGCCGGTTCGCAGGCTGCAACCTTTGGTCGGGGCGGGAGGCAGATCGCGCATCCGCGGTCTGCCGCTTTTGCGACACCGATTTTGTCGGTGTCGATGGCACCGAGGGCGGCCGCTATCCGGATGCCGACGTCCTCGCCGATGCGGCGGCGCGGCTGTGGCCGCGGGAGCGGGCCGCCCGGTTTGTCGTGTGCACCGGCGGCGAGCCGCTGCTCCAGCTCGATCCGCCGCTGATCGCGGCTCTGCACGCGCGGGGCTTCGAGATCGCGGTTGAGACCAACGGGACAATCTCTCCGCCCGACGGGTTGGACTGGCTCTGCGTCAGTCCCAAGGCAGGCGCGGAACTGGTCGTGCGGCGCGGCGATGAGTTGAAGATCGTCGTGCCGCAAGACGGGCTCGACCCGCTCGATTACGCCGCGCTCGATTTCCGCCGCTTCTCGGTACAGCCGATGGACGGGCCGGAGCGCGGGCGCAACACCGAGTGGGCGATGGCGTTCTGTCTCGCGCATCCGCAGTGGCAATTGAGCCTGCAGACCCACAAGCTCGCCGGCTTCCGCTGATGACGGCGGGCGCGCTCGTGCTGTTTTCGGGCGGCCAGGACTCGACGACCTGCCTCGCCTGGGCGCTGGCGCGGTTCGACCGGGTCGAGACGATCGGCTTCGACTATCGCCAGCGCCACCGCGTGGAACTCGACGTGCGCGAGGGCATCCGCCGCCGCCTGGCGGCGCGGTTTCCGCAGTGGGCGCCGCGCCTCGGCCACGACCATGTCGTCGATCTCGGGGTGCTCGGGGCGATCAGCGAGACCGCGCTGACCCGCGACGCGGCGATCGCGATGCAGCAGAACGGGCTGCCCAACACGTTCGTGCCCGGCCGCAACCTCGTGTTCCTGACCTTCGCCGCCGCAATCGCCTACCGCCGCGGCCTCAGGCACCTCATCGCCGGCGTCTGCGAGACCGACTATTCCGGCTACCCCGATTGCCGCGACGACACGGTCAAGGCGATGCAGCTCGCGCTCAACCTCGGCATGAACGAGCGCTTCGTGATCCACGCGCCGCTGATGTGGATCGACAAGGCCGCCACCTGGGCGCTGGCGCGGGAGCTCGGCGGCGACGCGCTGGTCGCGCTGATCCGCGAGGAGACCCACACCTGCTACGAGGGCGAGCGCGGCGTCCTCCACGACTGGGGCTACGGCTGCGGCGCCTGCCCGGCTTGCGAACTGCGGGCCGAGGGCTGGCGCCGCTTCGCCGGCGGCGACTGATCGACCGGCGGGCGCCGTCCCTATATTTTGAGGCGCACCCATTGCGAGGAGCGTGAGCTTTGCCGCTCGATGTCGTCGCCAGCGTCTGTCCGCACGATTGCCCGAGCGCCTGTGCGCTGGAGGTCGAGCGCCTCGACGGTGAGCGCATCGGCCGCGTCCGCGGCGCCGGGACCCAGAGCTACACGCAAGGCGTCGTCTGCGCCAAGGTCGCGCGCTACGCCGAGCGCCAGCACCACCCCGACCGGCTGACGGTGCCGCTGCGGCGGGTCGGCGAGAAGGGCGGCGGCCGCGACGCTTTCCGGCCGATTTCATGGGATGACGCGCTCGACGCCGTCGCGGAGGGGCTGACCCGCACGGCGCAGCGGCACGGGACCGAGGCGGTGTGGCCGCACTACTACGCCGGCACGATGGGCCGGGTGCAGCGCGACGGCATCAACCGGCTGCGCCACGCGATGCGCTATTCGCGGCAGCATTCGACGATCTGCACCGCGCTGACCGAGGCCGGCTGGCGGGCCGGTGTTGGTGCGCTTCGCGGCGTGGATGGGCGGGAGCTCGCCAAGTCCGACCTGATCGTCGTGTGGGGCGGCAACCCGGTCTCGACCCAGGTCAACGTGATGACCCACGTGGCGCAGGCGCGCAAGGAGCGCGGCGCCAAGCTGGTCGTCGTCGATCCCTACCGCACCGGCACCGCCGAAGTCGCCGACATCCATCTCGCGCCGCTGCCCGGCACCGACGGCGCCCTCGCCTGCGCCGTCATGCACGTGCTGTTCAAGGAAGGCTATGCCGACCGCGCCTACATGGCGCGCTATACCGACGATCCCGAGGGACTCGAAACGCATCTCGCAAGCCGCGGCCCGGCCTGGGCCGCCGGGATCACCGGCCTCGACGAGGCCGCGATCGTCGATTTCGCGCGGCTCTACGGCCGCACCAGGCGCAGCTTCATCCGGGTCGGCTACGGCTTTTCGCGCTCGCGCAACGGCGCCGCGCAGCTCTTCGCCGTCACCTGCCTGCCGGCGGTCACCGGCGCATGGCAGTACGAGGGCGGCGGCGCGCTCTATTCCAACCACGGGCTGGCGCCGCTCGACCGCACCCTGATCGAGGGCCTCGACACCGTCGATCCCGCCACCCGCGTGCTCGACCAGTCGCGCATCGGTCCGATCCTGACCGGCGACCGGCGCGACCTCGGCGACGGGCCGCCGGTGGACGCGCTGTTCATCCAGAACACCAATCCGATGGTGGTGTCGCCCGACTCGCGCCGCGTCGCCGCGGGCTTCGCGCGGCCGGACCTGTTCGTCTGCGTGCACGAGCAGTTCCTGACCGAGACGGCGGCGATGGCCGACATCGTCCTGCCGGCGACGACGTTCCTCGAACACGATGACCTCTACACCGCCGGCGCCCATACCTACCTTCAGGTTGCCCGCGCGGTGTTGCCGCCTTATGCCGAATGCCGCTCCAACCACGAGGTCATCTGCGGCCTCGCCCGGCGGCTGGGCGCGCGCCATCCCGGCTTCGCGATGAGCGCCATCGAGCTGATCGAGGCGACCCTGCGGGCCAGCGGCCTGCCCGGCCTCGCCGCCTTTCCGCCCGAGGCGCCGTGGCTCGACTGCGCCCGCGGCTTCGAGACCGACCACTTCCTCGACGGCTTCGGCCACGCCGACGGCAAATTCCACTTCCGCGCCGACTGGCGCGCGATCGGCCCGGGCCATGCCGCGCTCGGCGCCTTCCCCGACCATGTGCCGGTCATCGACGACGCCGACCCCGAGCGGCCGTTCCGCATGGTGCCGGCGCCATCGCGCTCGTTCCTCAACACCAGCTTCAACAACACTCCCTCCGGCATCGCCCGCGAAGGCCGGCCGACCGCGTTGATACACCCGACGACGCTCGCCGCCCTCGGCATCGCCGACGGCGGCCGCGTCCGCATCGGCAATCGCCAAGGCAGCGTCGTCGTGCATGCCCGCGCGTTCGACGGGCTGCAGCCGCGCGTCGTCATCGTCGAGGGGGTATGGCCGAACCACGCCTTCGAGGAAGGCATCGGCATCAACCTGTTGACCAGCGCCGACGCCGGCCTCCCCAACGGCGGCGCGGTCTTCCACGACACCGGCGTCTGGCTGCGGCCGGCATGAGCGGCGACAAGGACCTCCCCGCATCGCCGCGCTCGACGGAGGTCGATGCGTTTCTGCGCGATCTGCACAACCCCCCGGCGGTGCGGCCGGAGGGCGGCCGCGGCCGGCTGATCTTCGCGCTCGATGCCACCGCGAGCCGGGAACCGACCTGGGACCGCGCCTGCCGCCTTCAGGGCGAGATGTTCGAGGCGACGGCGGCGCTCGGCGGCCTCGACGTGCGGCTGATGTTCTACCGCGGCTTCAGCGAGTGCAAGGCGAGCCGCTGGATGTCCACCGCCGCCGATCTGCACCGCGCGATGCGGGCGGTCTCCTGCCTCGGCGGCGAAACCCAGATCGAGCGCATCCTCGGGCACACCATCGCCGAGACGCAGAAGCGCCGGGTCAACGCCCTCGTCTTCGTCGGCGACGCGATGGAGGAGAATGTCGACCGGCTCTGCCGGCAGGCCGGCGAGCTCGGCCTGCTCGGCGTGCCGATCTTTCTGTTTCACGAGGGCAGCGACCCGCGCGCCGAACGTGCGTTCCGCCAGATGGCGAAATTGTCCCGCGGCGCCTATCTGAGGTTCGATGCCGCCAGCGCCGATCGGCTGAAGGAATTGCTCGGCGCCGTCGCGGTCTACGCCGCCGGCGGCTACCGCGCGCTCGCCGCCTATGGCGAGCGCAAGGGCGGCGAGGTGCTGCGGCTGACCGCGCAGTTGCGCGGCTGAGGAAATTGGCGGCGAAGGGCCGCGCCTGACCATGCTGTTTCTGCTCGGCGGCGTCGCGATCCTGTGCGGGCTGCTGCTGCTCGTCTACGTCTTCGTCAACGCGGACCCGGCGCGGCTGGCGCGCGGCCTCAAATGGGCGGCGATCGGCGTCGCGGTGCTGGCGGTGGCGGCGCTGGCGATCTCCGGGCGCCTGACGCTGCTGCTGACCCCGGTGGCGCTGCTGCTGCCGCTGCTCGGCCGCCTGCGCTCGGTATTCGGCGGGTTCCGCTCGCCCTCGACCGGCAAGACCTCGACCGTCGCCAGCGAGTTTCTGCGCATGACCCTCGACCATGACACCGGCACGATGAGCGGCACCGTGCTGCGCGGCCGCTTCTCCGGCATGCGGCTGGAGGAGCTGGGCCGCGACGAGCTGCTGGCGCTATTGCGCGAATGCCGTGCGTCGGACGAGGACGGTGCCCGCCTCCTCGAAGCCTATCTCGACCGTTGCCACCCGGATTGGCGCGACAATATCGGCGGCGAACACGGCGGCGGGCGCCCCGCCGCCGGCCCCGACATCACCGTCGAGGAGGCCTACGCGATCCTCGGCCTCTCCCCCGGCGCCGACGCCGCCGCGATCAAGGAAGCGCACCACCGTCTGATGATGAAGCTGCACCCCGACCACGGCGGCACCGACTACCTCGCCACCAAGATCAACCGCGCCCGCGACGTGCTCCTGCACCGGTAGCCGTGGACTGTTGGGTCTGGTCCCGATCGGTAGCGCCCCCACCACCATGCTTCGCATGGTCCCCCTTCCCCACGTGACGTGGGGGAGGAACACCGCGGTCGTGATCCTCCCCCGCATGCGGGGGAGGTGGCGAGCGCAGCGAGCCGGAGGGGGCTTTCCAGTTGCGGGCGACATGAGGCGGCCCCTTGACCCGTCGGGGGCGGCGCAGCAAATGCAGACGGCTCGCTGAACCGCGGGCGGGTGCCGGCGTTAGCGGCGGGGCAGCAGCGAGCCAAACAGGGGTTCCATGCAGAAGCGCGTGCGCAAGGCGGTGTTTCCGGTGGCCGGCCTCGGCACCCGCACCCTCCCGGCGACCAAGGCGATGCCGAAGGAGATGCTGCCGATCGTCGACAAGCCGCTGATCCAGTACGCGGTTGAGGAGGCGAAGGCGGCCGGCATCGAGGAATTCTTCTTCGTCACCGGCCGCGGCAAGAGCGCGCTCGAAGACCATTTCGACCGCGCCTTCGAGCTCGAGGCGACCTTGCGCGAACGCGGCCGCACCAAGCTCCTCGAGGAATTGCAGTCATGGCTGCCGGAGCCGGGCAACATCGCCTATACGCGGCAGCAGAGTCCGCTCGGCCTCGGCCACGCGGTGTGGTGCGCCCGCTACCTCGTCGGCAACGAGCCGTTCGCGGT
>Ga0070739_10001464_pt1 | contig 35553 bp, 31 predicted proteins | sample Coa_R1_7_FD_66445 | JGI IMG/M metagenome (GOLD analysis project Ga0070739, IMG submission 66445) | Surface soil microbial communities from Centralia Pennsylvania, which are recovering from an underground coalmine fire - Coalmine... | ecosystem: Environmental > Terrestrial > Soil > Unclassified ...
CGAAATCGCCGAGCTGCCGTTCACCATGCAGGCGAAGCTGCTCCGCACACTGGAAAATTCGCGGGTGCACCGGCTGGGCAGTCCGCAGGAAATCGAAGTGGATGTGCGGGTGCTGGCGGCCACGAACCGGTCTCTGGAGGGTCCGCACCAGACGGCCCTGCGCCAGGACCTTTATTACCGGCTGAACGTGTTTCGCATCGATCTGCCGCCGCTACGGCATCATAAGGAGGATATCCCGCTGCTTTGCGAGGCTCTGATCGCCGACCTGAACCGCCGCCATGCTTGCCGCGTGACCGAGGTGGGGATGGAGGCGATGGAGAGGCTGATCGGACACTCCTGGCCCGGCAATATTCGCGAGCTTCGCAATGTACTGGAGCGGGCCGTGATCCTGGCGGGGGAGGGACCCATCCAGTTGACGCACCTGCCTTCGTCGCTGGGCATCCCCACGGTCCGGAATCCGGAGCAGGCGCGCCCGGCCGAGGACAACTCCATCCGCATGGAAGCCGGAAAGACGCTGGCGGAGGTCCAAGATGCCTATATTGCGCTGACCCTGAAGCACACCAATAACAACAAGAAGCGCGCGGCGGCGATTCTCGGCATGAGCATCCGGACGCTGTACAACCGGCTGGCGAAGGCGGGGCTGGGCGGGGCGACGGCGGATGAATCCGAAGCGCCCCAGCCGGAAGGCGCGACCCGCTGAACTCCGGTCAAAACGCATGCCCTTGCGGTGCGCATCTGAGGGTTTTCACCCACGCAAATGAGACAGGGTAGCCGGAAGTAGCCGTAAAGAGCCATCCCCGCATGGTTTTCCGGGTGGCTCGCAAAATGCTACGAGTCAGAGCGAATTCACCGCAAAGGAGAACGAATTTATGCGTAAGACCCTAGCTGGAATTGCGACAGCCGGACTCCTGGCCGCCGGCCTGGTGGCGGCCGCGCCCCGTGACAACCCCAACACAACTCCGGACAACGAGCAGGTGACGAAGCTGCTGGCCGAGACCAAAACAATCGCGTTTCAGTTGAAGGAAGATGCGGTCATCATGGAAAGCTTCAACCGCATGAACGTCAGTCACGAGACGCACGCGGCGATGATCAACCAGATTCGTGATCATGTGAACGAGCTGGGCAAGCGGGTGGCGAAGCTGAATGAAGTCAAGGGGCTGGCATCCCCATGGCAACGAGCCGCGATCGACCGGATGGTGCCGTTCCTGGATGAACTCGCAGGCTACACCACCGCGGTGATCGAGCACCTGAGCGGCACGGAACGCCACACTCCAGAGGAATACAAAGACTACCTAGAAGCCAACGCCGACTACGCCTCGGATCTGGCGAGAATGATCGCGGATTTCGTGGATTACGGACAAACCAAGAACCGGCTGGAGCGACTGTCGGAGAAACTCGAAATTCCGAAGAAGTAGATGATCCCGTTAGACCCCGAACTCCTGGCAACCCCACCTGAAAAAGGCGGGGTTGTCAGGTTGACGCGCCGGGCACCGCTCCATTTCTGGGCCGCCCGCTGTTTGGGATGACGCGCTGCCTGAGGATCGCGCCTCGGCCGGACCCCCGAGCGATAATCGGGGAAGGTGTTGCGCTGGATCATCGCGTTCGTTCCGGTTCCCCTGTGTGTGGCGCAGCCCGCGCCCGATCCCCAAGAAATTATCCGCCGGTCGGTGGGGCGCGACCTTCTCAATTTCGAGCGCCTCAAAAACTACACGTATACGGAGCAGGATGAAGAGCGGCAATACGATAAGTCGGGGCACCTCAAAAATACGCGGCGCGAAACCTACGAAATCCTGATTCTCGGCGGGCGCGACTACGAGAAGCTGATCGCGCGTGACGGCAAGCCCCTGCCCGAAGAAGAGGCTCGCAAGGAGCAGGAGAAAATGGATCGCGAATTAGAGCGGCGGGAGCGGGAATCGGCGCGCGACAAGGAAAAGCTTGAGAAACAACGCCAGCAACAGCGCAAATTTCTGAATGAAGTTCCCGAGGCGTTCGACTTTAAGCTTCTGGGCGAGGAGCCGGTGAGCGGGAAGCCGGCCTGGGTGATTTCGGCCGAGCCCAAGCCGGGGTATCGCGCGCGGGAGCGGCTGGCGAAGGTCATCGAAAAGATGCGGGGCAAGGTGTGGATCGATCAGGCCGAATATCAATGGGTCAAGGTGGAGGCGGAAACGGCGGAGACCATGTCATTCGGGCTGGGGCTGCTGAAGATCGGGCCGGGGTCAATTCTGAACTTCGAGCAGACGCGGGTCAATGACGAGGTGTGGCTGCCCGCATCGGCCCGCATTCGAGTGAACGCGCGGCTGGCCTTGCTGAAGCAGGTGCATGATGAGATCGACATGCAGTTCCGCGATTACAAGAAGTTCTCAGCGGAATCGCACTTTCAGGCGGAGGGCGGTTCGAAGTAATTTTCCTGCGCCGGGGCTGAGAATATCCGCCCGCTTTTCTGACTAATGGTTAGTGCCAATGAGGATTGTTGCGGGAATCGTGGTGGCCGCCGGGCTCTGGGCCGGGCCGGCCATCGCGCAGCCCAAGGCCAGCGTTAAGGCGAAGGCGGCTCCGCCGCCACAGGGCACCACCGCGCAGCAGGATAAACAGATCGAGGCGGCCATCCGGGCCAAACTCGGAAAGTCAAAGATCGGCAAGGATGGCTTCTCGGTGCGAGTGCAGGGAGGGGTCGCCTACTGGGAAGGCACGACCAACGTGGTGCAGCACAAGGGTTCGGCGACACGAATGGCGAAATCCGCGGGGGCGAAAGCCGTCGTGAACAACATTCAGGTTTCGGACGCAGCCAAAGAAAAGGCCGCGGCAAACCTGGAGCAGGGACGCCGGCGCGCGCAAGTCAAGCGCAGCGACCCGCGCACCGAAAGATAGCCGCGCTATTTGCCGAAATAGCTGTCGTCGAAGACGATGTTGGTCTTCTTTTTCAGGTCTTCCAGGCCCTTCCTGGCCTGCTCCGGACCGAGGCGCTGCGCGATTTCCGCCTTGACGTCGTCGAATGACTTGGCTTTGCGCGATTCCACCAGGATCAAGTGATAGCCGAACTGTGTCTTCACCGGCTCGCCCACCTCGCCAATGGGCTGCGAGAAGGCGGCTTTCTCGAACTCGGGAACCATGCGGCCCTTGGTGAACGACCCCAGGTCGCCGCCATTCGCGCCGGAGCCGGTGTCATCGCTTTCCGCCTGCGCGACGTCTGAAAATTTCGCGCCCGCCAGAATCTTCGCCCGCAGGTCCTTGGCCTTTTGCAGCGCTTCTTCATCGGTGAGTTCCTTCTGGCCGAGCCGCAGGGGGGCCTGCGAGCCCTTGGTCCGGATCAGGATGTGCCGGGCTGTCACTTCCTCCCAATCCTCCTTGTGGCTGTCATAGAAGGCGCGCAAGGCAGCGTCATCCGGCGGCGTCGCGCCCAGCGATTGATACTCGGCACTGGCGAGCACCTCGTCGCTCTGCAAGGCCAGGCGCATCTTGACCTCCTCGGTCTGATCCAGCTTGCGAGCGCGCGCTTCGTGCGCGAGGGTCTTCAACTCGGCCACCTGCTCGGCGAGTCTCCGGCGCTGCTCAGGAGAATTGATCTGCGCCTTTTGCTGCGGCGAAAGCGTGCCGATGATCTGCTCGAACTGGGACTTGGTGATCTTTTCGGCGCCCACGGTGAGGACGACGGGGTCAGCGGAGGCGGCCGCAGGTGGCGGCGCGGGAGGAGCCTGGCCCCAAGCCAAGGCTGCCGCAAGCAGAAGGGTACATCTTTTCATATAGAGCCAGCATAACAGGCCGGCCCTATGCAGCGGTGCGGGCCGTATACCCCCAAGGACTGCAAGGAGTTAAGCCACATCCTCAATACTGCGGCGGGCGCAATTTAACGATCATTTGAGAGGAATGTCGGGGACTGCAAAGGTACTTTGGATCGGTAGGGAACCAGCGGAAATGGCGGGGGATTGGGAACTGGAGGCAGTGTCCTCGGTCGCAGAGGCGCTGGATCGGGCGGATACGGCGTCGCCGGACGTTGCGGTGGTCAGGGGGCCGTTGCCAGATGGCGAAATCGGCGACCTGATCGAGGATTTGAGACGCCTGAGCGCCGCCACGTTGACGATCGTGGCGGATGTGGAAGCGGTGAGCGACGCCGTGCGGTACCTGAGGTTGGGAGCGCATGACGCGATCGCGCCGGACGGCGATTTGAAGGCGGCGGTGGAATCGGCAGTGGAGCTGCGCCGCGGGCTGCGCGAGGCCGAATCGCGCGAAGAACGCTGGCGCAAGCATCTGATCGGCGCAAGCCGCGCGATCGAGCGCACGGTGGAGATTATCCGCCTGGTAGGCGAGCGGCGCTCGACGGTGCTGATCACGGGCGAGACCGGAACCGGCAAGGAAGTGGTGGCGCGCGCCATCCATCTTGCCAGCCCGAGGGGCCAGTTGCCGATGATCAGCGTGAACTGCAACGCGCTGCCGGAGACGCTGCTGGAGGCCGAACTGTTCGGCCACGTCAAAGGAGCGTTCACCGGCGCCGTGCAGCACCGCATCGGCCGGTTCGAGCAGGCCCACGGCAGCACGCTGTTTTTGGACGAAATCGGGGACCTGCCGCTGGACATGCAGACCAAGCTGCTGCGGGTCTTACAGGAGCGCGAGTTCCAGAGAGTCGGAAGCTCGGAGACGCTGCGCGTGGATGTGCGGCTGATCGCGGCGACCAACGCCGACCTGCGGGAGAAAGTGAAGCAGGGCAAGTTCCGCGAGGATCTGTACTACCGCCTGAATGTGGTGCCCATTGCGACGCCGCCGCTGCGGGAGCGGCCGGAAGATATTCCGCTGCTGGCGCAGCACTTCGTCGAGAAGATCTGCCGGATGGAGGGCATTCCCGCGCCGAGACTGACGCCCGAGGCTCTGGCGCGGCTGCGTTCCTATTCCTGGCCGGGAAACGTGCGGCAGCTCGAAAACGCGATCGAGATGGCGGTGGCGATGAGCGGCGGACGCCCGCTGTTGCATCCGTCGGATTTCAACCTGCCCTCGGAAGCGCTGCGTCCGGCGCATGCCAGCGCGGCGATCGCCGGACGGGCGATTCCCATTCCGGATTCGGGCCTGAATTTCGATGAGACCATCGGGAATATCGAGCGGCAGATCCTCGTGGAGGCGCTGCGCCGCGCCAACGGGAACAAGACGGCGGCGGCGGATCTGCTGGGCCTGAAGCGCACCACGCTGGCCGCCAAACTGAAAAGTCTGGAAGCCGGAGCGTAGTTGTTGACGCTTTCCGCGGGGCTCATGCAGGTATGATGAAAGCGGGGTGAAGACCGCCAAACGCCCGCAGAGTTCGCGCCTCCTTCTTGTCTTAATCAACCTGCTGTCGATCGGCTGCCTGATCTGGACTTTGCGCGAGGCCAAGCTGGGCGAGCTGAAAGATGACCTGCTGACCATGGACTGGCGCTGGGTGGCGCTGGCAGTGGCCGCCGATGTCGGCGTGTATTGCTGGCACGCACTCCGGTGGAGCCTGCTGCTGCGCCCCGTCGTCAGCACCGGATACTGGCGTACGGTTCGCGCGATCTACGTCGGCCTACTGGCGAATGAGATTTTGCCCTTCCGCGCGGGCGAACTCCTCCGAACGTACCTGCTGAGCCGCTGGACGCAGCTTCCTTTTTCCGTTTCGCTGTCGAGCGCGCTAATCGAGCGCGTGTTCGACGGCCTCTGGCTGTGCTCCTGCGTGTTCCTGACTTTGAAGCTGATCCCCATGCCGCCGCAGTTCCGGTTCCTGGTGGACGGCGCGTGGGTGCTGGGCGCCGTGGTGATTGCGGGCGCGCTGCTGCTGGCCTTCGCAATGTTCCGGCATCAGCGGCAGACCCCCATCGACCGGCCGCAGCACGGCTGGCGGCGGCAGGTGGCGATTCTGCTGGAAGACCTGGGCCTGATCGGGCACTCCAGATATCTGTATTTCGCGTTTCTCCAGAGCCTGCCCTACCTGCTGCTGCAAGTGATTCCGATTTGGGCGGCCTTCCGGGGATACGGATTCGATTTATCGATATCGGCAGGCTTCGCTTTGATGGTGATCCTCCGGCTGGGCAGCGTGGTGCCGCAGGCGCCGGGCAATCTGGGCCTGTTTCAATTACTAACGAAGGAAGCGCTGGTGAAGATTTTCGACGTGGTCCCGGCCGAGGCAGCGCGGTTTTCGCTGGTGCTGTGGGGAATCGTAACCATTCCGCTCCTGATGGGCGGCTTGATCGCGCTGTCGGTAGAGGAGGCCGACATCGTCGAACTGAAGCGCGCCGCGGAAGACCATGCCGCTACATTAAAATCGCAGCGCCAGGAACAGGACTGGCTCTAAGTATCGCGACGATTTTTTAAACTGGAACTATGAGCGACGCTGGATTCCCTCTGCCTCCTCCGACTTTCGAATTTCTGGTGTTTTCGCTGAAGACCCAGGCGGAAATGCGGCTGGGGCTGCTTTCCTTCGGCTCGCGCGACGGGAAGGAAGGCGAGCCGGACTTGCCCTCGGCCCGCCACGCCATCGACATGCTGGCGATGCTCCAGGAAAAAACGCGCGGCAATCTGTCGATCGAAGAGCAGCGGCTGATCGAGAATTCGCTGACGGAGCTGCGGTTCCGCTTCGTGCAGGTAAGCGACGAAGCCGCCAAAGCCGCCGCGCAGGCCCAAGGGGCGGAAAAGGTTTCCGCAGAACCCCAACCCGAACCAGCGCGAAGCGCCGGGGCTTCCGCCGACAAACAGGCGTGAGCGGGGCGATCCGAATCACGGTGCTCGGCTCGGGGACGAGTTCTGGCGTGCCGACCATCGGCTGCTCCTGCGACGTCTGCCGCTCGCCCGATCCTCGCGACCGGCGGCTGCGCCCGTCGATTCTGATTCGTTACGCGGGACGCAACGTGATCGTGGACACGACGCCGGATTTCCGGGCGCAGGTGCTGCGCACGGGCCTCCAGCATCTGGACGCGATCATCTACACGCACGCGCACGCCGACCATATCCTGGGGCTCGACGACGTGCGGCCGTTCAATTACCGGCAGAAATCGCCGATGCCGCTGTTTGCGACGCAGGAAACGCTGGAGGTGATCCAGCGCGTGTTTCAATACGCCTTCAGCGATGAGCCGACGCAGTCTTCCGTTCCGAAGCTGGATCTGCGGGTGCTGGACGGCTCGCCGTTCGAGCTGTTCGGGCTGGAATTCATCCCCATTCGCCTGTGCCACGGCCGCGGCACGGTGCTGGGGTTTCGATTCGGCCGGGCCGCGTATCTCACCGATCACAGCGAAATTCCGGCGGAATCGCGCGAGAAACTCGTCGGGCTGGACGTGCTGTTTCTGGATGCGCTGCGGCACCGCCCGCACCCGACGCACACCACGGTGGAGCAGGCCGTGCGGCTGGTGGAAGAACTGAAGCCGCAGCGGGCGTTCTTCACCCACATGTGCCACGACCTTTCGCATGAGGGGACCGAAGCCGCGCTGCCCCCGCATATCCGCCTGGCCTACGACGGTCTGGAGATCGAGGTCGCGGCATGAGAATCGCGCGGTCCATCGAGGAGGCCGCGGCGTTCGAGCCGTGCGTTTTGACGATCGGGAAATTCGACGGCGTCCACGCGGGCCACCGGGCGCTGCTGCGGGAGGTGGTGGCGCTGGCGCGGGAGAAAAATCTTCGGGCCGCGGCCATGACCTTCGATCCGCATCCGGCGTGCGTCGTGGCGCCGGAGCGTGCGCCGAAGCCGCTGCTGCCCCTGGAGGAGCGCTGCGAACTGATGCGCGAGCTGGGCATGGAGCAGCTTTTTATCCTGCACTTCACCCACGAGATTGCGCGGCTTTCCGCCGAGGAGTTCGCGGCGCGTTTCATCCGCGGCGTGCTGCACGCCCAAGTGGTGCTGGTAGGGGAAAACTTCCGGTTCGGGCACAAGCAAGCGGGCGATCCGGCATTGCTGAAGCGCCTGGGCGAGCGGGAAGGATTCGAGACGCGGGTGGCCGCTTCGGTGAAGCGCCGCGGCATCGTGGTCTCCACCAGCGCGGTCCGCTCGCGGGTGGACGCGGGCGATGTTTCGATGGCCTGCCGCCTGCTGGAGCGCCCGTACGCCCTGTCCGGCGAGGTGGTCCACGGATTCGGCATCGGCTCGAAGCAGACCGTGCCGACCCTGAACCTGCGCCCCACCGCGGAGGTCATGCCGCGCAACGGAGTGTACATCACGCGGACGCGGGATCTGGATTCGAACCGGCGCTGGAATTCGATCACGAACATCGGATTCCGGCCGACGTTTGGCGGAGACGAGCTATCGATCGAAACCCACCTGCTGGATCCGCTGGAAGGATCCACGCCGGCGCGCATTCGCCTGGAATTTTTGCGGCGGGTTCGCGATGAGAGAAAGTTCCCGAGCCCGGACGCGCTGAAGGCGCAGATCCTGGCGGACGTGGCGCAGGCGCAGAAATATTTCCGGCGCACGAACGCCGCTGCCTTACGTGGCTAGGAACGCGCTGGCCAGCTCGGGCCGTTTTTCGAGCGCGGACCGCCAGCAGGCGCGGCTCTGCTCGACATCGCCCTGCGCGAACAGGACGTTGCCCAGGTTCAGCCAGGCCTCCGCGAAATCGGGCTGGATGGAGAGAACTTCGCGATAAAGCGACGCGGCGATGTCCAGCCGGCCCTGCGACTGGCGAAGCACGGCCAGGTTATACGAAACATCCCAATTGCTGGGCGGCAGGCCGCTGCGATAATGTTCGGCGCCGTCGGCGTCGCCGGATTCAATGGCGAGCGCGGCGAGCGCGCGCCGCGCGGCGGTGTTGTGGGGATCCAGCGCGAGCACCTTCTGAAACGCCTCGGCCGCGCGCTTTCCCGCGCCGACCGACCACCGGATATTCGCGAGGTTCATCCACGCGTCACGCCAGCCGGGCTTGAGCTGAACGCATTTCTCGAAGGCCTCACAGGCTTCGGCGGGCTGCTCCAACTCGAAATACTGGATTCCCAGCATGAACCAGCCGTCTTCGCGCTCCGGAGCCAGCCGCAGGAAGCGCTGCCAGGCTTCCTTGGCCCGGGCGGTGTCGGAGAGACCGGAAAGGCAGTGCGCGAGGCCTTCGAGCGCGTCCAGTTCCTGGGGCTGGATGCGCAGCGCGTTTTCGAACGCTTCGGCGGCGCGGTCGAAGCGGTGGAGGCGGCGGTAGCATTCTCCCAGGTTGAACCAGTCTTCGAAGGAAGACGGCTGGGCCTCCGCCAGGCGGGCGCACCAGTTCGCGGCTTCGTCGAAATCGCGTTTGTCCACAGCCAGAGAAAACAGCGCAAGGTGGGCGGCTTGAGAATCGGGTTTTACTTCGACCAGGCGCTGCGCCAGGCCCGCCGCCTTGGGCCATTGCTCCAATTCCATGGCGGCGCAGAGCGTGTTGGCGAGCAACTCGCCGCTCGAGGGCTGCGCTTCCAACAAGCGCTCATAGATCGCCAGCGCATCCTGGTGCTTGCCTTCCATCTGGCAGGTGGAGGCGAGCCCGAACCAGGCGGGCGCGTAATCGGGAAGGAGCTTGAGGCAGCGTTGGAAACACGAGCGCGCCTCGGCGGCGCGGCGCTCGTTCAGCAGGCAGATTCCGAGCGCGAACCACGCCTTCGGGAGATCGGGGTCCAGCACGACGGCGCGCTGAAGACTCTCCGAAGCGAGCCGCCATTTGCGCATGCGGGCGAGGCAGACGCCCTGGTTGAAACTCGCGAACCGGTCATCGGGATGTTTTTTCGCGAGCTTGGCGTAGCTCTCCGCGGCGTCCTCGTAGCGGCCGCACTCGAACAGGATTTGGCCTTCGAGCAGCAGCGCGTCGGGGCTTTCGCCGCTGAGCGAGAGTTCTTCCAGCGCCTCCTGCGAAGATCCGTGAAGATGCAGGCGGAGCGCGATGACGACCGAGGGATCGGAGGCGGGCCGCGCCGCCGAGCGGGCCTGAAACGGCTCGGCCTCGAGCTGCGTTTGCACCGGTTCCCCTTCCAGGATCCAGGCCGCTTCTGCGGATGAATAATTCACGGCAGTCAGGCGGTATAGGCGCGCGAGCCGCCTTCGCCGGGATTCTGCCGCCGGCCCGTGCGCGAGCCGAAGGGGATCACGCGGCGGCGGTCCGAGGGCGGGCCGAAGGCGACGCGAGGACGCAGGGTTCCCATCCGCATCTTGGGAATGAATACGCCGTGAGCACGATGGCGGGAGCGGCGCAGGCGCAGCGTGCGCTGGCCCGCGAGATGGATCACGGACTCGGGTTTGCAGGCCACCCGATCGCCGATGACGGCGGGAACCGGCGCGGGTGGGACCGCTTCGATCTGGGGCTCGTCGGGGTCGTTCACCCCGAGGGTGCCGATGGAGTCGATCTCGGATTCCGGCGCCCCGATCGCGAATCGGGCGTGCAGCTTCTTCTCGCCAGGCGAGCGGACCATTTCCAGACGGCGCGCCATGGGCTTCGCGCCGGCGGGAAGCATTCGAACTTCGCTCTGGCGCGATGGCAAGGAGAGCCCTCCGGCAAAGGCGGCCGGGAGGCAGGTATTTGGGGGGGCGCCAGGGGAGGCCACGGGAACAAGGGCCGGATCGACCGGACCCGCGAAGGCGAGCTGAGGCGGCGCTCCAACCGCCATCGGCCACCGCGCAGGGGCCGAGTTCGGCCTTCGCCGGAGCGGCTGTTCGCTGAACACGCGCACGTTCGCCACGCCGGGCGCGGGGCGGACCATCACCCGCACCAAACCCGCCAGTTCAGACTTCGATTTTTCGGGCGCGCGGCGCGGCTTTTCCGAGCCTGACGCGCAGGCCCGCAACCGCGCCGCGCCATTCCAGGCCAGCGACTCCATCGCGAGCTGCTCGGCGTGCTGCTGATAAGCTCTGTGATGTGCGGGCGAGCAGAACCATCTCTCGCCGCGGATCCTCGCAAGGAATCCGAGCGGCCTTCCGCAGTAAAAGCAGGTGGTACGTCCGGCTGCCTCGCCACGCTGGGACGGTCCGGGGAAGAGGTCTAAAGACGAGCGGCGTCCGGGTCCTGGAGATTTCACGGCTTGGGTCCTGGAACCGATGCTAAGCGAAGTGGTACTCGAAATCCAGATGATCCACAGAAATTTGACCGGATTTCAGATAAATATCGGCGCCCATCTAGGGGGAAACGATGCCGGAGTCAGTAAGACGGAGGGGACTCGCCGTAAGACTCTACAGTACCCTTACGCAGTACCGATCTATGACATGACCCCCGATGGATGCTTTCGAAAAAGTGCGGGCGATCGGCCGCGCCGTCCTGGACTTTCCAGACCGCGTGAAAGAGACCCATCCCGCGTGCATCGAAGGCGAGCGGCTGATGGACGCGGGCAAACACGCCGAGGCGGAAGAATGCTTTCAAAAGGCGGCGTCAGAACTGAAAGCCAACGCCGCGCCCCGCGCCCGCCAGGCCCGCGTGCTGCTGCGGCTGGCGCAAGCGCAACATGAGCAGAAAAAACTGGCGGACGCCCGGTCCTCGGCCGAGGCCGCGCACGAGCACCTGAGCGCCAGGCGCAAACCCTCGGGGGATCTGGCGGCATGCCTGGACCTGCTGGGGCGGCTCGACGAGGCCGGCGGCGATGCAGACAACGCGCGCAAACGATTTCGCGAGGCTCTGGAGATTCAAAAGAAAGCCTCTCCGATTCAGCCCGCTCTTCTGACGGAGCGCCACCGGCGGCTGGCGTCTTCTTTGATCGCGGCGGATGTGGAAGAAGCCCGCACGCACTACAAGAAGGCCATCGAGCTGGCCGAGAAACGCCTGGGGACGGGCGCCACCGTGACCGCGGACTGCCTGCTCGACCTGGGGCGGTTCGAACTGCTGCACGGAGACAAAGAGGGCGGGGTGGCGGCGCTCGAACGGGCCATCGACATCCACAAAGAGAACAGCGGGGAGGTTTCCGACGAGGTGGCCCGCTCGCTTCAATTCGCGGCGACGGCCTGCCAGCAGGCCGGCGACCTGGAGCGCTCCGTGTCTTATTACGAGCATGCGCTGAAAGTCCGCGAGCGGCAACTGGGAGGCAGCGCGTCCGATTTCGCGACTCTGCTGATGGGCTTGGCCGAGACGCATACGTTGCTGGGCAACGACGCCCCCGCGATGGAATTGCTCCAGGAGGCCGTCGGAAAGCTGGCCAGCACAGGCGGCGAGCGCTACGCGGCCGCGCTGGAAAGCCTGGGCGAAGTGTATGCCGGGTTGAATCGCTTTCCCGAGGCGATTTCGTGCTTCAAAAAAGCCCGGGTGATCTGGGAAAAGAATCCGCAAGTCTACGCGCAGCCGTTGGAGGTAAACTCGGCGCTCCTGGACCACGCCATGCACTATGTGCCTCCGGAGCCGGGAGTTCCGGGGCCCCTGTTCAAATTCGGATCGAGGACGCGGGAGCACCCTCCCAGGCTGACGCCGCAGCCGGACACCTTCGCTGCCACGGTGCATGCCCAAGAAACGGGATTTCCGTTCGGGTTTTCGCAGCCAAGCTATTCGCAGCCGGGTTTCGTGCCGCCGGTTGCGGCTCCGGTTCCCGTCGCATGGGTGGGGGTGAACTTTGTGGCCGAACCGGCCGCCGGGACGCCTCCTTCTCAGCCCGCGCCGCCGGGCCACAACGAAATGGCGGTGAACTCGGGGCGAATCGCGGAGGCGCCGCCGGTCATTTCTCCTTTAGCCATGCCTCCTTCCGCGATGCCGCCGTCCGCCATGCCGGCTCCCGCGGCAGCCGCGGCGGCGCCGCCCGCGCCGGCGATTCCGGCAGCGATTCCAGAAAATGTCGGAGGAAGCAGCCTGCTGGTGTCATTTGTAAATCGCGATGGATCCCCGGTCGCCGCGCCGCCCGCCGCCACGAATGAGCCGGTTCAGATGACGATCATCGTGCCCGAGGAAGGCATGCCGAAGCAGGCCGTACTCGCGCCCACCGCCCCGGCCGAGCCAGAGGCGAAGCCGCCGGAACTGAGCGGCTGGGACGAGCTCTCGTTTGAATATCTGCCGCTCCAGTGATGGCCCGGCCCACTTGATTGCCCGGTTCTCTCGAAAAAGATATGCTAGTTCCCTATGATTTCGCGGATTCTGCTCGTCCTGGCTACGCTCGGCCTGCTGCATGCTCAAACCGATTGGAACAAGCCCTTCCCGCCGCACAAGGTGATAGGCAACATCTACTACGCGGGCACGGAAGCGCTCGCCAGCTTCCTGATCACGACGCCGGAAGGCCACATCTTCGTCAACAGCGACTTCGAAAGCACAGTTCCCCAGTTAAAATCGAACGTCGAGAAGCTCGGGTTCAAGTTCACGGACATCAAGATTCTGCTCGGCAGCCACGCGCACGGCGACCACATGGAAGGCGACGCGTTGTTTAAGGAAATGAGCGGCGCCCAGGTGATGGCGATGGAGCAGGACGTTCCCGCGCTGAAAACGATGTTGCCGGGGAAAAAGCCGCATCCCATCGATCGCGTGCTGAAGGATGGCGACGAAGTGAAGCTCGGCGGCACGACTCTGACGGCGCATCTGACGCCGGGCCACACCAAGGGCTGTACCACCTGGACCACCCAGGTTCAGGAGGACGGCAAGACGTACAACGTCGTGATCCTGTGCAGCGTCGGCGTGAACCCTGGAACAGTTCTGGTGAACAACAAGGATTATCCGCAGATCGCCGAAGATTACATGCGCAGCTTCCAGATCGCCAAGAGCCTGCCGTGCGATGTTTTCCTGGGCGCGCACGGAGCGTTCTACGGGCTGGCGGAAAAATACCCGAAGCTCGGCAAGGGGCCCAATCCGTTCATCGATCCGGCCGGATACAAATCGTATCTCGACATGATGGAGAAGACGTTTTACGCCAAGCTCGAAGATCAGAAGAAAGGAGGCCGGCCATGAACCCTTCCAGACGTGAACTGGTGGCATCGCTGCTCGCGGCCGGGCCCGCGAGCCTGCTGCTGCGCGGGGCAGATACCAAGCTCGTTACCGCCGAAACGCAATTCGGAAAAGTTCGCGGCGCTGAAAACAACGGCATCAAAATCTTCAAGGGCGTTCCCTATGGAGCGTCCACGAGCGGCAAGAACCGGTTCATGCCTCCGGCCGATCCGGCGCCGTGGACCGGCGCCCGCGATGCGCTCGAATACGGGCACAGCGCGCCCCAGAACTCGCCGCTGCACGCCGATGAGAGCGAAGATTGCCTGGTCCTGAATGTCTGGACGCCAGCGATTAAGGACCGGCGCAAACGGCCCGTGATGTTCTGGTGCCACGGCGGGCATTTCCAGCGCGGCTCGGGGTCGGGACCCGGCGAGGACGGAACGAATCTGGCGCACCGCGGCGATGTGGTGGTGGTGACGGTCAACCATCGCCTGAACGCCCTTGGGTTCCTGTATCTGGCCGAGTTCGGAGGCGCGGATTTGGCGGCCTCGGGCGATGTGGGGATGCTGGACCTCGTACACGCGCTGCGGTGGGTGCGCCGCAACATCCCTGAGTTCGGCGGCGATCCCGACAACGTCACGATCTTCGGGCAATCGGGCGGAGGGCGCAAAGTCGGGACTCTGCTGGCGATGCCCTCGGCCAAGGGCCTGTTCCACCGCGCGATCATCGAGAGCGGCCCGACGATCAAACTGGTGGAGCGCGACGATGCCACCCGGGTCGCCGAGCGCATGCTGGCGGAGCTGGGGCTCCCGCGCAGCCGGGTCCGGGATCTGCAAAACGTGCCGATCGATCGTTTCATGGCAGCGTACGCGAGCGTGTCAAAGGCCACCGGTACCGACAAGTTCTCGCCCACGGTGGACGGCAAAGCGATCCCCCAGCACCCGTTCCACCCGGCTGCGTCGCCGGTGTCGGCGGACGTGCCGCTGATGATCGGCTCCACGCGCACGGAGCTGACGCTGGCGCTGCAAAACGACAAGGAAGCCTTTACGCTCGACGAAGCCGGGCTGCGGCGGCGCGTGAAGCAGTACGTTGCGGAAAACTCGGACCGTGTGATTGAGGCGTATCGCAAGGCGAACCCGCAGGCTTCGCCCTCGGACCTGTTCTTTTTGATCGCCAGCGACGAGCAATACGGCGCTCCCGTCATGAAGATCGCCGAGCGCCGCGCCGCGCTGAACCAGGGCCCGGTGTACCTGTACTACTTCCGGTGGGAGACTCCGGTGCAGGGCGGGCGGCTTAAGTCCCCGCATACCATCGAGATCCCGTTCGCCTTCGATAACGTCCAGATCTCGAAGAACCTGACGGGCGGCGGAGCCGACGCCATGGCGCTGGCCGATAAGGTCAGCGATACCTGGATCGCCTTTGCCCGCGCGGGAGATCCGAATAATCCGAAGATTCCGCGCTGGACGCGCTACAACCCCACGGATCGTCCCACCATGGTGTTCGATAACGAGATCCGGCTCGAGAACGATCCGATTCGGGAGCAGCGGGTCGCCATGTGGAGCGCCATGAATTTCACTTAAGGCGGCCAACCTTCGCGCTCGCGGCTCGTCCAACACGAGGGACCGCCGCGTAACGCCGGGACCGGCCGCCCTGCCGATTCACGTCCGGCAGGGATTATTGGAGTACAGTAAGTGGATGTAGATTAGAGGAAGAGGTCCTTATGCTCATTCGCCGCGCGCCTGATCTTCGTTATTCCGACGTCACGCCCAAGGAAATCTACGTGAACCGCCGCCGTTTTCTGGGGGGTTCGATGGCGGCGCTCGGCGCGGCCGCCCTGCCGTTCCGGGCATCCGCAATGCGGCTCAATGCCGTGAAGAGCAACTATAACGCTGGCAACGAGAAGCTCACCTCGAAGGACATCATCACGGGCTACAACAACTACTACGAGTTCGGTACGGGCAAGGAAGACCCCTCCGAGAACGCGCCGAAGTGGCACGTACCTTCGCCCTGGACAATCTCGATCGGCGGCGATGTTGTGAAGCCGAAGACGCTCGATTTGGATGCGATCATGAAACTCGCGCCGCTTGAAGAGCGAATTTATCGCCACCGCTGCGTGGAAGCATGGTCCATCGTGGTGCCCTGGATCGGGTTCTCTCTCAGCACGTTGCTCAAGCAGGTGGAGCCGACCTCCAAAGCGAAATTCGTGGCCTTTGAGACCTACTACGATCCGAAGGTCATGCTCTCGCCGCGCCAGGCCGGTATCCCCTTTCCGTACAAGGAGGGGCTCCGTCTGGACGAGGCGATGCACCCGCTGACGCTGCTGTGCTTCGGCCTGTACGGAGAAACGCTGCCGAACCAGAACGGCGCCCCGGTCCGCCTGGTGATTCCCTGGAAGTACGGTTTCAAGAGCATCAAGTCCATCAATAAAATCACCTTCGTGGAGAACCAGCCCTTTACGGACTGGGCCGGCTACGCCCCCAACGAATACGGCTTCTATTCGAACGTGAACCCCAAACGCGACCACCCGCGCTGGAGCCAGGCGCAGGAGCGGCGCCTCGGCGAGGGCTTCCTCGGCCGGGGAATCGAGCGTCCCACGCTGATGTTCAACGGCTACGGGGATCAGGTCGCGAGCCTGTACAGCGGGATGGACCTCATCAAGTATTACTGAATTGGATGTCAAAAGTTCTGTCCAGTAGGTGGACGAAAGCAGTTCTATTCGTCCTGAGCCTGGTTCCGCTGGGATATCTGGTATGGCGCGCGTTTGAGAATCATCTCACCGCCAACCCGATCGAGTACATCACGCACTTCACCGGCGACTGGACCATCCGGTTCCTGCTGATCACACTGGCGGTGACGCCTCTTCGGACTCTGCTGAATCAGCCGCAGCTCACGCGGTTCCGGCGTATGATGGGGCTGTTTTCGTACTCTTATGGCGCGCTGCATTTTCTGATCTGGTCCGTGCTGGACAAAGAACTCGACCCGCACCTCATGTGGGAGGACATTCTGAAGCGCTGGTACATCACGGTGGGCATGGCGGGGCTGCTGGGGATGACTCCGCTGGCAGTCACCTCCACGGCGGGCTGGGTGAGGCGGCTGGGGTACAAGCGGTGGCAGAAGCTGCATCGGATCGTGTACGGGTGCGCCGCGCTGGGCGTGATCCATTACTGGCTGCTGGTGAAATCCGACGTCCGCCTGCCGCTGCTTTACGGCGCCATTCTCGCAATTCTGCTGGCCTGGCGCGGGATAATTGCGATGCGGAAGGGCAAGCCCGCGCCGCGCAGGGTTCCGGCGGCGGTAGGGCGCTAAGGGCCGTTTTTTTCCCCAAGCGGCCTGCGCGATAGAATCGGAGCAGGCATGTGGCTGCTAGTGCTGGTCCTTGTGACGCAATCGGCTCCGGCGCAGCCGCCGGAGATCGAAGCGCAGGGCCTGAAGGCGCTCGACAATCGCGACTACGCGGGTGCCGCGGCGCTGTTCTCTCAGGCCATTGCCGCCGATCCCAAAGATTACAGCGCGCATTTCAACCTGGGTCTGGCGTACAGCATGCTTCATCGCGATGCCGAAGCGATTCCGGAGTACAAAACGGTGCTGGAACTGCATCCCGGGCTGTATGAAGCCGAGCTGAACCTGGGGATTTTGCTGCTGCGCACCAACGATGCGGCCGGCGCGGTGAGCCAGCTCCAACGGGCGGCGGAGCAGAAGCCCAAGGAATTCCGGCCGCAGTTCTATCTGGGGGAGGCGCTGTTCGCCAATCGCCAATTCGCCGAGGCCGAAACCGCCTATCGCGCCGCGCTGGGACTCGACAGTGGCTCCGCCGCCGCCCAGCTTGGGCTTGGGCGGGCGGTCGCGCGGCAAGGCCGGCGGGCAGAGGCGGAGGCCCTGTATCGGAAAGCTGCCGCGCTGGATCCGGCCGAAAGGAACGCGCTGCTGGAGCTCGGTGAGTTGTACGAGGAGAACCGCCAGACGGCGGAGGCGATTGCGATCTATCGCGAGTTCTCCGACAATCCGGGCGCGCAGGAGCGCCTGGGAGCTCTGCTGCTCGAGTCGGGCCACGCTGCGGAGGCGGTGGCGCCGCTCGAGTTCGCGGTGGCGAAATCGCCGACGCCCGCCAACAAGCTCGCGCTGGCGCAGGCCTACGCCCGCGAGAAACAGCCCGCCAAGGCGGAATCGCTGGCGGCGGACGCGCTGGCAGCGGCGCCGGATGATTTAGGGCTCCGGTTGTTCTATGCGCGGCTATTGCGCGATGAGAGGAAGTTTCCGCAAGCCGCCGCCCAATTCCTGACGGTCGCGCAAAAAAAACCGGATTCGGCCGAAGCATGGACGGAGCTTTCCGGGATCTACATGGTGTCGGAAGATTACGCGCAAGCCTTGGCGGCGCTGGATCGGGTGAAGGCGCTGGGAGCGGAAAACCCGGGCCACTGGTTCGTGCGCGCCGTCTGCTTCGATCATCTCCGGCAGGCGAAAGAAGCCTTGGAGAACTACAATAAGTTCCTGGCCGCGAGCCATGGCGAGCATCCGGATCAGGAATTTCAGGCTCGCCAGCGCGTGCGGATCCTGGAGCGGGAGACCGGTAAACGGTAAGGTTTTGAGGTAATGGAGTCATGCAGTGGATTCTGGTTTTGGCATTGGCCGCTGATCTGGCCGGAGTAAAGTCTGAGCCAAATCTGGAAAAGCGCAGCGACCGCGCGCTGGATTACGCGAATGCCGCACTGGATGCGGCTCGCGATGCGTATAACAAAGGCGATTACGACGCATCGAAAGCGGACCTCGAGGAGGTCGGGGCCTCTGTCGATCTGGCCTATGAAGCGCTCGAAAAGACCGGAAAGGATCCGCGCCGCGATCCGAAATGGTTCAAGCGCGCCGAAATGCGGACCCGAGAGTTGCTGCGGCGCCTGGAGGGCTTGCGCGAAACCTTCAGCTTTTACGATCGCCCCTCGGTGGAGACCGTCCGCGACCATATCTCGGTGATTCACGACAACCTGCTCCAAGCCATCATGAGCAAAAGGAAATGACTATGAATAGGACCTGGGTTCCCTGGTTGGCCCTGCTGGTTGGCAGCTTGTCTGTTTCCGGGCAGGCGAATCGCGACTATCTCACCAGCGATGAGGCCGATCAGGTGCGGCTGGTCCAGGAGCCCAGCCAGCGCATGCAGCTCTATCTGCACTTTGCAAAGCAGCGGCTGGACCAGGTGCAGCAATTGATCGCGAAAGACAAGCCCGGGCGCAGCGTATTGATTCACGACCTGCTGGAAGAATATACCCACATCATCGAGGCCATCGACACGGTGGCCGACGACGCGCTCCGCCGCAAACTCGCCATCGATAAAGGCAACGCTTCCGCCGCCAGCGAAGAAAAGAGCATGCTAGCGGCGTTGCGCAAGATTCAGGACGCGAATCCTAAGGATCTGTCCCGCTATGATTTTGCGTTGAAGGACGCGATCGATACGACCTCGGACAGCCTCGAACTATCGCAACAGGATATCGATGCCCGCGCGCGGGAGCTCGCCGAGCACGACAAGAAGGAAAAGACGGAACGCGATGCGGCCCTCACCCCGGCGGAGCGGGCGCAAAAGGCCGATGCCGAGCAGAAGGAGCAGCAGCAGAAGAGGAAGGCTCCCACGCTCCTGCGCCCCGGCGAGAAGCTCGCCGGCGACGCGCCCGCGAATAAGAAGAACTAACGCGCGTCAAAAGCTGTAGGTGTAGAGATTGAATAACCGGAACACCCGGTAGACGAAAGCGGAGTATGAAAAGCTCAAATCGTGTGCACCATTGGGCAATACTTCCACGGCTTGGGCGAACGGAGCAGAGTTCTGGGCCAGGTCGCCATTGACAAATTGATAGTTGCCGTTAGACAGGCGCTGCGCTGAGCCAACGGCCGGCGAGAACGCCCCCAGGTCCGCGTTTAGCACATTGGTCGCCTTGAGCGCGGTTTGATCCAGAGACCAGACTTGGCCGCGGCTGTTGCCGCCTCCGCTTTGAACGACCCTGGTATTTCCGTTGTCGTATAACTCGAAATTCGTGCCGTCGAATTCGATGTCATGCTGGTGAGAAAACCACGGCTGAGAATCGTTTGAAACAGGCGTAAAATCGCCGCCCGCACCTAGTCTCCAGAGGACGTTGCCGGAACCCGACCCATTTCCATAATCGATCTTCACCACCCAGTCCTGATTGCGAATCGAAACCAGCAGGCTGCCATCCGGCATGTAGCGAAGGGAGTTGCCGTGAGTCCAATCATTCGCGGTGGGCGCGAGATAAAGAGGGCCGCAGCCGATGTTGGACTGGCAGGTCTCATTGAAAGTCGCGCGCCGCGTGACATCCAGGTGATCGAACGCCTCCCAGGTCCAGGCCACTTGGAAATTCTGATCGAGATCGAGGATCATGTCCCCCACCACGTCCACGGTTCCGGGCCCCTGGACGTTAGTGTACAGCCTTTCCACGGATCCGAATGTCAGCGTGTGGCCGTTGGGCAGGCGCACCGCGTCATGGGACAGCCAGTTGACCGTATCCTTGCCCAAGGCTTTCAACTGGAGGTTAATCGCTGCCACGTTGGTTTCCCGGACGATGTTGCTCGCGAGATCGACTTCGCGCAGAACCTGGCCAACTACGGTGCCGCCGTCCGAAGGCGTCACGCTCGGCAGTAAAAGCATGAGGGTGCCTGCGGGTGTGGGTCGCAACAGGACGGAATTCGGTTCCGCCGTCAGCCTCTGGTAATACCAGATCACATTTCCGGTTAGATCCGTCGCGAACGGGCCGACGAAAGGAGACTGGATGGCAAACGCCGACACCATCATTACTCCTTCGGCGGTGCTGGTCCTGGCGCCGGCCGGCGCAACAGGGGTGATCACAGGCAGGGGCGATGCGATCGCTCCGGTGTGAAATGAGAGAGGGGAGCCGAGCGAGGTTCCGGTAGCCGAAATATTTTGTTGTTGTAGCGTGTAAACGCTGTTGGCATACATACCAGCGACATAAAAATTCACGCTGGCCCCGGGCACGCACGGTTTTATCGGCGTGCTGAAGATCGGGCCGGCCGCACGGCGATACAGTACCCGCACACCGCCCGCCGTGCATGGCGGCGCAGAGTACAACGCGACAAGAGGATTCGGCGTGGCCGCGACCACCGGAGTGGAGGATTTCACTCGGGAATTAAACGTGAATTGCACGGACGCCGTTGCGGTGGACAATCCATTCAAATCCAGCACTTTGACTTGGATTGCATAGGGGCCCTCCTGTAGAGCTGTCCATTGGAGGAATGACACCGGACTGAAATCCCGGACAATCTGAAAACCGCTGGCTGGTGAAAAAGACAGAAACCGGTATAACGGCGCCGTGGCGCCTTTCGCAGTGGCCGAGAAGGTAACTACGGTCCCGACCGGCTGCCCGGAAGCCGCAGACGGCGAGAGTGTTACCGAAAGGGCGGCGCGAGCTGGCGAGAATCCGGCGCAGATCCAGAGCCCTGTCAAAAGTAGTCTCCGGAACCCGATCAACGACTCCATCGTATCCTCCCTAACTTTGAATAAGATTGGGAATAACCGCACTTCTTTAGAGCGAGTTAAGGAGACTATGGAAGGCGAATTATAGCATAGGAGATGATTTGACCAACAATATCTTTCGATAGGATGGTTCGAATATCCCAAGTAGAGGCGATCAATTCCTAATTGATACTTCTGTATGACAGATATCGGCCCATTGAAGCTCAGTCTGCGATTCATACTTCCGGAACTTTGCTTATCCCGGTGAAGGGATCACCGCGAGTAAAGATGAGTGCCCGGGGCGCCGCGCTCCCGCTGCCGTTCCGGACACCGGCCTCGGCCCTTCTCAATTGTGAACAGAGATAACCAGGTTTTGCGGAACGCTGCTGCCGTTGAGTAAAACAACCAGCGAAACGTCTCCATTCGGGATATCATTGGGGATCGTTACGTTGAATTGATAGAGCCCGGTGAAGGTGGGGGCCATGCCGTCGTAGGTGATCCGCCCCGGCTCGCGGGAGGCTCCGAATAAGAACTGGACCTGATTCACGAGCGTGTTGGCGGACCGGATCACCTGTCCGGCGAGCGGTAAGAAAGCTCCCGAAGCGTCAATTGCCGGGCCGAAGCCAATTCCGTAGAACGTAATCGTTTCTCCAGGTTTCGCCGGTGTGGTTGGGACTCCGGGAATGTTGCCGCCGCCGACGTAAGACCCGTCGCCATGCTGAGCCACGACGTATTGTTTTCCGCCTACGTTGAACGCGGGCGGCGCAAGCATGCCCGGGTTTAATGGCTGCATCTGAACCGGCAGAGGCGGCGTGGACTTGCCTTCGTAGGTGAGGACTACAGGAACGGTTCCGCTGTTCGGCGCATTCGCCGGAACTTGTACGTTCACCTGTCCCGGACTGATGTAAGTAACGTAACCGGGCTGGCCTGCGAAGGTCACCGTGACGCTGTCGACGTTGGACGGCGCGTGATCGCCGTTGAAGAAGGTTCCCCACTGGTTGGTCCGGCCCGCCAGGTTCACGCCGTAGAGTTCGACGTAAGATCCGGGGGTAGCCGAGCGCAACGCGCCAAAGGCACTGGCTGAGACGATCCCCGAGAGCGATGGCGAAGGTGTTGCGAAATGGAAGATCATGATGTGCGAAGACGCGTCGGGATGACCGGCGTTCGGCTCATAATAAACGTTCCCGACCAATCGTGTTCCGTCCGGCGACCAGCCGAGCATGCTCACCAGCACTGTCTGACCGGTGTATTCGGGATGTCCGGGTGTGTTGAAGAAGGTCAGTTGTTGGGGACTCGTGCCGTCGTAGTTAGCGAGCCATAAATCGGTTTTAAGCCAGGCGAGGAAGGTCTGGTTCAGATTGACTCCATAGAAGCCGCTGGACATAACCGCGATCGCGTCTCCACCGGGCGCCATCGACGCGTGCTCCTCATAAGCGGCGGGCTGGCCCTGCATGCCCGAAGTCGGAGTGAGTTGAATGAGGCGATTGTTAATCAGGTCAATTAGCGCAATGTCGAGCGTATTGTCGTTCTGCCCTGGCATCGTTATGCAGGAAACGATGAGCGATTTGTCATCCGGCGCCCAACCTTGCAACTCATAAAACTCCGCCCGCGGGCCGGGAGAATAACTTCGGATGTTGGCTAAGTGCGGCTGGGGCGTAGTCACGAAATCGGCCACAAGGATGCGCCACACACCGAACCAATTGCCACCGTTGCCGTTGGCTCCCGGGGAGATATAGTCCCCCCAGGCGATCTCGGCGCCGGAGTGCGAGAATCGAGCAAACAGCGAGCCGCCTACGGGTTGCCCCGAGACGCCTGAACCGGTGACGTAAAGGCGGTAGATGTTTTGCGTCTGCAAGTCGAGAACCGCCACGTCATTGAAGATTCCGCCGCCAGGATCCGTGGCGCTACTTCCGGAGGCAAGCGGCAGGTGCCCGGCCTGTTCGGCCGTAAACACCACGTAACGCCCGGTGGGATCCACGGCCGGCCCGCCGGAATTCAAAGGGACCTCCGTGCGGCCGCAGGTCAGGCATTCCAATCCGCTGCCATCGGGATGAATGCGATAGACCTTATATGAATTGGTGCTGTAATTCGAATTTCGTTCGTGATCGTCGAAGACGATCCATTGCCCGTCGGGCGACCACTGCGGCCGGAACGCAAAGGGATCGGAAAAAATATCCGTGTAGCCCGTGTATTGGTAAGAAGATACATCAGAGCGGCCGATGGCCGGCAGCAGCCCGCCAAGAGCCGTGAGAATGAAAAGACGTTTCAACTCACCCCTCCTCCAACCTTTAGCCCCGCGAAAAGCGGCTCGCCTCATTTGCCATGAAGATGGGCGGGGTTCCTGATTTCCGGCTTGAATCCCTGGCGGTCGTCGAATTCCTGATACCGCCCGGTCGCCGGATTCAAGCTGAAGGCCTTGGCGTCGCCTTCGTCTTCGCCGTTTTCGTCCAGATATTTCAGCCAAAGTGTGATGCCTGGCTGGCCATTGGGCGCTTTTTGATCGACGACGGCGCGCAGCCCTTTGAAATCGTAGGAATCGTCCAGAGTCTCCATGCCTAAGTACCCTTCCGGGTTGGTAACCCATTTGGCCGCATCCAAGGCGATTCTCCAGTCTTGACCTTGCCGGCGCAGAATCAAAACGCGCGCGGCCAGCACGCCGTCGCCGCTTTGCTCCGCGCCGGGCAGCAGGCCCGCTACGACGCAATCCAAAGGCGAATTCGCAGCGAAATGACCGAAGTCCAGCAGCTCGACCTCGCCTCCGGCGATTCCGCCGGCGGTGATCAGGCATTGCCGGCGAAGCGCAGCCTGGCCGGCTTCGTCCTGGGCCGGCTTATGGCCGCAAGCGGACACCATTGAGATGGCTAGCAGGAATGCTGCGTTACCAAATATAGTCCTTGGCTTCATTCCTGCGCTCGTAGCTGTCGAGCACGTGTACGACGCGCACCTTCTTGAGCTTGGTGGGCGACAGCGCGCCAATGGGCACGTAGAGAATCTTGCGGCCGAGGTGCGCGGCGATGGAGCGGAAGATGGATCGCGGCGGTTTGGCCGCGACATATACGACGAACCGCTCGACGGAATAATCGAGGCCGGCCATCAGCAGACGCTCGGGCTTCGATTCGGCGAAGTCGTAATCGGGATCCGACCAGACGTCGAAGAGGCGCCGCGGCGGCAGAGTCATTAAGAAACCGCCATACTCGGCGCGCCCGATCCCCGGACCAACCAAGTTCTCGAACGGGAAGGTGGAATAGAACGCCATGTCCGATTCGTTCTGGTGTTCTCCGAGCCAGGTGGTCAGGTACCGGTAGCGGTCCTCGCGGTCTTCGTCAAAGATCACCACCACGGCGCCGACTTCGCCCGCGAGCCGGTCGGCCTGGCGGACATAGATTTTGCGCTGATGCCAATTCCGTATGGTCTCGCGGAGATCGATGCCGTCAAGGATCGAGGTGGTAAAGGGCTCCACGCGCACGCGCTCCTCGGAGAGAATCGCCTTGGCTTTCTTTTTCAGGAAGCGCCCGTAATCTTCGATGACAAGATCTTCCGGCGGATACGAGCAGATGGCGTTGCCGTTGGTCTGGCGGGCCCACTCGCCCGGAAATTTTTCGCGTTTGCGGGGCTTCAGTCCCACCGGCTTCAACCGCTGTTTGGGGCGGGGCAGCCTCCGGCGGATCCGCAGCTTCTTCGTGTTCAGCCAGATCTCGCCGGCTGAAAGCTTCACGGTTTCGAGCGGCGAGGTTTCGTGCTGCGCCAGATAGCGGTTGGCCATCTGCCACACTTCCCAGCCGTAGTTGTCATCGACGACGGAGCGGGCCGCCACCGCAAGATCGTAGACGTTCGCGATCAGATCGCCGCCCGTGTGCGCGAGGTTCCGGGTGTAGCGGGCCAGCGCGCGGCGCTGCCAGTGAACGATCTTTTCGCCCGTGGATTCCGTGTATTTTTCTTCCGCCTCGCGCAGCAGCTCCAATTGCACTCGCGGGCGATCGAGCGATTCCGGATTTTTGCGATCCAGCCGGAAGAACTCGTACCGCTCTTGCAAATACGGATATTCGATGGTGATCTCGGCCAGGCAGTCCGGATGCGGATTCAAGAGGCGGAGATCGGGCCGCCACCGCCGCCCCGGTGGAGGCTCTTGAGGGACCTCCATGGCATCCAGGAGTGGATCGAGCAGGTTCAGGGACGCCACCACGACCACCTGCGCCTCGGGGTCGGCGCCCTGAAGCTTCCAAGCCATCGCCGAGGCGTGCGCCGCGACTTCCTCGGTGCGGGTTTGCGGCCATAACCGGTACGCCTCGATGTACCGATCGAGCCCGATGCGCGAAATGGAGTAGGTATCCGGGTAGTTGTCGGGCAGGTGCGGGCGTTCGTGAGTGCCGGGCTCGAGGAAAATCACCTGGGCGCCGATCTCTTCGGCGGTGCGCAAGGCTTCGGTGAAGGGATCGGCGGGCTCGATGGGAACGTAAACCGCGCGATCCTCGCTGCCGGATTCCTCCATGTAAAGAATCACTGACATTTCCGGGAGCCGGGCCAAGGCCCGCCGGTAGGCGTCCTCCAAGAAGCCAGGCAGTTCCACGGCGACAATCTGCGGCTTCCGCTCCAGCAACAACGCCCGCAGGGCTATGGAAAACTCCAGCCGCCCGGGAACGACGGGGAAATAGCGGAACCGCCCGCGCTCCAGCGCTCCGCGCTTGATATCAGCTTCGAGGGACATAGCGCAGGGCCTCTTCGCCGAGGGTCTGCGTGATCGCGGTGCGCAGGATCTCGGGCGATGCGGAGAGCATCTCCTGGCGGGCGAGCTTCAAAGCGAAACGGGCGATGTTGATGCCGTCGCGCACGGTATAGCGTTCGTCGGCGGCGTGGGCGTGTTGCAGGAAGTCGGTCACGTAATTCAGAATCTGCTCGTCACTGAAGGGAAGATTTTCCCGCAGGATGGCGAATTCCTCATGGCGCTCCGGAAAATCGATCAGAATTTGCGGTTGCAGGCGCGAGTGAATATATTCCGGCAGATCGAACGTGCTGGCGTCGTCATTCATGGTCGCGACCAGGCGGAAAAGCGGGTGCGCGCGGATCTTAATGCCCGCGACGATTGATTCGACGTAGCGCCGGTTATCGAGGAGCGGAGCAAGACTCGCCCAGCTTTTCTCGCTCATGCGATTGCCTTCGTCGAGGATCGCGATGCCGCCGCGAAGCATCGCGGTGACCAGCGGGGAGGCGACGTACCGCAAACGCGACTCGCCTTCGATCACGGGCGTAACCAGCAAATCCTCCGGCCGGGTATCGACCGTGGCCTGGAGGATATACACGTCGCGGCCGAGCCGCTTGGCCGCCGCATAGGCCAGCGTCGTCTTGCCGACGCCGGGCTTGCCCAGCAATCGCGGATTCATGGGCAAGTCCTGAGGATCGATGACCAGCCACGCCGCCAGCAGTTGCCGCATGGCCTCGTCCTGACCCACCCAGGTGACCGGAAGCTCGTCCGGATGGGCCAGATGAAGCGGAACGCCCTCGATTTCGACGACCATGCACTCTCACTCTAGCAAAGCGGGTATTCCCGGAAACAAAATTGCCCTCAAACGAAGTAGACGGACTAAGGGGAAACTCCGGCCGCATGCACGTAGAACCACCTTACGGTAGATACCTGAGTAGGCTAATAAACTCCCCCCTGTGGCCCGATCTAGTAAACAGACGTAGTGACGTTTACAAAACAAGGATCCACATGCGCCACCCTTTGCATCGCGCTTCGCTCCTTTCGCTGCCGGTGAAGATTTTGCTGACCGTCGTGCCCCTGCTGCTGGCAACTCCGCGGTCGGCGTTCAGTTATGCCGATCCGGGCTCGGGAGCGTTTCTCTATCAGGCCGCTTATGCGGCTTTCCTGGGTGGGGCGTTTTACGCGAGGAAGCTCCTGAACAGGTTCTTCGGAAAAACCAAAGCGGAAGCCGCGCCCGACGCGGGCGCGGAGATTTCCCGCGCGCAAGCCTCCGATGAGCTCGGCTGAGCTGGAACTACCGGCTCAGGCGCCCGGCTCCTTTCGCGATCCGGCCGGCCGGCTGTACCGTTTGCCGGATCGAATTCTGCGAACGGTAAAGGCGGAGCACGCCGGGCAACTCGAGCGGTTCCTCGCATCGGCGACGGCGCGCAAGGCCGTGGAGGCCGGAACCCTGGTCGGTTCCCGCCGCATTGCCGCATCGGAATGCCCGGAAATCCACTTCGAAGACGACTCGGCCATTTGGGAACACGACAAGATCGCGTTCCCGAGCTTCCCCTACGAGTGGCCCCCGGAAATGCTGGCCTCGGCCGCGGCGCTCACGCTCGATCTGGCTGAGAACGCACTGAAAGAGGGGTTCGGCCTGAAGGACGCGACGCCCTACAACATCCTGTTTCGCGGTCCCCGGCCGGTGTTCATCGACGTCCTTTCGTTCGAGCCGCGCGATCCCCTCGACAGTACCTGGCTGGCGTACGCGCAGTTTGTCCGGACGTTTCTCCTGCCTTTGATCGCCAACCGGCACTTCGGGCTTAGCCTGGATCGCGTCTTCGCGGGCCAACGAGATGGCCTGGAACCCGAGATTCTGTACCAATGGGCGGGGTTCTGGCGGAGGCTGATGCCAGGCTTCTTTGGCCTGGTGACGTTACCGAAGTGGCTGGGAAGCGCCGAGCCGGCCTCGTATCACCGCAAGCCCGCGGCCTCTCCCGAACAGGCCCGATTTATCCTATCCGGGCTCCTGCGCAGTTGCCGGCGGCAGCTCAATTCCGTGAAGCCCCGGAGCGGTCGAGACTCGGTTTGGTCGGGGTATCTCGATCACAAGTCGCTCTATTCCGAAGCGCAGCTCGCGCAAAAGGAGCGGTTCGTCCGCGAGTGCATGGAGGTTGCCGCACCCGGGCGAGTACTGGATGCTGGCGCGAACGAAGGCCGGTTCAGTCTTTTGGCGGCCCGCAACGGAGCCAGTGTGGTCGCCATCGATACCGATCCTGTGGTTGTGGGCTCGATTTGGCGGGCAGCGCGGCGCGAAGATCTTCCGGTGCTGCCGCTGGTGGTCGATCTGACCCGCCCGACACCCGCCGTAGGCTGGCGGAACCAGGAATGCCCGTCGTTTCTGGAGCGGGCTCGGGGTAGCTTCGATCTGGTGATGATGCTGGCGGTGATTCATCATATTCTGATCACTGAGCGAATCCCTCTGGAGGATCTCGTTGGTTTAGCCGATGAACTCTCCAGGGAGTATTTGCTTGTAGAGTTCGTGGCTCCCGCGGACGCGATGTTTCAGAGAATCGTTCGCGGACGGGACCATCTATACAGCGGCATGTCCCCTGAATGGTTTGAAGCGGCGGTTTTGACCCGCTTTGAGATGGTCCGGTCCGAGCGGATCGGCGGGATGCATCGATGGCTCTATTTGCTACGCAAGCGGCGCGCGGCCACATAAAGAACCTGCTCACCGCATTTTCCCTGGGCACTTTGTGTTTTATACGGCGCTGGTATGACCTCGAAAATCTTCAAGTGCGCGGGCTGGATTACTTCCGCAACAGTCCCGCGAATCTGAATCTGCTCTACGCCACATTTCTCTCCGCGCTCCTGCTCTCGGCCGTCTTCTGGGGAGCCTGGCGATGGGTGGAGCTTCATCCCACGCCCGGACGGAAGCGCTTGGCCCAATGCGTCTTCCTGCTCATTTTGATGTATCCGATTGAGTCGGTGCGGCGCTATTGGAACACGGTCACGGATCGCTTCGATTACGGAAGCAACATTTCCATGTGGGCGATCGAGGCCATTCTTTTTGCGGGCTTCATCCTGCTCTTATTCGGAAACACGCGGATCTTAAGGCCGGCCCGCAACGTGGCCGTCTGGCTGACGCTGCTGTTTCCCGCGCTGATGCTCGATTTCACGACGTCTCATCTGGGACAAGAAAGCAGGGCGGATTACGCGCCGCGGCCGCCGGCCTCCTGGATCGCCGTGCGCGCACCCTCGGCCCCGCGCGTGATCTGGATCGTGTTCGACGAACTGGACGGGCATCTGCCCTTCGATCAGCGTCCATCCGATCTGGCGTTGCCGGAAATCGACAGACTGCAGTCGGCATCGCTGGTGGCGGATCATGCGACCCAAACATCCTTGTGGACGGCGATCGCTCTGCCATCCATGCTTTCCGGGCACATCTATTCCAACGCCCAAGCCATCGACGCCCGCACGCTGCGCGTCTGGCCGGAAGGCTCCCAGAACTACGTCGACTGGCGGAACCAGCCCACGGTGTTCTCCCGCGCCCGCGAAATGGGGGTAAACGCGGCGGTGGTGGGCTGGCATCATCCCTACTGCCGGATCTTAGGAGACGAACTGGCGTACTGTTTCGCTCTGCCCAGCCTGCACTCCACCGCGGCTCTGGTGCAGGAGCGGCAAGCGGCCGAAGCAGGTGTCCTCGCGACCATTCCGCGCCTGTTCTGGCGGCAGGTTTACAACGTGGCGGATATGGTTCATGGGGGCGCGGAGCCGGAATCAGAACGTCTGCGCGATGCGGAAATTCAGCGCAGCCAGCAGGAGCAATATTTCCAAATTCGCGATCAGGCCTACCGCGCTGCCGTGGATCGGCGCATTGGCCTGCTGTTCCTGCATTTTCCCACGCCGCACCCCTACCCGATCTATAACCGCCGGGCCGGCAACTTCGACCTGCGAGGCGCGCGGGATTATTTTGACAACCTCGCGCTGGTGGACCGCACCATAGGCGAGCTGCGGCGGGCGCTGGAGCAGGCCGGGCTGTGGAACCAGACTGCCTTGCTCATCACCGGCGACCACGGGCTCCGGCCCGCCAACTGGACCGGACACCTGGGATGGACAGCGCAGCTTGATCGCTTGACCGGCGGCCGGAACCCGGTGAACGTCGCATTCCTGCTGAAGATGGGCGCGAATGAGAAACCTGTCCTCACGCACAAGGAGTTTTCCAACGTAGTCTCGGGAGATCTTTCCCTGGCAATTTTAAGGGGCGAAGTGAAGAACTTGCCGGAAGCCGTCCAGTGGCTCGACCAGCATGCTTCCGGCACCGATATCGCCGCGGCAGTCAGCGCGCGCCGATAGATCCGCGCCTATTTCGGGGCGTAGGTCACCTTGTGGGCATAGCCTTCGTAGGAACCGTCGCGAGCCGGGTACGCGCTGACGGTGACATGATCGCCCGGCCGCAGGCTGTCAATCTTGAGCCCGTTCAGGATCAGGAGATTCGGGCTCGCCATCTCCAGTTCCCAGTGCATGACGTCGCTCGGGTTGGAGGCTTCGGTATCCACAAAAAGACGGACATGCGGATTCGCCCATTCGACCTTCCTGACGGTCCCGTGAACGGTAACGGACTGATTCAGGTCGTAGCGTAAGGCGAGCGCGTGATGGGCGCTGAGCGGGAGGGCCGCCAGCGCGATGGCGAAGATTCCCCGTGTGCATTGCATGGCACGCTCCTTGCTGTCTCGCAATATAGCGGGCCGCGGCCGCCGGGTCAATGGTTCCAGAAGGAGTCTCAGGCGAGCGCCCGGCCCAGCAGCCGCTCCAGCGTCCGCAGCGGCGACAGAGCCGGCTCGCGCATGGCTTCCACGGGTAAATAGAAGGTTTGCTCGAAGGCATGCTGCCCCGACATGGCGGCATGCGAGACCGCATCGGTGAAGCAGGCCCACACTGCGCCTGGCGCAAACGATATCGAGCTCTGGGGCGACTGCTTCTGATACGCCAGATCGGCTTTCATGGCGTCGTGGAGCCCCAGCATGTAATGGTCGTAAAGAGTCCGGCGGCGGCGCGTAATCCTGAGCAGGTAAAGCATCGCCTGCGTGCCGGGCAGGGGGGGCCGGAGCTGCGGCAAGAACCGGCGGGCGATGCGCTCAAACGGCTCGCCCGCCCGCCATTCGCGGGGAGCCGAAGGATTCACGTTGGCGAAAACCCGCAGGATGCGAAGCCCCTGCATGGGCCGGGAGGGGAAGGCATCGACGTGCAGGCGGGTATCGTCCTTGCGCCAGGAGGTTGCGCGTCCGGCGATCTCGGCGGGGCGGAAACTGGTGCGTCCGGTGCGCAACCTGCTGCCGTAGGCGCAGGTCCCGTCGATCACGCCTCGCGCAAATGCCGAAAACCGCCGCATCATTTCGCCCAGTTGCGCGCGGTCCGCGCCAGCGCAGGATGTTCCGCCGAGCGCGCCGGTGGCGGGTTCATAACTGATGTTCTTCGATCCGGCGGCGAGTAGCGCCGGCGATAGAAAACGCTGTTCTCCGGGCTGCAACTCGAACCGCGCGCCGGACCAGAACAGAATCTTGCCGCCCTCCAGCGCGGCGGCAGCGTCCTCCCGTGCGGCCTCGGAACCCGCCGCGACGGCATGTACGTAGAGCGGATTCATGCGCTCATTCGCCCACCGGGGGATGGCGCCGGTGCCAATCCGTCTGGCTTTGGAAGGCACGGCCGGCGTCGAGCATCTGGTTTTCGAAAAACGGCCGCCCGACGATCGAGATTCCCAGCGGCAGGTTGCCCGCGAATCCGCAGGGCAAGGAAAGCGCCGGCAACCCGGCCAAATTTCCCGCCGGGATGATCCCGCTCAACCCGCGGGATGCCGGCCGCGGGAAGGAAGGCCCGCGGCTTCCATCCAGGGGGTCGCTTACTTTCGGTGCGGCACCTCCGCGCGCGGGCGCAAGCAGCATGTCGACGTCGAGGAACAATTGCCGGAACGCCTCCTGGACCAGCGACCGTACGCGCATGGCCCGCAAGTAATCCACCGCGGGCAAGTCTACGGCGGCCTTAAGTCCCGCGATCTGCTCCTTGTCGGCGAGTTCGTCCACGCGGCCACTGCGAATCAGGTCCTCGAAAACAGCCCCGGCCTCGCCGGCGATAATCACCTGCACCAGAGAGTCGTAGGGGAAATCGGGTAACTCCAGTTCCTTCATCTTGAACCCGAGGGACCGGAAGACTTCGAGAGCGCCTCTCAATGCCGGCCGGGCATCCGGCTCCGTCCAGCCGTCGAAATCCACCGGGGCGTAGCCCAGAGTGATCTCCTGGGGCTTACGCGCGTAACGCGGCAGGTAGGTGAATTTCCGTCCGGCCGAGCCGGGGTCTTCGCTGTCTCCGCCGGCGATGGTCTGCAACACCAGCCCGCAATCTTCCGCGGACCGGCACATCGGGCCGATCTTATCGAGTGTCCAGGAAAGCGCCATGGCGCCGCGGCGGCTCACCAGGCCGTAAGTCGGCCGCAAGCCCGTGACCCCGCAGAAGGCGCTGGGCGTCAAGATCGAGCCTGAAGTCTCCGAGCCGAGAGCAAACGTCACCAGCCCGGCAGCGGTGGCCGCGCCGGAGCCGCTCGACGAGCCTCCGCTCCAGCGGGAGCGGTCCCAGGGGTTCAACCCCGGCCCGGTTAAGGAAGCGGAAGCGAACCGGTAGCCTCCCCCGCCCGCCAGTTCCACCATGGCCAGCTTGCCGATCAGGATCGCGCCGGCCTTGTTCAGGTTCTGGATGACTTTGGCGTCTTCGTCGAAGACCTGCGCGGCAAACGGCTTGGCGCCCCACGTCGTCGGCTGCCCTTTTACGGCCAGCAGGTCCTTGGCGCCGTAAGGAATTCCTTGCAGTGGGCCGCGCGTGCGTCCCCGCTTGAGATCGTCGTCGACGGTCTGGGCCTGCCGGATCGCCTGGGGGCGAAGCGAGAGAGCAAGGGCGTTATAGCGCGGGCCGATCCGTTCCAGCCGGTCGCAGAACGCGCGGGTCAGCTCCACCGCGGAAAACTCCTTGGCGCGCAGTTTTGCGCCGAGCTCGGTGATACTGGCGAAAAAAATGTCGTTCGGAACAGCCACAAGCCACCGGGCGCCGGTCAGGCGCGGAATCGGAACGCGGGCTCCGTCGACCGCGGCAAGTTGACCCGGGCGATCCGCCGGGCGTCGTCTTTCAGGTCCTGCCGGGCGGCTTCGACGTCCCGATCAGACCGAGCCTGCGTGGGCGGCTGAGCGCATACGAGCAGCGGCAGCGAGACCGGCGCGGCGGCCGCGCCCGCCAGGATCCGCATCGAATTTCGCCGGTTGACGCGCATGTGGCTATTATATGCGGCAATTTCGGCCGATTTATTCAATGGACTGGAACAACCGCCAAAGTTGTCCGTCTATAGTGTCGCAAGTTGTGCCACACTAGTGGCAGGAAGGTTTATGCGGTACTGGGCTTACCTCATCGCCAAGTTGACCGTAGCGGGAGCTTTCCTGTGGGTAATACGGGGCTTGATCGCCTTCTATGCGCCCCGCCCCGAGACCTTCATGTACTCCTTCATCCGGCCCGATCCGTTCACCCATGATCTGGGTATGACCTTCGTATGGCTGCTATTCACGCTGTTTGCCGCTGGGGTGTTCTGGGTCGTGGTTTGGGATCAGCGATATCGCTGCCGGACCTGCCTGCGCCGCCTCCGCATGCCGATCCTCACCGGTTCCTGGACGCACGTCCTGTTCGGCGCTCCGAAGACCGAGTACATTTGCCCCTACGGACATGGGACACTAAAGGTGGCGGAGCTCCAGATCACCGGCCATCAGGAGCCGGATTGGGAGCCGCACGAGGATATCTGGAAAGAGCTGTACTCACTCGAAGAAACCGAAAAGTGAACAGGAAACGGGCTTGCCGTTAAAAATCCAGAAAACTCTATTCGCGCGCTTTCTTCTGAGTCCTTTCGGCAAAGCGTTCCTGATCGTTTCCGCACTCGCGCTGACGGCCGGCATCAGCACGTTCACCTACTTTTACGTCAAGTATTCGCGCATTGTGGACGAGAAGCTGCGCACCGGCGTATTCTCGAACACGACTCTGATTTATGGCGCACCGCGGCCGATCTCGGTGGGCGAGAGCGTGCGGGGGGAAGAGATCGCCGCGTATCTGCGCAGTTGCGGCTACACCGAGTCCAATACCAGCCGCGCGGGATGGTACCGGCTCCGTCCGGACGCGATCGAGATCAACCCGGGCCCCGACGGTTATAACCAGGAAGGCGCGGTCATCAAAATCACCGGTTCAAAAGTCTCCGGAATCATCTCCCTTCGCGATCATAGCGAGCGCACTCAGTATCTCCTGGAACCGGAGCTGATCACCAATCTGTTCGACCGCAGCCGCGTGAAACGCCGCATGGTGCGGTTCGACGAGATCCCGCCGGTAATCGTTCAGGCCGTGCTCTCGGCCGAAGACAAGCATTTCTTCCAGCACGCCGGGTTCGATCCGATTGGCATCATGCGCGCGGCTCTCATCGATCTGAAAGACCGCCGGATGGATCAGGGGGCGTCCACGCTGACGATGCAGCTCGCCCGAAGCCTGTGGCTCACGAACGAGCGCACCTGGGCGCGCAAGATCCCCGAAGTTTTTATCACGCTGCACCTCGAGCAGAAGCTTACCAAGAAGCAGATTTTCGAGTACTACGCCAACTCGATCTACCTTGGCAGCCACGGCAGCTTCCATATCAACGGCTTCGGAGAGGGAGCCCAGGTGTACTTCGGCAAGGACTTAAGCCGCGTGACGCTGCCCGAAGCCGCCCTGCTGGCGGGCCTGATCCAATCGCAGCGATGGGACCCCTACCGCCATCCTGACGCCGCCAAGGCGCGCCGCAATATCGTGCTGAAGAACATGCGCGAGAATGGCTATATCACGGACCAGCAGTATCAGGAGGCTGCCGCCGCGCCGGTCACCGTCACGCGCGGCGCCATGGAATCCAGCGATGCTCCCTATTTCGTCGATCTGGTGAACGAAGAGCTTCAGAACAGATTCCAGGACTCGGATTTCGCCAACAAGTCGTACCGCGTCTACACCACGCTGGATCCGCAGTTGCAGCGCGACGCCATGGAGGCGGTGCGCATCGGTATCGAAGAGACCGACAAACAGTGGAAGCGCCGGTCCAAAAAGTACGGAACGGCGGAGTTCCCCCCCGCGCAGGTGGCGCTGATCGCGCTCGATACGGAAACCGGGCGGCTCCTCGCGCTCGACGGCGGCCGAAACTATGCGGTGAGCCAACTGAATCATGCCGTCGCCAAACGCCAGCCCGGGTCATCGTTCAAGCCGTTCGTCTATACCGCGGCCATGGAAACCGCCATCGATCCGAACGCGCAGACGGTGCTGACGCCCTCTTCCACGGTCGTCGACGAGCCCACCACCTTCTATTTCGATAACATCACGTACACTCCCAAGGACTTCGACAAGGAGTACATGGGTCCGGTGACGCTGCGGTACGCGTTAGCGCACTCGCTGAACGTGCCCGCGGTGAAAGTCGCCGAAATGGTCGGCTATGACAAGGTGGCGCAGGTGGCCCGCCGAGTCGGGCTGAACGTGGATATTAAGCCGACGCCGTCGATCGCACTCGGCGCATATGAGGTGACGCCGCTGGAAATTGCGGGCGCCTACACTGTCTTTCC
>Ga0070739_10001465_pt1 | contig 35519 bp, 25 predicted proteins | sample Coa_R1_7_FD_66445 | JGI IMG/M metagenome (GOLD analysis project Ga0070739, IMG submission 66445) | Surface soil microbial communities from Centralia Pennsylvania, which are recovering from an underground coalmine fire - Coalmine... | ecosystem: Environmental > Terrestrial > Soil > Unclassified ...
GTGATTGTCGGCCGTGGTAGTGAAGAGCTCGGCCAGTCCGTCGATGGCAGCCTCTCGCACGTCTGCCGGGTACCAGGGGTTGTCCACGAGTGCGGCGTTGACCTTACGCGGCGATTCGAGGCGGCTGGTCATTACCGTTCCATCGCGCTCGATGTCGCGCACCGAGGCGACCACGGACTCGCGCGGCGGCGCTTTACCGAGGGTGTTGTAGCCCATCATGTCGGAATCGTAGTAGTGATAGCGGCCGTCATAGAAGACCTCGGCGACGGTATGGCCGGTGAGGAACCAAACGCGCGAGTCCTCGAGGCCGCCGGCGTCGAACATGGCTTCGAGGAGCGGCGCGATGTGATAGCAGAGGCCGAAGCCGTAGCTGTTCAGCAGCTTCGTTGCGTCCAGCACCTCGCCTTTCGGCTCTTCATAGGCCCAGCCCGCGATGTGATACCAAAAGCCGGGAGGGACGAATCGGCCGTCGGTGAGGAAAAAGCGCCAGATGGCCTCGGCCTTCTCACGGGGCGTGGCCGCATGCGCATTTGCGTAGATGGTGTGCACGAACTGATGAAGGTCGGTGGAGTCGGGCTGTCCGGCTGTGAGCACGCGCGGCGAATAGACCTGAGAGAAGGCAGGGGTCGCGGCAAGGAGCAATGCGGCCAGAAGGGCGTGGAGGCGAAAGCCTGTCCTGCGAGGCGGTTCCGCGGCGACGGAAGTTGGCGGGTCACCGGGGGCGGACGTCGGAGGCGGACCAGGCGGGCTGGGAGCCTGCCCCACAAAGAACCTTCGCGCGACGGGTAGATTGCCGGGTGTTGTAGTAGCTTCGGCGTGTGTCGGAGGCGGACCAGGCGGGCTGGGAGCCCGCCGCAGGCCGAGGGCCTGCCCCCCAAAGAAGCGGGTGCTAGGGATTGAGAAGGTCATGGTAGTTCGTCGGGGCGAGGCGGACGTTCGGTGCGGCGGCGTATTCGCGGGCCAGTTCGGCGTGGAGTATGGGCGTACCCGTTGGCGTAACAGGATTCGAGACAAACACTGCGCGCGGGGAGATTGCGCGGGCGAGATCGGGTAAGTCGAAGTTCTCGAGCGCGCCGGGAACAATGTCCTCGAAAACGACCCGCTGCATAGCGGTGCTGGCCACGGAGTCGTAGGAGAGGAGCATGTTCTCGAGCGCGATGGATTGTAGCCGCGAGTCGAACACCGCGGCGTAGAGCATGGGAATTGCGCCGCCCTGCCGCCCAATTCCGCTGATGCCCGCTGTATTGACGTCCGGACGGGCGGCGAGCAGATCGAGGCCGCGAACGATGTCCCGCGCGCGCATTCCGGCGAGGGTACGTTTCATCAGAATAGCGGTCATCGCGTCTTCGTAATCGCCGAAGTAGCGGTAGAACTCGGAGGCGTTCACGTCGGCCGCAATGCGGGTCTCGCCCAGGCCGCGCAGGTCGACCGAGAGCACGATGGCGCCGTTGCGCGCCAGCCCGGCCGCGGTTGACGCGCCGGCCGATTTTCCGCGGCCATCCGCGATCAGCACCGCCGGCTTTCGCGCCGCGCCGGCGTCAGGAACGTACAGCAGCGCGGGGATCAGAATTCCGGGCTCGCTCTCGTAGACGAGCTTCTGTATCCTGTAGCCGTCGGCGGCGATCACACCGTACGGGGTAATCGGAACAGGGCCCGAAGGCGCCTCATATCCGGTGAGCCGGATGGCGGCATCGCGCACCCGCGCCGGCTGCTGGCGCCGGCCCCGGAGCAGCTGTGCACGCGCTCGATTCATGGTGAACACCGTTTCTCCGCCGAGAGATGTCGCGACCTGGCCGGTCTCCGTGCAGTCCAGCGTTTCGGCCGTTTCCGGCGTCACCGGAACCTCGGCCGAGGTGTCGGGAGTTCCGCGCAACCGTTGCGAGAGCCAGTCGTACGCGGCCATGCGCCGCGGATGCGTATAGCCGTGGCCGTCGTCTGCTTCGAACATGCCGATGTTCGCGCCCTGACCGAGGGCATCCAGGACGCGCTGCGCTTCGGCGAAAGTTTCGCGCGCGCCGTCGATGGGGAAGAAATCACGGATGGCGGAAAGCATGAGATACGGCTTCGGCGAGGCCGCGTAAATGAAATCCGGATAGTCGAGGCCGTTGCCGAGCCAGCCGGGAAAGAGCTGTTCGGCATCCTGCGGACCCAGTGTCTTCAGCATCCAATGCCACGAGGTCAGAAAGCAGGAGGGCGCGGCGACTTTGAGCCGGTCATCGAGCGCGGAGAGATATGCAGTGTGCGTGCCGCCACCGGAGTTGCCGGTAACCGCCACGCGGGTGGGGTCCACCTCAGGCCGCGAGAGCAGGTAGTCGAGCGCGCGAATCCCGTCCCAGATGGTGTAGCGCGCGATGGCCTGTCCCGTCAGCAGGCACTGGATACCGAGAATGGTGTGCTCGGTTGTGGAATCGCGAAGCAGCGAGTCGCGCAGCTCTCCGCTGTAAAGCTGGATGCGTTCGCCCTGACCGAGTGTATCCCAGGTTAGCGCCACGTAGCCGCGCCGCGCGAGCGTGACCAGCATCTGCTGCCAGGTTTCGTTGGCTTTGCCGCCGAGCTCGTGGCCCAGGGGGTACAGAACGGCGGGGTAAGGAGCGTGGCCGCTTGCGGGCAGGTAGAGGTTGGCCGTGACGTAGAACTTCGGCTGGCTCTCGAAGATGATCTTCTCGATGCGATATCCGTCTCGCTGGAGCGTTGCGACGGTGCGCGCGTTCAGAGGCGTGCGCTGAGGGAGGCCGCCGATCGCTTCAAGGATATGCTCGCGGACGAACTGGCGGCGGGCGGCCAGTGCTTCCGGCGTGGTAATCGCGAGCGATTGTTTCCGCGCGCGAACCAGCGCTTCGCCGCGCTGCTGCATGTAATCCGGCAGCATGCGATGGATGTTCTCGTACTCGTCCAGCCCGTGCAGGAAATCCAGCTGCTCGGCCGCGGGCTCCTGCGCGAAGGAACAAACGATGAGGGCCGGCAGGAGGACGAGGGACGTGCGGAGCATGGGGAAAGCATATCGAATCGCGAGCGGAGGATATAATCGCACGCGGAATGCGTCATCTCTACCTCATAGCCTTTGCCGCAGCGGCGACCGTTTGCGGCGCCGAACTCATTCTTCCCGCACCCGCGCTGGAGCGGGACGGCACGGTCCATGTGATCTTTCGAAGTGCGCCGCTGGCCACCGGGCACGGCGAGCTCTCCATCGAGTGGACCGATGTTCATGGCCGCGTGGTCGAGCAGCGCTCGCTGGCGGTGGATCTCAATGATGAAAGCGAGATTGGGTTTGACATCGATCTGCGCCGCGCGCGCGCCATGCAGAATGTGCTGCGGGCGCATCTGGTCTTCGATGGCCAGGACAAGAAGGGGCGGCCCGATCACCGCGACGAGCAGGCGGAAACGGCGTTCATCGCCAAACCGCCGGTCCACACCTGGTGGGATTACGACATCATCATGTGGCAGCACTACAGCCCGGAGCAGTTCGCGCAGCTCACGGCGCTCGGAATCAACGGCGGTGAATCGAGCGGCCGCCCGGGGAGTGCCCCGCCCGAATTCCTGCTGAAGAATGACCTGCGCTGGTATGCCGAGAACATCGCCACCGATTTCTATTCCGCCTACCACCATTACTTCCCCGATCGGCCGACCGGTTACGAATTCAAGCTGGCGCGCGCGGCGCATCAGGCGGATCCGGCCAGTCTGGAGCCGTTCCGCCGCTACCCGAGCCTGAGCGATGCGGAATGGCTGAAGAAGGTCCATGACCGGCTGGTCGAATCGGCGCAGGAGTACTCGCGATATCGGCCGTTCTTCTACAGCCTGGGCGACGAAACCGGCATTGCGGAGCTGGAGGCGGCATGGGATTTCGATTTTTCCGACCACTCCCTCACGCCCATGCGCGAGTGGCTGCGAGAGCGCTACGGCAGCCTCTCCGCGCTCAACCGCGAGTGGGGCACGAACTTCGGGGCATGGAACGCGGTGATGCCCCCGACTACTGACGAGGCGATGAAGCGCACTGACGACAACTTCTCCGCCTGGAGCGATTTCAAGGAGTGGATGGATATCTGTTATGCGCGTGCCCTGAAGATGGGCACCGATGCTGTTCATTCGGTGGATCCGGAGGCGTATGTCGGCATCGGCGGCGGGCAGATGCCGGGGTGGGGCGGGTACGACTACGCGCGCATCGCGCAGTCGCTGACCGCGATCGAGCCGTACGATATCGGCAACAACATCGAGATCATTCGTTCGCTGAATCCGCGCATGGCCGTGTTGACCACTGCGTTCGCCCACGGCCCATGGGAGAAGCATCGCGTCTGGTACGAGCTGCTGCACGGCAACCGCGGGCTGATCCTGTGGGACGACAAGCACGAATACATTGACGAGGCCGGCAACGTGGAGGAGCGCGGGCGGGAGGCGGAGACTTACTACAACGAGATTCGCAACGGCCTAGGCGCGCTGCTCATCGCCAGCCGGCGGGTGTCGGACCCGATCGCGATTCATTATTCGCAGCCGAGCATGCGCGTGAACTGGATGCTGGAGTCGAGGCCGCGCGGCGCGGCGTGGGCCACGCGCAGTCCGAAGGCGGAGCGCACCGACAACGAATTCATGCGCCTGCGGGAATCGTGGTGCCGTGTGATCGAGGATGCCGGGCTGCAGTACGACTTTGTGTCCTACCAGCAGCTGGAGCAGGACCAGCTGCTGCGCGGCGGATATCGCGTGCTCATCCTGCCCCGTTCGAGCGCGCTGTCGGCGGCGGAGGCGGCGGCCATTCGCAATTTCGCGGCGCAGGGCGGGACGGTGATCGCCGACGGTGACCCGGGAGCCTTCGACGAGCATGACCGGCGGCTGGCGAAGCCGCAGCTCGCGGATGTCCGCATGCTGCAGGCCAGCGTGCTTCCGTATCAGCTCGACCGAATCACGGGAAAGGGGGTTGAAACTCGTGATCAGGTGGCGAAGCTGCTCCGCTCGGCGGGCGTCGAGCCGCAATTTCAGGTCACCGGCGCGCCGCAGGGCGTTGAGACTCACGTGTTCCGCAACGGCGATATTTACCTCGTTGCGCTGCTGAGCAATCCGTCGCTGCGCGTGGACGAGCTCGGGCCGCCGGATTTCCGGTCGAACGATCATTTCGCCGTGAAGCGCTCGCTTAGGCTGGTGCTGCCGCAGGCAATGTCGGTATACGATGTACGCACCGGCCGCGCGCTGGGGCCTCAGAAGCAGTTGGCAGTACAACTCGATCCGTACGAGCCGGTGATCTACGCGGTCTCGGCCGAGCCTCTGCCCGCCCTCAGTATCGCGGCGCCGGCGCGCATCACACGCGGCGAAACCGGGCAGATCGGCATCCGCCTGGGAGATCACACGCCTGCTGCCGTACACATTCTGCACGTAGAGATAGCCGATCCGAGTGGACGGGAGATCCGGTGGTATTCAGGGAATGTCCGGGCTCCCCAGGGTCACGCGGTCTGGTCAATCCCGGTGGCATTGAACGATGCCACGGGGAAATGGACGGTGCGAGTGAAGGACATTCTCAGCGGGGCAACGCAAACAGCGACGATCGAGGTTCACTGAAGGCGGGGCAATTCGCTGCTTCTTCCGGTTGGCACGGGCCCCCAGACGGGCGGTTCAAGATCACAGATTGTGATCTTGAACGATGGCGGCCTTGGGGCGAAAGATTCTCACACGATGTCACACCATTCGCATACGAACAGCAACAAGGTCTTCGCCGCCTGAACCAGGGAATCGATCTCCACATACTCATCCGCGGCGTGGGTGTTTCCTCCGCGCGGGCCCCACAGCACCGCAGGTATCGAGAAGGCCTGATGGAAGACGTACATGTCGCACGGGCCCTCGATGCCGGCTATGGGCGGGGCTGAGCCCAGGACGCGCGCAGCGCAATCCGCCAGTTCGCGCACGAGCGGCTCGGATTTCGATATTGCCGAACCGGGCATCCAGCGGATGGGGAACCGGACCTGGGGCTGGTCGCTGCCACTTACCCCGTCGAGCCATTCGAAGAATTCACGCTCCACCTCAGCCTGCGTCTCGCCGGGCATGAGTTGCCAGTACAACTCCACGCGGCACTCTTCGGGAATGGTCATCGGTTCGCCGGTGCCCCAGGGCGCGGTAAAAACCTTCGTGACAGAAACGGGCACGGGATCGGGACTATCGGCGTAAAGCTCATGCGGCTTCACCTTGCGCCGGCGCGCCGCGGCGAACTCCGGAACGGCGGACAGGAAACGGGTCAACTGCGCCACGGCCGCTCCTGGAAACCGGCCTTCGGTGAGCACGCCGCCTGGGGCGCGGAAGGTGATGTGCGCTGTTCGTCCCCCGCGCTGGGCCGGACAAATGCGCAGGAACGAGGGCTCGGAGATGATGGCTGCATCCGCATTGAAGCCCTTCAGGCGGCCGGCGAGCGTGCCGTTCACGCCTCCGAACTCCTCGTCGACCACGGTCTCAAAGACGAGATCGCCTCGCAGCCGCAGACCAAGCTCGCGGAGGGCTTCGACGACGAACAGGTTCGTGGCGACGCCGGCTTTCATATCGTTCGAGCCCCGGCCGTAAATGCGGTTTTCTTCGACTTCGCCGCCGAACGGGTCGCGTGTCCACGGCTGCGTGCCCGCGGGAACGGTGTCGATGTGCCCCGAAAGCACCAGAGAGCGCCCGTTCCCCGCCCCGCGCAGCCGGGCGCCGAGGTTGGGCCTGCCGGCGTAATCCCGCCCGGCCAGATACAGAGGATGACTCGCTAATCCCTCCACCTCGCTGAGCTCGTACAATTCGGGCGACCACCCGGCGGCGCGTAAAACTCCCGCCACGTACTGCTGGCAGGCGAACTCGCTGCCGTGCGGCGCTTTATTCTCCGAAGGAATGCGAACCAGGTCGCGCGTCAGCTCGATGAGGCGCGCGCGGCGGCGCTCCACATGGTCCGCGATCGTGGCCTGCAGCTTCTCAGGGGTCATGGTGTCGACAAGGTAAATGCGATCTTCTGCTCATTCGGGCGAACGTAGTGCCCAGTGCGGGGAGTCAGCACAAGGGGTATGGACAGCGTGGCGACGGCGTGATCGAGCGTCGTTTCTCTCGCGTTGGCGTAGGGATTGTAGGGATAGATTGGCCAGGTCAGGCGCGCCGGCTGATCGACATGCAGCGTCCAGCCGTGATGGCTTAGATCCTGTGCGGTCAGATCAACGGGGTCGGTTGAGAGAGACAGCCGTTTGCCGCCGGTTTCCAGAACTTCTCCGGCGTGCAGGACCAGCTGGAGTGTCAGGAAGGCCTCCTGCGGGGCGGTTCCCCTGCCGCTGATCACGAACCGAAACGTAGTCTGCCGCAGCGCCGGGGGATCGACATACAAATCGGAGAAGAAGGTGTTGAAGGCGACCGACAGCCGATCGCCGGCATCAGCCATTTGCAGGCGGCTGCTCTCTGGCATTTGGTAAGTCACGCCATCGATGCTCTCGCGAAAGGTGGCCAGCTCCGGCTGCCGCTTCGAGTTTGCGCCGGATACGATCAACCCGAGCTTCGTGTGGAAGATGCTGAGGTTCGCCTGACGGTCCAGGTAGTACTGGTTAAACGGCGCCTGGGTTTCGACGATACCCGACAGCGAGACCACCCACGGACCGGCCTTGCGGATCGCGGCGGGCGCCTGCATGACGTACAGGTGCCGCTCCTGATCCTGCGGAATGGCGCCGACCGCCCCCTCGTGGTAGTACAGGGCATCCTGCGAAATCCGGCCGAGTTCGTCCATGGAAAGCTTCTCCGGATCGAAGAAGCCGGTAAGGAACTCGGCGTAGCGGCGGCCGTCGGGGAAACGGGAAAACACGAATTGAGACCACGCGCTCACCGGCCAGTATCGGTTCCGGTTGTTGACCGCCTCCACGGGCGTTCCGTCCGGGTAGGTGAAGTTCTCGTGAAAGGTGAGCGATCGCCGCAGCGCCGTTTCGCACAGCGCGTCACCGCTGAGTTCGCAGTACACGCCGACGGCGGACACGGTCAGATGGTCGTAGCCGATGGTAGGTCCGGCGTGGCTGTGCTCGCCCCAGTAGCCGTCGGGCGTCTGATCGACGAGGAAGCGATGCAGGATTTTCGCGCCGAGCTCGACCCATTGCGGCCGGTCGAAGGTGCGGCCGCCGAGATACAGCAGCTCGGCCCATTGCGAATAGTGGTTGGGCGAGGTGCCGATGTAGGGCGATTCGTACCACGGAAAGTCGACACGTTCGGCGGCATCGCTTTCCAGTCGCGCGATGTTCTCCTGAAGCGCGCGCTTCCAGCGGTCGCGGCGCTCAGCGCCGAGCTGCGCGTCCAGCAGGCGCCAGGCTTCCAGCCAGGTGTAGGTATCCCAGTCACTGTCAAGGCGTGGAGTGAAGGCGCCTTTCTCGTTCTCCGAGGCAAGCAGGTCGCCGATGCGCATCGCGAGATCGAGCATGGCGCGCTCGTGATAGTGCCGATTGCCTGGGTGCGTTCTGGCGTAGAGCACCGCCGGGGCCAGAATCGAGTAGCCGAAGTGCTTCCAGGGCGGGCTCGTTTCAATGGTGGCCAGCGTCGCGTTCGGCTCCGCATCCAGGCGGGCCTGCACACGGTGTGCTCCGGCCTCCATCAACTCGAAGTAGCGCTGCGGAAGGGGAGCGGCGCCGCACACGATGGCGAGGGCGAGAACGGTGAACCGCACGCGGGCACGATATCGCAATTGACCACTGCCGCGCCACTCCGCTAGACTTACTTGCATTCGCCAATAAAGCATGCAACGTCCCGCCGGCGCGAAGAAAAGGGTCCTCCGACCGCCCCAGATCCGCGGCGCGAATCGCGCTGCCGTCCTGCAGCTGCTGCGCCACAACGAGCACATGTCGCGGGCCGATATCGCGCGCCAGTGCGGTCTTTCCGAGGGTACCGTGTCGCGGATCATGACTGGGCTGATCGCCGACGACCTCGTCCGGGAAGAGGGCCACGAGAGCTCGACCGGCGGCCGGCCCGGACGCCGCCTGCAACTCGAGCCGACACGCGTGGCGCTGGGCGTCGATATTCAGAACTGGGAGACACGGTTCGCTGTCAGCACCATGCGCGGGCGCTTTGTGGACACTCGTTCTTTCCGCACACCTGCGACGATTCAGGAGACGCTGCACCGGATTGCCGAGGCGTTCGACGATTGGCGGAGCGGCTTCGGCTCGCAGCGCGTAGCGGGTCTGGGGATCTCCGCGCGCGGGATCGTCAACAGCGACGCCGGGGTGCTGGTGCTCGGCAGCCGGCCTGACTGGGCGAATATCGCCGTCCGCGATCTGCTGGAGGCCAGGATCGGCGAGCCGGTCTACCTGGAGAACAACGTTCGGGCCGCCGCGCTGGCCGAGTATAACTACGGGGCCTCCGAAGTCTGCGGCGCCCGATGTCTCGTGTTCGTCAAGGTCGACGAGGGAGTGGGCATGGGACTGGTCATCGACGGCAGGCTGCACGCCGGGCCGCGAATGGCCGCCGGCGAGTTTGGGCAGATGGTGATTGCCATGGCGAGCGGCCCGGAGCGGCACGATCGCGCCGGTTGCCTCGAACGGTTGGCCTCGAACCCGGCTCTGTGCGCACGATACTCGACTCTTACGGGATCGATTGCGGCGCCGGATACCCTGGCGCACGTGAGGCAAATCCTCGAGGCGGCGGTCGCCGGGAATGCGGCGGCTCGCGAGAGTGTGCGGGAAACGGCGCGCTGCCTTGGCGTAGGGATCTCGAACGTCGTGTGGGGGCTCGATGCGGACGTCGTGGTCATCGACGGCGCGATCACCGAGGCTTGGTCAGTGATCGAGCCGGTGATCAGCGATCAACTTCCGGAGGAAGACAGTCTGACCGGCGTACCCGTGCTGCTTCGTCCTTCGTCTCTGGGCGGGGACGCGGCGCTGATCGGAGCGGCCACGCTGCCCTTCATGACCTTGTTTGCGACCGGAGAATCGCGGCGGGCCGCCGGGGCGTCGGCTTGAAACCGGGCCAGAACACGTCCGGCTCTCTGCGTCGCGTGCTTTCCCGCGCCGACCTGATTGTCTACGGTCTGGTGATCCTGACGCCCACCGCTCCGTATCCGGTGTATGGCATCGTGCAGCAGACCTCGCGGGGACACGCGGCGCTGAGCTACCTGGTGGCCATGGTCGCGATGCTGTTCACCGCGGCAAGTTACGGGAAGATGTCCGGCGCGTTCCCCGCGGCGGGATCGACGTACACCTACGCTCAGCGCGCACTCAACGAACACGTCGGTTTCCTCGCCGGCTGGGCAATGATGCTCGATTATTTTCTGATTCCGCTGCTCAGCATCATCTACGCGGCGCTGACGGCCGCACGGCTCCTGCCGCAGGTTCCGTATATGGTCTGGGCCGTGCTGTTCACCGTGAGCCTGACCGCGGTGAACATCCCTGGCATTCGCTTCACCACGCGGGCAAGCTCAGTCATGATGGCGATCATGAGCGTGTGCGCGGTGCTCTTCATCGTGCTGGCCGCGCGATTCGTTATCGGAGCGCATGGCTGGGCGGGCCTCTTCGACACGCGCGGGCTGTGGCGACCGGAGACGTTCGGCATGCGCCCGCTGATGCTCGGAGCCAGCATCGCCGCCATCTCGTACATTGGCTTCGATGCGATCTCAACCCTTGCGGAAGATACCGTGAACCCGGAGCGTGACATCGCCTTCTCGACGGTGCTGGTGTGCGTTCTCCAGACGATCGTTTGCGTGGCTACCGTCTATCTCGCCGAGCTCGTCTGGCCGGACTACCGCACCTTCCCGCAGCCGGAGACCGTGATACTCGACATTGGCCGCCTGGTGGGCGGGGGGTGGATGTTCGGCTTCATCACGTTTATCCTGCTGGTTGCCGGGCTGGCCAGCGCGCTGACGGGGCAGGCCGGCGCGTCGCGCCTGTTGTACGGCATGGGCCGCGACGGCGTGATCTCGCGGCGGGTGTTCGCCTATATCAACCCACGCTTCTCCACTCCCACGCGCGGCATATACTTCATGGGCGTACTGTCGCTGGCCGGCGCCGTGTTCCTGCGCTTCCAGATGGCGGTGGAGCTTCTCAACTTCGGCGCGTTCGTGGGCTTCATTCTCGTCAACCTCAGCGTCATCCGGCATTACTATTTCCGCCTGCGGCGGCGCAGCGGGCTGGACCTGCTGACCAACCTGATCTTCCCCGCCTGCGGCGCGCTGGTGTGTGTCTACGTCTGGCTGAGCCTCAGCCGGAATGCGAAGCTGGTGGGCTTCGCATGGCTGGCGATCGGGGCGGCTTACCTGGCCGCGATCACACGCGGGTTCCGAAGATCGCCAGGGTCAATGAGCGTGTTGGCCGAGACTGCCGATCCGTCATAACCGCGAGCGCTGCCAGGCTTCCAGGAAATCGCGTCCGCTGTACCGCACGGTTCTGGCATCGAGCACCTGCGCCCCCGGCCGCAGCGCGGCATCGGGCGTCAGGGCGTTGCGACTGGTGTACTCCACTTCGATCGAGACCGGGCCGTCGATGCGGTACGGCCGAATGGCCGCAATCTTTGCCATCGAAGCGGCCGCCCGCGCGCGAATGAGGTTACGAGCCGATTCCGCCGACAGCGAGATGCATGTGTAATTGTCGATCCCTTCCTTGACCACTGCCGTTTCCACGCCCGGATCGATGTCCCGGAGCTGCTGTGCGGCGGCCTGGTCGCCGCTGAGGAAGATCACCGGCGTTCCGAACCAGCCGGCCAGGGCGGTTCGCGTCTCGATCTCACCGACCGGTTTGCCGTTCATGATGATGTTCTGAATTCCCAGCGAGCTGTAGCTGTGAGCCATGACTCCGCCGGGCGTGTTCGCCCGTGCGTGCTGGCCGACAAAGGCCGCGGCCGAGTAATGCCGCTCCATAAGCATGTTTACGGGCAGCCCGCCCATAATCAGCCGTGCGCGCGGATCGATGGTCAGGGTGGAGAGCGTGGCGCTGCCATCGTGCCCGTCCCAGACGAAAACTTCCGACGCGCCGCCATCGAAGAATCCCGCCACCGCGGCATTGATCTCACCGGTGAGAAGCTGGCGCATTTCCGGGTCTTTGGGCTCGGTCTGCTCCTGGCGGCAGACGCCACCCACGCCCTCAGCATCGGTGATTATAAACACGCTCTTCGGCTGCGCCGCGGCCGCCGCGACGGCGAGGAACACGATCAGGCTGGGTTTCATTCGAGCGCCATTCTAACAGCGTGGTGATACAGTGGCGCGTATGGACGCTACAGATCGCCGTGATTTTCTGCGCGCCGCGGGCGTGGCCGCGCTGGGCTCCGCATTCAACCAGGGCGTGCGGGGGGCCAATGACCGCCTCTCGCTTGCCTTCGTGGGTGTGGGCACGATGGGCACGGACAACCTGAGCGCAGCGATGGCGCAGCCTGGCGTCGCCGTTGCCGCGGTCTGCGACGTGTACCAGCCGCATCTCGAGCGGGCCTCGGCCCTGGCTCGGCGCGCGGGGCATCAGCCGAAGGAGACCGCGGACTTCCGGACGATCCTTGCTGATCGCTCCATTGACGCGGTATGCATCTCCACGCCCGATCACTGGCACCCGTATATCGCCGTGGAGGCCTGTAAGGCGGGGAAGGACGTCTACGTCGAGAAGCCGACGGGCGTGGCGGTCGAAGAGGGCGAGGCGATCGTCGCGGCAGCGCGGAAGTACAACCGCATCGTGCAGGCCGGCACGTGGCAGCGCTCCGGCGCGCATTTCCAGAAGGCCTGTGAGATCGTCCGCAGCGGCGCGCTGGGGAAGGTCACGATGGCGCGTACGTGGATTTACAGCAACCAGCCGCAGCAGGGCATCGGGAATCCGCCGGACTCAGCGCCCCCGGCTGGCCTCAACTGGGACATGTGGCTTGGCCCCGCTCCGGCGCGCCCGTTCAACCCCAACCGCTTCGGCGTCTATCCTCACGCCTACTCATATTTCCGATACTTCTGGGACTACGCCGGCGGGCAACTCACCGACTCCGGCGTTCACATGATCGACATCGTTCATATGGCGTTTGGCGATCCGATGCCGCTGTCGGTGGCGGCCGGGGGCGGCAAGTACTGGTTCAGTGACGACACGGAGACCCCGGACACGCTGCAGGTCACGTACGAGTATCCGGGCTTTGTTGCCTCCTGGGAGCACCGATCGAACAACACCGAGGAACACACCAGCCGCCTCATGGGCGCCACCTTCCACGGCCCCCGCGGGACGCTGTATGTGGATCGCCAGGTGTTGCGTGTCACTCCGGAGAAGGGCTCGGACCTGCAGGCTTTCGAGATGAAACGCGTCGCCGACCCGCACCCGCTTCACTGGGTGAATTTCCTTGCCTGCGTCCGCTCGCGGCAGAAGCCGAACAGTGATATCGAGACCTGCTGCCGTTCCTCGGCGGCCTGCATCCTCGGCAACCTGTCGCTGCGCGCGCGCACCCGGCTGGACTGGGACGAGCCGAGCCGCACCGTGAAGCAGAGCGAGGCGCGGCCGCTGCTGCGGCGGGAGTATCGGGCGCCGTGGACGTTGGCAGTCTAGAGGCGATCTGCCTACTGCGCGCGGGGCTCGGGGTCGGCGTGGGGTGAGACGGCAGCCGGCGCGCCCTCGTGATCGGGCAGGATGAAGTGGATCTCATTCGGCTTGCCGGCGTGCAGCCACTTGCGGATGACTTCGTCCTGCTTGTCGCGGTTGTACTGAAGATCGTAGATGAGCTTCTGCTTATTCGCGATATCGCGCTTCAGGTTGGCGTTGTGCTCCTCCAGCGCGCGGATCTCGCGGCGCTTCTCGAGCAGCGACGGGATGCGCTGGGGACCGCGCAGCGACATCCAGGCGTACGCGCCAGCCAAAACAAAAACAGCGCAGACTGTCGCGCGCCGGATGAGGACGTGAATCACCTTGTGAGTGCCCTTACATTGTTTATAATCCTGTTTGGCCGGAAGATCCAGTGAAAACCGAGGGATAATTTCGTGACCGACAAAATTGTCGTCCTCAGCACCTGCTCCTCCGCTGAAGAAGCCGGCCGGATCGCGCGCCGCCTGGTGGAATCGAGGCTTGCAGCCTGCGTCAACATCATGCCCCGTATACGCAGCGTGTATCGCTGGAAAGACGCGATCGAGGAATCGGAGGAAGTGCTGCTGCTCATCAAGTCGTCCCGCCCGCTGTTCGACAGCCTTCAGGCCGAGATCGGCCGTCTGCACTCGTACGAAACACCGGAAGCAGTGGCGCTCAGCATCGTGGACGGCTCCGAGCCCTACCTCGCCTGGCTGGCGCACGAGCTTGCTCCCGCCGGCGGTGAGGAATGAAGCCCGCCTCCGCGGAGCGCGCGACCAATGCGCGCTTCTGGGTGCTGGTGTTCGCGGTCAGCCTCGCCATCCTTTCGTACGTCAGCCGCGTGTGCATCTCCCAGTGCGGTCCGCTGATGATGCGCGACCTGCATCTCAGCCAGGAGGAGATGGGTCAGGTGTTCGGGTCCTTCGGACTGGCGTACGCGCTGTTCGAGATCCCCAGCGGGTGGCTGGGGGACTGGATCGGCCCGCGCAAGGTTCTGATCCGCATCGTGCTGTGGTGGTCCGCTTTCACCGCTCTTACGGGCTGGATGTGGAGCCTGACCTCACTCTGGGTTACGCGTTTCCTGTTCGGCGCTGGCGAGGCCGGCGCGTTTCCGAACCTGACCAAGGTGTTCACCACCTGGCTGCCCCGGCGCGAGCGGCTGCGCGCGCAGTCGGTGATGTGGACCGCTGCTCGCTGGGCCGGGGCGGTCACGCCGAAGATCGTCGTGATCACGCTGCTGTTCATGAGCTGGCGCTGGGCCTTCGTCTTCTTCGGCTCCCTCGGCGTGATCTGGTGCGTGTTCTTCATGGCCTGGTTTCGTGACGATCCGCACACGCATCCGGGGGTGAATGCGGCGGAAGCGGCCATCATCGGGGAGGCCGGCCGGAATGCGTCGGGCCATGGAAACGTGCCCTGGGGCCGGCTGCTGGCCTCACGGTCCGTCTGGCTGCTGTGGGCGCAGTACTTCTGCCTCTCGTTCCCGTGGTACTTCTATATCACCTGGCTCCCCGATTACCTCCAGAAATACTGGAAGGTAACGCCGAGCCAGAGTGGAACGCTGGCGGTGCTTCCGCTGTTCCTGGGCGGCCTGGGCTGTGCGTTTTGCGGCTGGATCTCGCGGCATGTCACCCGGGCGCTCGGAAGCGTGACCACCAGCCGCCGTTTGCTGGCCAGCACCGGCTTCGCAGGAGCAGCAGTTCTTCTGGTGATCGCCATCCACATGCACACGCCGGTGGCGGCGATGGTGGCGATGGGCTTTGCCAGCTTCTGCAACGATCTGGCCATGCCACCTTCCTGGGCAGCCTGCATGGATGTCGGCGGCAAGTACGCCGGCACCGTTTCCGGCTCCATGAACATGATGGGCAACCTGGCGGGGTACGCAGCGCCGGTGGTGGGCGGCTACATTGTTCACGGCGAGCCGGCGCGGTATGTGTACTTCCTGTATTTGATGGCTGCCGTGTACCTTCTGGGTACATTCTGCTGGCCCTGGATCGATCCGGTCACATCCATCGACGAACAGCACGCCTAAGTTCCCGACCGTACATAGCTAACACGTAAGAAACTGTAAGCGGTTGTGACGCGGCAATACGCGTGCACATCGAATTAGCAGAGGATGAACGCGATGAAGAACCTACTTCGGAACATAACGTTGGCGGCGGCAGCCCTCGTATTTGCGGCTGCGCCCGCGTTTGCCGATCAGGGTAGCAAGCCTTTGGCGGAGCGGGTGCGCCATGAGCTGGTGATGCTGCCTTATTACAACATTTTCGACAACCTTTCGTTCCGTGTGGACCAGAACACCGGCACGGTGTACCTGAACGGAGAAGTGACCGACCCGGTGCTGAAGTCCGACGCGGGGAACGTGGTGAAACATCTGGAAGGCGTTACGCAGGTAGTGAATAACATTCAGGTGCTGCCGCTCTCGCCTTTCGACAACCGGATCCGCTGGGCAGAGTACCGCACCATCTACGGTTATCCGGCGCTGAATCGCTATGCCCTGGGCTCGCTGCCCTCGATCCACATCATCGTGAATAACGGTCATGTGACGCTGACCGGCGTGGTGGACACGCAGGCGGACAAGAACATCGCCGGAATTCGCGCGAACAGCGTACCCGGGGTGTTCTCGGTAACCAACAACCTGATGGTTGCCCGCGGCTAAGTTTCTTCCTTCCCTGGAAGCTTTGAGTGAGACACGGCCTGGCCTTGCGCCAGGCCGTTTTTTGTGTTCAGTTATACCAGACATGTATCGTCTGGCGTTGTTTTGCCTGATCCTCATCCCGGCGGTTGCCGGAGAGAACCTGGATGGAACCTGGCGGAGTGAGGGGTATGGTTATGTCTTCCAGATCGACGGCCAGAAACTGAAGGCGTTTCAGGTGACCACGCGCACCTGCGTCGACAGCTTCAGCGCGAATCGCGATCGGACCACGGTTGATGGTCGCGAGGCGAGCTTTCGCACCGGCGATGGTGAAATCTGGTTCGTTCGGACCGGGGGCGCCGCGAATCGCAGGCTGCTGCATAACCAGGGCTCGGTCTCAGATATCCGCATCGATCGCATCGACCACCTGCCCGCTGCATGCGACCCTCCCACCCCGAATACCCCGGTCGACAATTTCGACGTCTTCGCCCAGACGTGGGCCGAAAACTACATCTCCTTCGATCTGAAGCACGCCGACTGGACCGCGATCGTGAACAGGAACCGCGCGCGCGTGAATGCATCCACGACGCCGAGCGCGTTGTTCGATGTCCTCGAATCCATGATCGAGCCCTTCGGCGACGCGCACACATCCATCTCCGCGCCTGCCCTGAAGCGCAGATTCCACGGCCTGCGCCCCGGGACCGACCGCGTGGTCAGGGATCTAGCTGGCGGCAATGGGATCGGTGAGTTTCAGAAAAACGGTGTGCCTCAGCTGCTGGCCGTCACCGATCGCGCCTGGATTCACGGCCCGCTGCGGCACTATTGCAACGATCAGGTTCAGTTCGGGTATGTGAACCCTCACATCGGATACCTCAGAATCCTCTCGTTCAATGGCTATACGCCCCAGGGCGGTTTTGAGGAAGGAATGGTCGCGCTCGAGAGGGCCCTGGACGAGATCTTGTCCGATTCCGGCCTGCAGGCCCTGGTAATCGACGTCCGCATCAATTTCGGCGGCGACGATCCGTATGGGATCGCCATCGCCTCGCGTCTCGCCACGCGTGAGTATCTGGCATACACGAAGTACGCGCGAGCGGATGCGGTGAATCACGACAAGTGGACGAAGGGCGATCCGAGTACCGTGCGGCCCAGCTCGCGACCGGGTTTTCGCGGGCCGGTGGTGGAGCTTACCGGTCCACTCACCATCAGCGCAGGCGAGACGTTTACCCAGGCTCTGATGGGGCGCACGCCGCACGTCACGCGAATCGGCGAAAACACGCAGGGCGTGTTCTCCGACGTTCTCGGCCGGCGGCTTCCGAACGGGTGGTTCTTCGGTCTGCCTAACGAGGTGTACCGAACTCCAGAGGGCGTCGCCTTCGATGGCTCCGGCATTGCGCCGAATATCAGCGTGCCTGTTTTTGTGAAGGCCGATGTAACCGCTGGTAAGGACCCTGCCATGGCAAGGGCGCTGGAGATTATCGGCGCGCGGTCACAATGACGTGAGCGCTCGCGCCCTTCGGCAGATGCAGCGCCAGCGTTCCGTCGCGGTCTGTTTCGAGTTCAGTCATCTCCTCGTCATCCACTTCGGCCAGGTACGGATGGCGTGGCGTCAGGCCGACGACCCAGGACAACTCGCCCGGGGCCGTAAAACGAACGGGCGCCGGACCGCGCACCACCAGCGCATCGCCAATCCTCGCGGGCTGAGCGCCCATGGGGTGCGCCGCTCCGTTGTCGAACAGCTGAAGCTCGCCATCCACGCGTCCAAACCATACAGCATCGTCATCCCACGACGAGCGGACGAACAGAGCGCCGGAGGTGGGATCGTAATCGCTGAGCGGGAGCTGCATATAGCTGAGCCCCGGCTGGTAGGGATTGCCCCACAGAAACTCGTAAGGCGCCCCAAGGGCGTCGCGCAGCAGGAAGCGATCCTGCATGAGCCAGCCCTGCACGTATTGCGTCTCTCGCGCGTTCGTGTCGTAGGCGACCAGAGCCAGTTCGGCGGCGCGCGACATGGTGGCGCGCCTGATGTCCGGCTCGCCATGGCCGCGGTATGCAGGGATACGATAATCCGTGTCGCCGTCCTGAAGAATGGCAGGATAATACGACGCCAGCTCGTACTGCGGCAGGTGCGTGAAATAGTCCCTCGCGTTCTCACGCAGATCGATGCGGAGATTGTCGCGGAGGACGTGCATCATCTCCTCCAGCGGGTAAAGATCGGCATGGGCGATGATTAGGTCGCCCGCCACGAGCCGCGGGGCGGTTTTCGTACGCCACCAGCCGCGAACGATGTCGGTTAGGACACGCTCGCTCGCAGTGGGATCCTCGTCGGCCATGGCAATCGCGGCCAGCGCGCGATCGCGGACCGCGCTTGTGTTTTCGCCCTGCTGAGCCGCCAGAAGTTTCGCGATTCGACCCGCAAGCAGATGCCGGCGCCCCTCGTCCAGCACATCCTGGCACCAATCGAAGACGAGCGCCAGCTGGCGCAAATCCGTTGCGGTCGCGCTCCAGGACACGGCCTTCTCACCGGCCGTTCTGTCGCCAGCGATTGCGTGATACAGCGCGAAAGCAAACCCGGGCTCGGGCATGGTCGCGCCGCCGCGGATCAGCGTCTCGAACTGGACCCAGCGCATGGTCTGCCGCTCGCGTTCGCGGCGCAGCAGCCGCAGACGATGGGCGTCCAGTAACAGCCGGGGGTGGTCGGTGTAAAGGTGGAAGCTCTCCGCAGTGGCCGAATCCTGAGCCAGCGCCGCGCCGCAACAGGCCAACAGCACGGCCAGGACCGGGAAAAAACGGGTCAAGCCAGCATTGTGGCACACCGGGGGATTGGGTGTGGCGTGTGTCCGGGCGACACACCCGGCCACACCCGAGGCGCCTCTGCGACGGGCCTGTTCGCCGCCATGTTGTTGATTTCGCGTGCCCGCGCGGTGGCGCTCGGGTTGCAGATCAGGGGATGAATTGATTGGAGTACCTCTTTAAACCTGCCCTCTGATTGCAGCGAGCGGAACGGGGAAGCGAGCAGGCCGAGCAAAGGCGTGCTTGCGGGAGCCGGTGTTCAGATTTCGAAGGTCGCTCCTTCGTACGTCCTGCTGGTTGCAACAGAGGGGGTTTTTTTGAGCGTGACTTCTCCTTGAAACGAGCTTTCCGCGGAGTGCGGGAATCGGTTCGATCGGCGTTCACGAGACGGGATTAGAAGGACGCGGGCCCGTTCGTGGACGGAGCGTTTTGTTCTGATCCGGTCGGGCCGGGGCCGCATTCAGCCCATCCTGGGCAGGCCGCACCGGACCCGGTCACCCGAGCTGACCACAGAAAACCGGGTTCGATGCGGCCTCTTTCTGTGGAGCTCCGCTCCAAACCCCGTCCTACCGGCCTGAGTCCGCGGTTCACGGACCCCGATGGTTTCGCTGCCGCTGCGGGACCGCCTGAGCCGGATTCAGTCGCAGAAACTGAACGGTTTTGTTCGCAAATGGAACGGCGATGCCGGTTGAGGCGCGCGCTTTCTTTGTATCCACGGGGCCGGAAACTGGCAGCCGGATTGCCGAAGGGAACCGAACCGTATGCCCCTTGTTCAGGACCTCCGCTATGCCCTGCGCATGCTGCGCCGAAATGGAAGTCTGACCGCCGTAATCATCCTCTCGCTGGCAGTCGGTATTGGCGCGAACACGGCCATCTTCAGCGTGGTCGATGGACTGCTCCTGCGGCCGCTGCCGTACCCGCATGCCGACCGGCTGGCCATCCTTTGGCTGCGCTCGCCCGGCATTGGCATCCCACAGGACTGGCCCTCTCCCGGCGAGTATATGGATATCAAAACGCAGAACCGCGTCTTTGAGGAGATGGCGATCTGTATCGACGACAGCGTGACGCTTACCGGGAACGGCCGCGCCGAGCGCATCGACCTCATGCGGACCTCGTCCAGCTTATTGCGCATGCTCGGCGCCGAACCGCTGCTCGGCCGCTCGCTGTCGGCGGAAGACGACGTTCCGGGCAAAGCGCCCGTCGCGGTGCTGACCTGGGCCCTGTGGCAGCGCGAATTTGGCGGCGACCCGCGGGCGCTGGGGCGAACCATGCTCTTCAACGGAAAGCCGTTCATCGTGGCCGGCGTCCTTCGTAAGGGCTTTCTGCTGAATCGCGAGGTGATCCCGACTGTTGGAGGAATCGAAAAGCCGGAGGCGTTTGTGCCGCTGCCTCTGGGCGCGGATGCTGCGCACGACCGCGGCAACGAGAATTTCAATGTGTTGGCGCGCCTGAAGCCGGGCATCACCGTACAACAGGCGCAGGCCGATATCAGCGTGATCGCGCGCCGCATCCGCGAGCAGGACCACCGCGACCGCACCTTCACCATCAGCGTGGTCCCGTTACTGGAGCAGGTTGTCGGCGATGTGCGGCGTGCGGTGCTGGTCCTGCTCGGGTCGGTAACCCTGGTGCTGCTGATCGCCTGCGCCAATGTGGCGAACCTTCTGCTGTCGCGCGCCTTTGCGCGAGAGAAGGAGACGGTGATCCGGGCAGCGCTGGGCGCGGGCCGGCGGCGGCTGATTCGCCAGTTGCTGACGGAAAGCGTGCTGCTCGGCATTTGCGGCGGTCTGGCCGGGCTCGCGGTCGCGTTCGGCGCACTCGAGGTAGTGCGCACCATGAATCCGGGGAACATTCCGCGGCTGGAGGATATGGGGCTCAACGCCGGCGTGCTGGCCTTCACCTTCGGCATATCGGTGCTGACCGGCATCGTTTTCGGCGTCGCGCCGGCGCTGCGTGTTTCACGCGTGGATCTGAACACGACGCTCAGGAGCGGCGGGCGCTTATCGGATGGAGACACCGGCCTGGTGTTGCGCCGGCACGGCTTGCGTGCGGTGCTGGTGGCGGGGGAGATCGCGCTCTCGCTCATGCTGCTGATCGGAGCTGGTCTGCTGGTGCGCAGCTTCGCTCGCCTCGCCGATGTGCCTCCAGGTTTCAACCCCGATCATGTGATCTCGATGCGCGTCGAAGTGGCCGGACCGAAATACCACGACGACAAGGTAGTCGCTGGCTTCTTTCGCGATTTGGGTGACCGCATCCGGCACTTGCCGGGGGTGGTCGGCGAGGGCGCCGTCAGTTCGCTGCCTTTAACGCCGTCGGTGGGCTGGGGGCACGTAACCATCGAGGGTTACACTCCTCCGCCGAACCTGCCGGAGCTGCAGACGGACCTGCGCGTGACCACGCCGGGTTACTTCCGCGCCATGCAGATTCCGCTGCTGGCGGGGCGGTTCTTCGACGCGCATGACGACGCCACAGCGCAGAAAGTGGTCCTGGTGGATGAAAAGCTCGCGCTCCGCTTCTGGCCGCACGGCGATGCCGTTGGCAAGCGGCTGAGGCCCGGCGGCCCCAAGAATCCGTGGTGGACCATTGCAGGTGTCGTCGGAGTCGTTAAACAGTACGGCCTGCAGACCGAGACGCGCATGGCGCTCTATTTCCCGGAGGAGCAGTTCAGTGATGGAGGCCTGTACGTCGTGGCCCGCACGGCGTCCGACCCGGCTTTTATGGCCGGGCCGATCGCAGCCGCGGTGCACGCCATCGACCCGGATGTGCCGGTATTCGACGCGGCGACGATGCACGAACGCCTGCGCGCGTCGCTGGCGCGTCAGCGATTCTCGATGACCATGCTTGGCGCCTTTGCGGGATTCGCTCTGCTGCTGGCCGTCATCGGAATCTACGGGGTGCTGTCGTTCCTGGTCACTCAAGCCACACACGATATCGGAGTGCGCCTCGCGCTGGGCGCTCCCCGGCGTACTATTCTCCGTTTAGTCCTCCGCCAGGGCGGGGTGCTGGCAGGTGCGGGAATCGCGGCCGGCATACTGGGCGCTTTGGCGCTGACTCGCCTTATGGCCAGCCTGCTGTTCGGGGTCAGCGCGCGTGACACACTAACCTTCTCGGCGGTTGCGGTCTTTCTGGCATTGGTCGCGCTGGCGGCAACTTATATCCCGGCGCGGCGCGCCATGCGAGTGGATCCCATGAACGCGCTCAGGTACGAATAAGCGGCCTGACGCGTGACGACGGACGACGCGGGGCGTGGACGCCCCGCGCAGGCGTAGACGCCTGCCCCACCCGCGATGGGAAACCAGCTGCGACTAGCGGTATTGTTCCCGCGGCTCGTAACCTTCGTAGTGGTGGTAGTGATAACCGCCGCGCTCATAACCCGCGTCGCGCACGTCCACGTGCAGCGGCCGATCCAGGCGGAACGTAAGCAGCGTTTCGGCGGGCACATACACGCGCTCCCCGCGTGTTTCGGTTTGCGCCACGGCGCCCGCGCCGGCCCCGGTTGCGGCGCCAATTGCCGCGCCTTTGCCGCCGCCTGCGATCGCGCCAATGATACTGCCGATGACCGCGCCGCCACCGAGGTACTTGGCGGTACGGCGGTTCTCGCCCACTCCCTCTCGTTGCCCGCCATACAGTGACCGGTCGGCCGTGCTCAGCGCATAGCGGTGACCACCGATGGTTACTGAGTCGATATCGAGCACCAGGTTATCGCGTGAAGCCTCGCGAACGATCAACTCCGCTGGCGATCCGCGCGGGATGACCACGCGCCCGCCCGGATCGACCACATCTCGCGCCACGGTGGCCGGGTAGATTCTTCCATCGTTTCGGCTGTGAGCATCGATCGGCTGATCGTTACGAACTGTGATCTGAGTGCCGGGCGGAATTCTATCCATCTGAGCGGCAACGGGAAGCGCCGCAATGGCCGCCAGCACCCCACAAAGAAGAACACTACGCATGAGTTAGACCTCCGGCATGGAACTGCAACTGCCGTGCCAGGGCCGGGTCATACAATGGCTGTTATGCAGGACGTGCTTCGTATTGCGGATCGCGAGTTCCATTCGCGGCTGTTCGTCGGGACGGGCAAGTATCGCAGCTTCCAGGAAATGGCGCGATGCCACGCCGCCTCGGGAGCGGAGGTAGTCACAGTCGCGGTGCGGCGCGTGAACCTGACCGATCGCGGCCGGGAATCGCTCCTCGACTACATCGATCGCGAGAAGATGTTCATTCTGCCCAACACCGCCGGCTGCTACACCGCCGACGAAGCCGTTCGCACCGCGCGCCTGGCGCGTGAAGTCGGGCTGTCGAACTGGATCAAGCTGGAAGTCATCGGCGACGAAAAGACGCTCTTCCCCGACAATGAGGGGCTGCTGCAAGCCACGCGCACACTGGTCAAGGAAGGTTTCGTCGTTTTGCCGTACACCAATGACGATCTCGTGAATGCGCGGAAGCTGATCGATGCCGGCGCCGCCGCGGTAATGCCGCTGGCTGCCCCGATCGGCTCCGGCCTTGGCGTGCAGAACACCACCAACCTGCGCATCCTCCGGGAGATGATCGCCGAGGTTCCGCTGATCGTGGATGCCGGCGTGGGCACCGCTTCGGATGCTGTGGTCGCCATGGAACTGGGCTTCGAGGGAGTGCTGATGAACACGGCGATCGCCGCAGCCGAGGACGCCGAGGCAATGGCCCGAGCGATGAAACTGGCCGTCGAGGCAGGCCGGCTCGCGCATCTGGCCGGCCGCATGCCGAAGAAGCTGTACGCGACGGCAAGCAGCCCGGTTAGCGGCGTGGTTCGATAACGAGATGTACCGGCGCGCTTTCCTGGCCGGAGCTGCCGCTTTCGCTGCTCGAAAGGCCGTCGGCGCCAATGAGACGCTGCGCATCGGACTGATCGGCTGTGGAGGCCGCGGCCGATACGTGGCCGGGCTGATGTCCCAGGCGCCGGGCATCCAGTTCGCAGCGGTGTGCGATGTTTACGACGCGAACCGCGAGCGCGCCAGATCGTGGGCCGGCAACGGCGCTCAGGCCTACAGCGACTTCCGCCGCGTGCTCGAGCGCAAAGACCTGGATGCGGTCCTCGTCGCCACGCCGGACCACTGGCACGCGATCATCACAATGCTCGCCTGTGAATCCGGCAAGCACGTCTACACGGAGAAGCCGCTGGCTTACAGCGTGCGCGAAGGCCGGGCTATGGTGACGGCGGCACGGCGGTACAAGCGCGTAGTGCAGGCGGGCACGCAGCATCGTTCGGCGCCGCACTTCGCGGAACTCGCGCAACTGGTTCGCGGCGGCGGACTGGGCGCTATCGCCTTCGTGCGCGTCTGGAATTACGTCAATATCTTCCCGGGCGGCATCGGACACGCTGCCGACGGCCCAGCGCCTCCAGGTCTGGACTGGGATTTCTGGCTGGGACCCGCGCCGAAGGTCCCCTATAACCCGCTGCGGTGTCTGACTACGTTTCGCTTCTTCCGCGATTACGCGGGCGGGACCATCACGGATTTCGGAACGCATCGCTTCGACACCGTTCATCAGATCATGGGCCCGGACAAGCCAAAGTCGGTCATGGCAGTGGGCGGGCGGTTCGTACTGAAAGACGACGGCGATGTGCCCGACACGATGCAGGTGATCTACGAATACCCGGGCTGGGTTCTGAGCTACGAGTGCAGCTCGATCAATGGACATGGCCTGGGCGGGCGCACTCCCGGCATGCGTTATTACAATGCCCGCGGCGCCGACGACCGTCCGCACGGCATGGCCTTCTACGGAACGAAAGGCACGCTCATCGCGGATCGCATCGGCTACGATCTGTATCCGCCCGATCCGCGCTACGGATTCGGAGGGGTGAAGACTCCCTCGCAGCCGATCGGCGGCGCCCCTCGGAAGTGGATGAACACCACCGATGCGACGGCGGCTCACACACGAAACTTTGTGGACGCGATCCGCACGGGTGCGCCGCCGGCCTGCGACGTCGAGACCGGCCATCGCGCCACACTGGTGGCGCACCTGGGGAATATCGCGCTGCGAGCCGGACGAAAGCTGGAGTGGGATTCAGAGACGGAGTCGTTTCCCGGGCAGCCGGACGCGAATGCCATGTTATATCGTGAGCCGCGCCGGCCGTGGAGTATTCCGGGCTAAACAAACAGTCTTTCGAACGTTTCCCGCGTGCGCGACCGAATCGCCGCCAGTTGCGCGGCGAGGGACTGGTGGTTCAGATGCTCCGGGGTCCAGCGATGCACCAGCTCGGTGATGCACTCCAGATGCGACGGCGAGACTGGCAACGATCCCTCGGCATGCCCTGAGTAAACGCGAAGCCCGTGATCGACAGCGCGATAGAAGATCGCGGCATCGCGCAGGAAGTCGGCATCGGAGCGATCGAGGTGGCCCATCTGCTCCACCACGTCGATGCGCTCCGGCGTGTTCAGGACGCGATAGAAAATGCCCGCGCCTTTCAGCCGCAGATACATCAGCACGAAGTCGATGTCGTAATACCCGCCCAGGCCCGCTTTCAGCGGATTGTCACTACCCTGCTCCTTCTCGACACGTCCCCGCATCTGCTTCAGGGCCTGGCGCGAGCGGCCGCTCTGCCCGTAGCGCCGCCAGTCTACCTGCTGAAGCCGATTCAGGAATGTCGTGCTGCCCTCGATGTCGCCCGCCACCGCGCGGGCCTTCATGTAGGCGATGCCTTCCCAGGCCTGGGCGCTGCGCTCGAAATAATCGAGCACGCCGTGTTCGGTCTGCAGCAACGCCCCGGCGCTGCCGTTCGGCCGCAGCCGCGTATCCACGGCCAGAAGCGTGCCTTCGCCCGTATAAGCCGTCAGGATGTCAATGATCCGCTCGGCAACACGGGTCCAGAACAGCGACTCCGCGGCGTCGGCGTCGGGCAGGACGAACACGAGATCGGCGTCGCTGGACAGATCGAACTCATGCATCCCCAGCCGTCCCAGCGCGATTACCATCATCTGCTTTTCGGCGCTGTACCCGGCGCTCACCGGCCCCTGGCTGTTCAGCACGGCATGCACCGCGACGCGGTACGCAGCATCCACGACTGCATCAGCCAGCGCGGAGGTGCGCACCAGGGTCGAAAACACAGGCACCCTTCGGCACATGCTTTCGGCCTCGGTGCGGAACATCTCGCGGCGGAAGAAGCGGCGCAGCGAGGTGCTGTCCGGCAGATCGGCGCTCAGCTCGTCATAATCGGGTTGCCCGAAGGTGCTGAGCAACTCCATCAGTTCCGGCGTGCGCAGCAGCTCCTCGGAATAGAAGGCGCTGTGCTCGAAAATGTCGAGCAGATCGCGCGCGAGCACGGGATTCTGGTCGAGGCGGCGCAGACGCTCGGGCTGTGCGATCACCTTCTCCAGAAAATGTTCGAACGCGCGGGCGCCCCGCCGCAGCGGGTTGCGGGCCAGCAGCAGCGCCAGACCCGGCGCGCGCTGATCGAGGTAACGGACAAGGTTGCTCGAAGCCGCCTCGATCAGGGCCGGATCGGCGCCATTATCCGGCTCGGGCGCGGGCAGCGGGGCGGCACTGTAATACATGGGTTGCTGCGCGTGAATCACCCGTTGATAGATCTCCTGCACGGACTCGAGGTGCGCATTCAGCTGTTGCAGTAAACGATCGGCTGATGCTTCGCCGCCGAGTTCCAGGGCCGGCATGCGGCGCGCGAGAAGCTCCAGATCGGCGGGACTGCCGGGCAGGGAATGGGTCTGCCGGTCGTCCTCGAACTGAAGCCGATGCTCCAGGTTGCGCAGGAACTCGTAGGCCGATACGAGGCGGCCGTACTCGGCTTCCGACAGCAGATCCTTGTCGCTCAGCCGCGAAAGCGCGAGCAGCGTCCCGGCGTGCCGGACCCAAGGCACGCGGCCCCCGTGCAGGCGCTGCAGGCACTGCACCAGGAATTCGATGTCGCGGATGCCGCCCGGGGCCAGCTTGACATCGAACGCCGCCTTGCGGCCCCTGCGCGCGGCCAGCTTCTCCCCGATGCGCATGCGCGTAACCGAGACGGCTTCGACGGCGGTAAAGTCGAGGGAAGACGAGTACGTCAGCGGCTCGGTAAAATCGAGCAGCTCGCGGCCGAGAGCCCGATCGCCGGCGCACGGCCGGCCCTTGATGAGCATCTGCAGCTCCCAGTCGCGGGCGCGTGTCTGGTAATACTTCCGGGCGCCCTCGAGCGAGATGCAAATCTCGCCGAGACTGCCGTCGGGCCGCAGCCGCAGATCGACGCGATAACAGAGGCCCTCAGCGGTGTAAGTCGAAAGCAGCGCCGTGTATTCGTTTGCGACCTTCTTATAGAATTCCTTGTTAGAAACAGGCGCGGCGCCGTCCGTCTCACCGTTTCCCGCGTACACGAACATCAGGTCGATGTCCGAGCTGTAGTTCAGCTCCATGCCGCCCAGCTTGCCCAGAGCGATCACCGCGAAGCCGCACTCGCGGATCTCGCCATCCGTGCCGAAGCAGCGAGGCACGCCATGGCGTGCGATCATCTCATCGCGGATGCGCTGCAGGCTGACGTCCAGAATGGCGTCGGCGAGATTCGAGAGCTGCTCGGTTGTCTCCGACAGCGTGCACGACCCGAGCACGTCGCAAAGCAGGATGCGCAGGATCTGGCGGCGGCGGAACTGGGCGTACACCAGACTATCCGCCGTACCGGCCGGTTTGTTGCGCAGCACGCGCCAGAGCAGTTCGGAATACTCGGCGGCGGAGCGTACGCGCTCGAGGTCCTGAACCGTCTCCAGCCATCCGGGATGCTGCAGCAGCTCTTCGGAAAGAAACCGGCTGTAGCCGAAAACGGTGGTCAGGTACTGAAGACCTGACGACGATTCGGCGGCATCGCGGAATGATTCGGGATAGCGGGCCACGAACGCGGCAAGGTGGCGCAATACTCGATCGGGGTCCGGCGAAGCGGCCAGCAGCGATTGGATCTGGCCTGTGACGCGGTCGTCCAGCTTTCCCTGAATGGCGTCCAGATCGTCGCGGGCGCGAGCCGGTTCGCGGAAAGGCACAGCTTCGAGCAGATGCATGGATGGCGTTCCTTACCGCGGCTACACGGCCGCATCCATCAGGGCGATTATATCCTTCGAGCGCACGATTCCCGGTTCGACAACAAAGGCGTACATCCCACTGCGGGCCCATCGAGGGGAACTGCTGTCACCGGCGCGAACCGCTGGATCATATATCGCCGCCTTCAACGACGGGCTGTAGACGTCCAGGGTTGCACACGGTTCGCGCACCGTCGTGAGCTGAATCACGGCTTCGCCGGCGCGGAAGCGCTGGCCGCTGCGCAATTGCCGGTGGTCAATGCCGCGTACGGTGAAATTCTCACCGAGCGCGCCGGGGTAAACCGGATATCCCTGCTGACGGAGTTCCTCGATGACTTCCGCGCACATCAGCAGGACAGCTTTATCCCTGCCACCATGAATGCGCGGGTGGGCCCAGGCGTCGCTGCGGATGCCTTCACGGGTGAGCAGGGCTTCGGGGATTGGTCGTTTGGGAATGCCTCCCGGCGAGACATTGATCTGCTCGATGATGCCCGTCATTGCCGTCCTCAGAATCGCACACAAACCTTTACACTGCCGTGTTGTTCCGGTCCGTCTAAGCCGATTTCGGATATGGTGATGGCACGATTTCGCCTGGCCGCCGCGCTGCTGTCCGCGGCGCTGCCCGCCTTAGGGGCTGCGGCAGCGCATCCCGTGCGCGTCTGCGATGTCCTGCGCAAGCCCGAGGAGTACGCCGGCAAGGCGATGCTGGTGCTCGGGCGCCTGTCATCGCGTGAATCGGGGCGTTTCCTCGGCGAGGAGAGGTGCTCCGACCAGGGAAAGCCGGTGCTCCTGGAGCTCCATCCCGATCGCCAGGCCGGCCCGCTTCCGGACGGCAGCATCGATGTCGATCGCGCCGCGGTGGAGCACGACATCGCGGAGATGAAGAAATCCACCGCGCTGCACACGTTTCCCTTCGGAAGCGGCGAGTACGACCGCTGGGCGATCGTGTACGGGCGCGTCGAGATTCCCACGGCGAATACGAAGCCCGCCTCCGACCGGTATGCCGGGAAAATCGTGCTGCGATCAGACAGCCTGGTGATCTTCCTCAACGATCAGTAGAGTCTGCTAACTTAGCGGTGTGAAGATCCGCCTCCGCGACAACTCTGTGCGCTTCCGGTTAAATCAGCGCGAAGTTGCCGCGCTCGCCTCCGGGTCTGCCGTGGAATCGCGCACTGATTTTCCCGGCGGCGCGGTGCTTTTGTGCCGCCTCACTCCAGGCGGCGAGCAGATCGTGGCGGAGCTTGCTGATTCCACGATTGCGGTCAGTATGCCCGCGGCAGCGATCGCGGCCTGGGCCGCCGGCGAGGAGATCGCCATTGGCGGCCGGCATGACTCACTGCGCATCTCCGTGGAGAAGGATCTGGAATGCCGGCACGCCCGCCCGGGCGAAGACGACTCCGACGCGTTCCCGGCGCCCGCGGCCTCCGCTACTCAGAGCTGACGGTAATCGCGCCCAGATCGTACCAGCCGTCGTTCTGCCGCCCTTCGGTGCCGAGGCGAATGGCCGGTTTCTTCGTTCGTGGATCGAGCAGCGCCACACGCAGCCGGTGGTCGCCGGCGTCGACGCGCGGCACGGGAACCGCTTCGTCCACCACAACATCGCCCGGCAGCCACTTGCGGACATCCACTCCGGGAATCTCGACGACGGCGCCATCGATCGCCAGCGCCAGGATGTATGGCGAATAGATCGGCGCGACGCCCGAGTTCACCCACCACATCTGCACGCGCGCGTTCTCGCCGCCGCGCACCTTCTGGGGATATTCGATCCGGCGCAGCTCGAAGCGGTAACCCATGCGGCGCTGCAGATCGTCGAACAACGGCTTCACCGATTCCGGAATCGACGACGACTTCACGTTCAGCGAAGTGATGTGCCAGCGCAGCGCTTCGTCCAGGATGTACTTGACGTCGTATCCGTGCTTCACCCAGCCCCCCGGGACTCCGCAGGTCTCCAGCGACACCGGGCTGCGCTTCCACACATCACCAATTCCGGTGGTGGCGATCTCCTCCGGGTATTGATCGAGCATGGCCCCCCACTTCGCGCGCATGTCGCCGAGGCAATCGAAGCGCCAGCCGGCGCCGCGTTCGGTGCCCCACGCCAGCGCCTGGGGTTCATCGAAGTTCATGAGCAGATGTGTGGTCGGGAAGGCATCGAACCAGATGTCGATCAGCTTCTTCTGGAACTGGAAGCCGGGCATGTAGTTGCTCCAGCCTTCGCCCCAGTAGCCGACCGAGGAAATGTCCACTGTATCGAGATTCGGATTGCCATCGTATCGTTTGCCGGCGGCGGCGACCATCTCGCCCCAGTACTTCAGATATAACGGATCGGCGAAATCGGGCTCCCAGATTTTCTGGTTCTCCGCATTGGCGCGCTTCGCGCCGGATTTCCGATACCACTCCGGCAGAGGGTGCTTCTGATCGTAGGGCATCAGACGGATGGCAAGCTGCTGGCCATGCGCTTTCGCCTCCGTCAGCGCATTGTCGATGATTTCCCAGTGCACCTGGCCGTGCTCGGGTTCGAGCGTTTCCCAGAACCAGCGGCAATAGGAAATGCTGCTTTGCGGGAAATCGACAGGCCCCGTGGCCTTTGGCAATGGACCTGTCGGACCCTCCTCCGACCACTTCAGCCCTTCATTCAGCGGATCGCCATTGAAGCGCTGAAATGTCTGAATGCCCATCCCGGGATTCACCAGGATGTCGTTGATACGCTTGGGATGCAGAACCACCGTCTGCGCCGCGCAGCAGCCCGCTACGCAAATAAACGCGAAAGTCCCTCGAAGTTCCAGTTGACCTTCTCCTTAATCTCAGCTGTCGGATAAATCTGCCGCACGCGGTCCGCCGGCAGGTCGATTCCAGCCGCGTCTACAACACCGGCGAGCATCAGCCGTGGCACGCTCGCGGCAAGCTGCGGCAGATCCGTGTGCCGCAGCACGTCCGGCACAAAGTTTGAAAGCGGATGAGTATAATCCTCGGTCTCGACAATGTTGCGCCAGCTCAGCAGATGGCCGGCCAGATACAGACTCGAGATGCGCTTGTCCATCGCTGCGGCGCAGAGCGCAGGTACGGTGAGCCGGCCTCGGGCGGCAACGGTGACCCGATCACCGAGCGCGTCCACCAGGCCCAGAATGTCCGTCACGCGCTGACCCAGCAACGAGCGGCCCAGAATCAGCGATCCCCAGGCATAGTTTTCCTCATCCTGATGCTCTCGCTCGTAACCCGCCGCGCCAGGGCTGAACTCGGGCGTGAGATCGCCTATGCCGCGCACGTCCGCCGCGCAGACGAGGATTCCACTCTGGGCGAGCCGATGATAGAGACCGCCTTCCTGCCAGCCGTGATTGCGGCCGGCGGAATCCAGCACCAGCAAGGTGGGCGCGCCCCTGCGGCCGGGATCGAAGATCCACGCCGGCACGGCGTCCACATCGATGGCGCGGATCGAGCAGCCGTCCGAGGCCACCTGACCCAGCACTTTGGCAGTGACCCGCCTGCGACGCACACCCAGCAAAGCCGCCAAATCAGGGACGGCGGAAGGTGTGGCAATCGAGGCCGCCTTCTCACGGACCATCTCGAACGGCGTGCGCGTTTTCAGCCCGCCCGCTGCGAGCAGAACCTCACCGGGCTCAGGATGCACCGGCGGCTCGCGGTCGATCTGCCGATCGGACCCCTTGAGGTGGCGCTCGAAAAACCGGTAGACCTCAACGCGCTGCTCGTATGAGAATCCATGGGGCAGCGGAGACTCGCGCCTCTCGATTTTCTCCGCTGCGGCCAGCGTCGAGTAGGCGCCGCTCAGATAACCATACTCCTCCAGCCCATTGCTCTCGTAAGTGGGCGAGTAAGTCCCGAAGAAATCCCTCGCGCTGGTAATTATCAGTAACGGCCGGGGCGCGAATGGCCAAAGCACATCCCATCGATCGAATCCCAGTGGCGTCGATCCGACGAAGTCCTGCTCGGCGTCGTCGGTCGCGCCGGGCGGATGAAAGTCGGCGCAGACCACATTTTCCGTATTCCCGGATGAAACCGCCGCAGCCGTCAGCCGATCGTCCACGCACGCCAGCAGCATGGTCAGCGTCGCGCCACCAGACTGGCCCGTGGAAGCGAGCCGCCTTTTATCCACCAGCGGATGCCCGGCGAGCACATCGAGACTCCGAATGGCGTCCCAAAGCTGCCAGCGCGACATCGTATCGCCGACCAGCAGCATCTGCCGTCCCGGTTTGGTGTGCTCCTCGTCGACGCTGGACAGGCGCGTGGCGCCCGTCGATCCCGGATAGTTGATCCGTTCGCCCTGGCCGATCGGATCAAAGGCCAGCACTACGTACCCGAGTTGCGCCAGCCCCTGGCAGCCGCGCTGATAGGTGTCCGCGGCCTTGCCATTCGGGCTGTGTCCCATCTGGAACAACACGCCCGGAAACGGACCCGTGCCCGTCTTCGGCAGATAGAGGTTCGCCGAAACGAGCAGCCCGGGCTGGCTCTCGTAAACGAGCTTCTGAACGCGGTAATTCGGCCGCTCGAACTCGCCGGTGACTCGCGTGGCCAGCGGCGTACGCTGTGGCAGGCCGCCGATAATGCGCAGGAACGTCTCGCGCGCCCAACGCTGCCGCTCGCGAACGGCATCCGCGGTCTTCAACTGCGCCATGGCCGCGCGGCGGCGCTGGAGAGCCGCCGCCACGATCCCACGCAGATAATCGGGCAACACTCTGGGGTAATCGCGGTAGGGCACGCGCTCAGGCAGCGACTGCGCGTGCAGGGCCGCCAGCGACAGCGATCCGAGAAGCTCGCGGCGCGTCATCGGCCCGGCTCGAGCTCCGGCGTCGCGATGTCCACAGGCCGCTCGGTCCCTTTCACTGAGCCGTGCCAAACGCTGCCGCCGAAGGTGGTGATGTACACCTTACTCGCGCTCTCCTGATCCGGTATCACTCGGTGCCCCCATTTGAAGTTATAGCCGGGAATCCGGATCCAGTGCTCTCCGGAATCGTCCGATCGCCACGCCGAGGACTCGAACCCGCACGCGTAAAGCACGTGCGCATCCAGCGGATCGACGGTCACGTCATAGACGTGCTGATCGCGATCGAGCACGTTGCGCCAGGTCTGGCCGGCATCCTCCGACAGGAACACGCCGCCACCCTCGCCATGCAGGCCCGTGGCCCGCGCCCACGTGGCCAGGTAAAGGCGCTTCGAATCATGCGCATCGATGGCCAGACCATTGGGCCCGTTCGCGCCCGACGGCAGCGCCACCGGCTGCCATGTTTCCGCGCCATCGTTCGACCGGTACATGGCCCCGTCTCCATCATTGCCGATGCTCCCGTCCTCGCTGCGGCGCGCAATGAGGAGATACAGCGCGCCATCGTTAGCCCGCGCCAGCCGCCAGGCCAGCGGCTTTTCCTGTTTAATGCCGTTGTTCTTCAGCATCCAGGTGGCGCCGCCATCGGTGCTCTTATAAACTCCGCGACCAATTGCCGCCACGTACAAAACGCGCGCGTCTTTCGGGCTGCCGGGATCGAGGAGGATATGTGTGGGCGCGGTCTCCGGCATTCCGTTGTTCGACGCCTTCCACGTGCGACCGCCGTCCTCGCTGCGGCAAACGCCGCCGCGGTACCGATCGGTGGCGTTGGGCCTGCGCCACATCTTGGGCCTCGGAAGATCGTGCGTATAACTCATCACACCCCACATGCGGCCCTTCACCTCGGGATCGAAAACGATCCAGTAAGTCGTGTTCGTCCACGCCCGCGGTACGCCGTCCACCGACCGGGTCCATGACCGTCCCGCGTCCTCGCTGCGAAAGAGACCAATGTCCGTGTACGCAATGAACCGCCGCCGCGAGTCGAACGGATCGAAGAAGTACCCGTAATTGGTGGTCACGTCCAGCCCCGTGCTGGTCCATTCCCCGCCGGGTACGCGCTTCGAGTACACCGCCCTCCAGTTTTCGCCGCCGTCGGTGGTCAGGAGGCTGCGGCCGAAATCGGTCCCGTAGCACACGTTCGCGTCCTGATCGGCCACGCCCAGCATCAGCGGATTCTCGCCCCAGCTTGGACCCATTTTCTCCGTGATCCACGCGTCATGGATGTTGGCGGCCGGTACTTTCTCCGCTTCCTTCCAGACCAGCGCCCAGGTATGTCCGGTGTCGCGCGTCCTCGCGACTCCGAACCATGTGCTGCCGTCGAGCGCGAGTTTCTGGTAGGAGAGATATGCAACCTCCGGGTGATGAAGACTGGCGGCCACCGCGCGCACTTTCGCGCCGGCGCCCGGCAGCGTTACTGTCTCCCACGATGCGCCCCCATCGCGCGACACGAACGCGCCGCGGTCTGAAGTGGCATAAAAGACCGGATCGCCATTCGCCGGGATGCCTCCCGAAATGTCGGTGAACGTCACGCCGGCCGGCGATTTCCAGTCATTCCACTTTCCGTCGCGTCGGGCCAGAATGCCATGCTGGCCGGCAATGTACAAATCACGGTTCTGCTTCGGCGAGCGCCCATCGATCCAGATCCGCTTCGGCGTCGAATCGAGTCCACGAATACGGCTCCATCTCTGGCCCGCATCTTTCGAAACGAAGAGGGCATTCGCCTGGCCGTCCCGCGCCGACCCAACCAGCGTGCGCGAATCCGCCGGATCGATTGCCATGGCGGTAACAACGCCGAGCGGATTCGGTTCGGCGGCGATCTCCTCTTCCGCGTGATCGGAATTCATCCGCACGCCGCGTACGGTGGACGGCCGGGGCCACACCAGTTTCCACGACTGGCCGTCGTCGGTGCTGCGCCACAGGCCGGTGGTTTGAGCGTAAATCGTATGCCGCGCGACGGGATCGAAAACGAAGAACTCCACCCGGCCGCGCAGATTGAACATCCGCCACGACTGCCCGCCATCGTGCGTGATGTACGCGCCGGTCATGTCGCAGTTGATCAGCGCGGTGTTGACGTCGTGGGGGCTGAAGGTGGGGTTGTACATCGCCCCGCCGCCGCCCGGTCCGATGACGCGGAAATCGCCCGGCCGGTCCGCCGCGCACAGCCCCGCGACAGCCAGCACGGCAGCCAGCGTCAGCTTTCGTTTCATTTCGATCATCTTCGAATACTTTCCATCAAAGGAGGTATTCTTGTCAAATGCCCAGCCTGGCCAGAATCGGCGTACCGGTGTTCGCGCTGGCGATTATCGCCATCGGCGTTGAAACAATCGCATGCGCTCACTACGTCGCTCCCCGGCAGGGCCTTCAGGCGATTCCCGTTATTCCCTGGCTGCCTGAGATCACCGCCCTCGGCTGGATTTTCGGTGTAGTGTGGGCCGCCTGCGGTGTTGGTCTTTTTCTCAGGCGCACGCAACGCGTCGCCGCCCTGACGCTCGCGTTCCTGCTGTTTCTCTTTGCGCTGATTCTGGACGTGCCCAGGAACGCCTCGAAACCGGCCGATATTGGGCTGCGCACACTCGTTTTCGAACCGGTAGCCATCGCGGCGCTGGCGTGTCTGCTGCCCGGCCGGACGGCGATTCCGAAGATGTTGGAGCGCACCAGCCGATGGCTGCTCGCGCTCGCATTGGTAGTCTTCGGCATCGACCATTTTCTCGCGCTGCAGTTCATCGCCTCCCTGATCCCGGCCTGGATCCCCTTCCGCGTGTTCTGGGTTGCGTTCTTCGGTG
>Ga0070739_10001467_pt1 | contig 35505 bp, 41 predicted proteins | sample Coa_R1_7_FD_66445 | JGI IMG/M metagenome (GOLD analysis project Ga0070739, IMG submission 66445) | Surface soil microbial communities from Centralia Pennsylvania, which are recovering from an underground coalmine fire - Coalmine... | ecosystem: Environmental > Terrestrial > Soil > Unclassified ...
CACCGACCAACGAGGAGTGGACGCGCCGCGTCGCCGACGCGCTGGGGTGGAACGGTCGCATCGTCATGGTGCCGGACGGCACCCTCGACCGGGCTCTCGGCGGCATGCCCGACGCCGACCTGCGCCACCACGTGGACGTGGTCAGCACGCGCATTCGCGAGGAGCTCGACCTGGAGGACCCCGTCGACTTCGCCACCGGCGTCCGGCGTACGGCGGAATACGAGCGCGCCTTCCTCGGTGCAGGAGGGAGCGGTCCGTCGCGCGCCGACTACGCGCGCGAGGATGCCATCCTCGCCGCGAAGCCCGGACCCTAGGCTTCGATCGGGGTCCGCGCCCGCAGGCGCTGGGTGTCGTGCTGGGCCTCGATGTAGCGGATGGTCCCGGAGTAGGAGCGCATCACCAGGGAGTGCGTCTCCGCGTAGCGGCCGCGGAAGCGCACACCGCCCAGCAGCTCGCCGTCGGTGATCCCGGTGGCGGCGAAGAAGACGTTGGTGCCGCTGCAGAGGTCGTCGAGCTGCAGCACGCGGTCGGGGTCCTTGCCCTCGGCGCGGACGACGGCGCGCTCGGCGGCGTCGCGCGGCCAGAGGCGCCCCTGCATGCCGCCGCCGACGCACTTCACCGCGCAGGCGGCCAGCACCGCCTCGGGCGCGCCGCCGATGCCCATCAGCACGTCGACACCGGTGCGGTGCTCCATCGCCGCCATCAGGCCCGCGGCGACGTCGCCGTCCATGATCAGCTTGACCCGCGCCCCGGCGGAGCGGATCTCGCGGAGCAGCTTCTCGTGCCGCTCACGGTCGAGCACGACCACGGTGAGGTCCTCGACGCTGCGGCGCTCGGCGCGGGCGATGCGGCGCAGGTTGTTGCCCACGGTGTCGGTGATGTCGATGACGTCGGCGGCGTTGGGGCCGACGATCAGCTTCTCCATGTAGGCGCAGTGCGTCTCGAACATGGTGTCGCGATCGGCCAGGGCGACGGTGGCGATGCCGCCGGGCAGGCCCCGGGCCACCAGGCGGGTGCCGTCGATGGGGTCGACGGCGACGTCGACCTGAGGCTCGTTGCCGTTGCCGACGTGCTCGCCGATGTACAGCATCGGCGCCTTGTCCTTCTCGCCCTCGCCAATGACGACGACGCCGTCCATGTCGACGTAGCCGAGGCTGCGGCGCATCGAGTCGACCGCGGCGCGGTCGGCCTCCTCCTTGTTGTTGCGGCCCATGAAACGGGCGGCCGACATGGCGGCGCCCTCGGTGACGCGCACCAGCTCGAGGGCCAGGTTGCGGTCGATGGGGGTGCCGAGGTCACGGCCACGGCGCGGCGCTGGACGGGGAGGCATGGCGTCGGGATGGTTGCGGACCCGTTCCGAGACTGTCAAGGCGACGGCTCCCCCGCCGGCGCGCGGGTAGCGTGAGCCACCGTCATGGACGGCGTGCAGTGCTTCGCGCACTACCGTGCGGCGGTCGCCACCTGTGCGTCGTGCGCGCGCGGGCTCTGCTCCGACTGCGCCCAGCGCGGCGGGGACGGGCGCTGCTCGGAGTGCGTCGAGCGGGAGCGCGGCGCCGCGGAGCTGCTGCGGATGCAGCGCAGCGCGCGCCTCGCCCTGCGCCGTGCAGGCGTGGCCGTGCCCCGGGCGCACGGTGACCCCGTCTTCGTCCGGGCCAACGGGCACCCCCTGGCCGCCGGGCTGTCGCTGGGTCTCTGCATCCTCGCCGCCCTGGGGATGGGGGCCTGCGCCGTGCTCGCGGAGCAGCGCTGGGGCATCCCTCGCTCGGCGATCGCGCCGGTGCTCGGCATCGCCCTGGCGACCGTGGTCACCGCGGTGCTCGGCGGGACCTCGCGCGTCGCCGGCGTCGGCGCGGTGCTGCTCACGGCGGTGGCCGTAGCCGGCGGGACCGAGGCCCTGAGCATGGTGACCGCCGTCGCGCTGCCGGGCCCCGGCGACGCCGCCGCCTGGCTGCAGGACCACCGGCCCGCCGCGCTGGGCCTCGACGTCGTCGCCCTGGTGCTCGCCTACGTCACCGCGGCCGGCCGCCGCGTGTAGCCGGGCCCGCCGGTGCTAGCATCCGGGGTCCTGACACGCGCGGGACAGAGGGGCTGGCCGAGCCGACGTCGCGCTCGCACCCGCTGAGAGCACAGCCAGAACGGAAGGAGCCCGTAGACATGGCCAAGAGCGAGTCCGAGCAGGCGGCGGTCGAGGAGCCGGCTGGCGACAGCGCGCCGGCCGAGGCCGCGGTGGCGGCCAACGGCAGCGGTGGCGCATCAGGCGGCCTGGGAGGAGCGACGTCCATCCGCGGCGTGCCCATCCCCGCCGGCGCGGTCAACTTCGGCGAGCTGACCTCGGCCTTCGTCGACGGCCCGCGGCTGCTCCGCTACCTCGGGGATCGCAAGCACACCGGCGCCCTGGTCGACGCCGGCGGCGGCTCCACCCAGGTGGCCATCCTCCACGAGGGCAACGTCGTCGCCCTGGTGGGCGCGGGCAGCGCCGGCGCGTCCACCCGTCGCCTGGAGAAGCTCAGCCTGCCCGCGCCCAACGCCGGCGACGAGCACGAGCTGACCGTCCTCACCTACCGGCCCGAGGTGGCCCTCGCCCTCTCCCAGCTGGTCAACCTGCCGGAGCGGTTCGAGCGCATGCACGGCTCCTTCGTCGACCTCCCCGCGCTGCTCGCCTTCCTCCGCCGCGAGAAGGCCAACGGCGCGGTGCGCGTGAGCAGCGGCCGCGACACCGGCATCGTGCTGATCCGCGGCGGCGAGGTGCTGGGCGCCTACACCCGGCAGAAGCCGGAGCTGGAGGACGCCGAGGTCGTCTACCCGCTGGCCCGCGAGGCCGACGCGGAGATCGACGTCCACGTCGGCGCCCTGACCCTCCCGCCCCCCTCGGTCAGCGCCTCCTCGGTCGTCGCCTAGCGCCGTCCGGGCCAGGCCCGGTCCCCCGTGCCCTTCGCGCGGCTCGCCCGCGCGCCGGCGGGCTGAAGCCCGCCGAGGGTGGGTCAGGCGCCGTGCGGCCCCGCGGCCGAACGGCGCCGCAGGGCGGGATCTGCCCGCCCTGCCTGCTCGCCGGGGCGAGCAATAGATAATGACCCGGCCCCGACCGTGGCAGGCACGGTCGCCACCAGCCCATCGCGAGCCGGGATGATCTTCCTCAGCGACTTCCTGCGCGCCGACGTGGTCGACATCCACCAGAAGACGGTGGGGTCGGTCCGCGATCTCATCGTGCGCCTCCAGGAGCCCTACCCCGTGGTCACCGCGGTGGCGCTGCGCCCGCGCGGCGGTGCACCGGAGACGATTCCCTGGCAGCAGGTGCGCGCCTGGGACGATCGTGAGCTGTCGCTGAAGGTCCCGGCCTCGGCGCTGGCGCCGTACGCGAACGCGGATTCCGAGCTCTGGCTGTCGCGCGACGTTCTCGACAAGCAGATCGTCGACACCGACGGGCGGCGCGTGGTGCGGGTCAACGACCTGCAGCTGCAGGAGTCGGACTCGCAGCTCCTCCTCGTCGGCGTCGACATCGGCGCGCGCGGGTTGATGCGACGCCTCGGCGTGGAGCAGATCGGCCGCCGGTTCCGGCGCCTCACCGGCTCCGACTTCCCGCAGCGCATCGTGTCCTGGGATGCCGTCGACCCCGTCGAGTCCGACGAGCGCTCGGTGCGGCTGCGCATCTCGCATCAGAAGCTGTCCAAGCTGCATCCCGCCGACATCGCGGAGATCGTCGGCCAGCTCGGCGGTCGCGACCGCGCGGCCATCTTCGCGTCGCTCGACGACGAGACGGCCGCCGACACGCTGGAGGAGTCGAGCGAGGAGGTGCAGGCGCAGATCCTCGCCCGCCTGTCCGACGAGCGCGCCGCCGACATCCTCGAAGCCATGTCGCCCGACGAGGCGGCCGACCTGCTCGCCGATCTGCCCGAGGAGCGGCGCGAGCAGCTCATCGCCAAGATGGAGGCGGACGAGGCCGAGGACGTCGAGGAGCTGCTCACCTACGAGGAGGACACCGCGGGCGGGCTGATGACCACCGAGTTCGTCGCCATCCCGGTGTCGCTGACGGCGGCGGAGACGATCGACCGCCTGCGCGAGCTGGAACCGGACGCCGAGTCGATCTATTACGTCTACGTGGTCGACGACGACGAGAAGCTGCTCGGGGTGCTCTCGCTGCGCGACCTCATCGTGGCCAAGCCGGACACCAGGATCGCCGACATCATGATCAAGCGCGTCATCGCGGTGCCGGTGGACGCGCGTCCCGAGGACGTCGCCGCGGTGATCGCCAAGTACAACCTGCTGGCCGTGCCGGTGGTCGACGACGAGGACCGCATCCAGGGCATCGTCACCATCGACGACGCCATGGACGAGGTGATGCCAGCCGGCCTGAAGCGGAGGGCGCGAGCGCTGTGATCCTCGCGAGCAGCACCGCATGAAGCGGAGGAAGAGCCGAAGTGCGCATCGGCCGCCCGACCACCCTCCGCCCGCTCCGCCGGCGCGCCGACTCCGCGCCGCCCGAGGCACCGCGCACTCCTGAGCGCCGCCCCGCGCCGCGGCCGCGACGGCTCGCGCCGGTGTGGCGGTACCTGGCGGTCCTCGGCCCCGGGCTGATCGTCGCCAACGCGGGCAACGACGCGGGCGGCATCTTCACCTACTCCAACGTCGGCGCCAAGTACGGGCTCGGGCTGCTCTGGGCCTTCATCCCCATCGCCATCTGCCTGATCGTCGTACAGGAGATGGTGGCGCGTCTTGGGACGGTCACAGGCAAGGGCCTGATGGACCTCATCCGCGAGCGCTTCGGGGTGCGCTGGACGCTGTTCGCCTCGGTGGTGGTCATCGTCGCCAACGGCGGCACCACGCTGGCGGAGTTCGCCGGAGTGGCGGGTGCGCTGGGGCTGCTCGGCGTCCCGCGCCCGATCGCGGTGCTCGGCGCCGCGACCATGATCGGCGTGCTGGTGCTGCGCGCCAACCGCCGCATCGTCGAGCGCGTCTTCCTGGCGCTGGGCCTCGCCTTCTTCTCGTACATCATCACCGCCTTCCTGGTCCCGGTCGACTGGCACGCGGTCGCGCACGACCTGGTCGTGCCCTCCTCCTCGCACGCGGGCGTCAGCAACGGCGCCTACGTCGCCGACCTGATCGCACTGGTGGGCACCTCGATCACCCCCTACATGCAGCTCTTCCTGCAGTCGTCGATCGTCGACAAGGGCACCGTCGAAGCCGACTACAGGTACGTCCGCGCCGACGTCGTCAGCGGCTCGCTGTTCGCCGTGGCGGTGGCGATCTTCATCGTCATCACCACCGCGTTCACCCTCTTCCTCCATGGCGGCTTCGCCGGACAGGGACTCTCCAACTCCACCGGTGCGCAGCAGGCGGCCTCCGCCCTCGCGCCGCTGGCCGGGTCCCACGCCGAGCAGCTCTTCGCGGTGGGGCTGCTGGGCGCCTCGCTGCTCGCCGCGGCCGTGCTGCCGCTCTCCACCGCCTTCGTCGTCTGCGAAGCGTTCGGCGCCGAGCGGTCGGTGCAGGCCGGCTTCAGCGAGGCGCCGCTGTTCTTCACCCTGTTCATCGGGCTGCTCGCCGTCGGCGCGGGCATCATGCTCATCCCCAACGTGCCGATCAGCGGCGTCGCCATCGGCACCCAGGTGCTGGACGGCATCCTGCTGCCCGTCCTCCTCGTCTTCATCATCATCCTGGCCAACGACCGGCGCCTGCTCGGCCGGCGGCGCAACGGCCCCGTCTACAACGTGATCGCCGTCGCGCTGGCCTCCGTCCTCACCGTGCTGACCGCCTTCCTGGTGGTGACGGCGTTCCTGCCGTCCTCGTCCTGAACTGGCGGCCCGCCGGCTCAGTCGGGGACGAGATGGGCGGTGGTGGACCGGCGGCGGAGGACCTCGGTGCCGAAGGCGACGATGGCGTCGGCGGCGCAGCGCAGGCCCTCGTCGAGGGCGTGGGGGAAGAAGCCCTCGTCGTCGCGCTCGGCGCGGGCGCAGGCGCCCAGGAAGCCGCCGGCCAGGGAGTCGCCGGCGCCGGTTGGGTCCATCACCGTCTCCACGGGATGGGCGGCGCGCTCCACCACCGACGACGAGGTGACGACCGCGGCGCCGACCGGTCCCGCCTTCACCACCACGGCGCGCAGGCGACCGCGACCGCAGAGTGAGCGCGCAGCGTCGAGCCAGGCGGCGGAAGGATGCCCGGTGAGGGCCGAGAGCTCGGTGCGATTGAGGAAGAGGATGTCGGAGGCTTCGGCGACCGCGCGCACGTCGTCGCCGCGGCTGCCGATGTAGACGGTCATGCTGTCGCTGCCGACCAGTCGTGCGCGCGACTGGCGAAGCACCGCCAGCTGCAGATCGGGACGCATCGACCCGGCGAAGAGGACGGGCGCAGCCGCGGCGGCGGGAGGCAGCACAGGACGCCACGCGTCGTACGCGCCCTGCTCGGTGCGCTCGTCGGCGGTGACCCAGCGCACGAAGTCGTGGCGGGCCCACCAGTGCATGGTCGGCCCCGGCGATTGCACGACTCCCTCCCTCGACACCGAGCAGCCCTCGAACGTCGTGCGAAGCGAATCGACCCCGTCGGCGCCGACGGCGCCCACCGCGTGCACCGGCGCGTACCGCGACGCCGCCAGTGCGAAGTACACCGCCGAGCCGCCCTGCTGCGCGGACGCGCTGCCCTGCGGGGTGACGACGTCGTCGAGGGTGACGGTGCCCGCGACGGCGATCTCCCAGGCCACGAGCCCGGGTCAGCCGGCGGTGGCGACGGCCCGCGGGGCGAAGAGCGGGATGATCGGCGCCCGCCGCGGGCGACGCTCCTCGATCGCCTCGCGGAGCAGCTCCTCCTGGGCCGCGAAGAGGATCTCGCTGACGTGGTCGGGGTGGCGATTGATGCCGAGGTCGTCGCGCAGCGCGTCGTCGACGCTGCCGACGAAGCGGACGATGTGGGTCCAGAGCTGGGCCGGGAGGAGCCGGTAGCCGCGCAGGCGGCACTGCTCGATGAGGTCGAGGAGCAGGTCGGACTCGCGCAGGCGCCGCCGCGAGCGCAGCTCCCGCTCGCGCTGGAAGGCGGCCGCGCGCCGGATCAGGTCGAGCTCGGCGCAGGTGCGCTCCAGCGGACCGCCCGGATGCTCCACGGCGCTCAGTTGCATCGGCGCATTGTAAGCGCGGCGCACCGCGATTCCCGCCGCTTGTGGCGCGGACCGTGACGCCTCATCGCGGCGGGTAGCAGAGCGACCGCCAGCGCCCCTCGACGAGCACGCAGTGCACCACCCGTTCGATGAGCACCTCGCGCCCGCCGACGTCGATGAGGTACTCGACGCTGAGCTCGGCGACGTCGCGGTTGACCCGCCCGCTGTCGGGGTCGGGCCAGACCTCGAGCATCTCCAGGTGCTTGACCTGGGCGGACTTGACCTGGTCGTGGCCGCTGCCCTGCTGGGCCGCGGCGAATTCGGCCTCGCCGCCCCAGCGCGACTGGCACTCGGGGGCCAGCAGGCGGTAGGCCCGTTCGAAACGTCCCGCCCGCATCATCTCGACGAAGAGCAGCTCGGCGTGGGCCGGGTCACCCTGGCGGGGAACGGCGGGAGCCGCACCGTGGCCGGTTCGGTCGCGCGCTTCGAGCATGGACGCCACCCGCTGCGACACCGAGGCGCGGCGCTCCACCGGCTGCCCGCTCGCCTCCACCAGGGTCTCGGCGGCGGTGGCGCCGCGCGACCAGAACGTCCAGGTGCTGGCGTCGACCAGCAGCGCCGATCGGGGCGCCGTGGCCACGGCGGGGCGCTCGGGCGGTGCTGAGGGCGAGGCGTCCTCGGGCGCCTCGGCGGGGTGGCGACCGAGGCGGCGGAGCAGCCCTCTCAGCACGGCGCGTTCCGGTCGGCCATCGTCGCCGAGGAGCATAGAGGACCGCGCGGCGGGGTGGGTCAGACCTCGACGGTGTCGAGCAGCCGGCGCACCGCCTGCTCGTCCACCTCGGTGGCGGCGAGCAGCTCCTCGAGGCCGTCGCGGAGGTCGATGAGCGAGTCGACCGGGAGCTCGGAGAGACGGGCCTCGATGGATTCGAGGCGGGCGAGTGGCGCGCCCGGCGTCCGTCCCGACGTCCTGGGCGCCCGGGTTGCCGGCTTCGCAGCCTTGCGGGGCGCGGCCGCCCGTGCGACGGTCGCCGGCTTCTCGCGGTGCGTCGTCCCCTTCGCTGTGGCGGTCGCCTTCTTGCGGTGCGTCGTCGCCTTGGCTGTGGTGGTCGCCTTCTTGTGCTGCTTCCCCGCCTTCGGGGCGGTGGTCGGCTTCCTGCGGTGCGTCGTCGCCGTGGCGGTGGTGGTCGCCTTCTTGTGCTGCTTCTTCGCCTTCGGGGCGGTCGTCGGCTTCTTGCGCGGCGCCGCCTTCTTCCGGCGCGGCAACGCCGGAGCCGAGTCCGCACCGCCGTCGCCGAACAGCACATCCGCGCTGGGAAGCTCGATCCGTCTAGCCACGGGCGTCGACCTCCTCTGCCAGCTGCCGGTAGGCTGCCGCCCCCGGCGATCGCGGTTCGTACTCCAGGATGCTCACGCCGCCGCTGCTCGCCTCGGGGAAGCGGACCGAGGTGCGGATCACGGCGTCGAAGACCAGGCTGCCGAAGTGGTCGCGCACCCGGGCGAGCACCTCGTCGCTGTGCAGGGCGCGGCCACGGTGCATGGTGCCCACGATGCCGAGCACCTTCAGCTTGGGATTGTGCACGTCGCGTACCCGGTCGATGGTCTGGAAGAGCGCCTGCATGCCCCGCAGGGCGAGGAAGTCGAGCTGCAGCGGGACCAGCACCTCGGTCGCCGCGGTGAGCGCGTTGACGGTGAGCAGGCCGAGGTTCGGCGGCGAGTCGACGAGCACCACGTCGAAGCTGTCGTGCACCGAGCGCAGGGCGCGGCGAAGTCCCTCGTGGCGGTCCTTCGCGGCGACCACGCTCACCTCGTGCGCCGCCAGCTCGAGCGTGCCGGGGAGCAGCCACACCTGGGGTCGCGGACGCTGCAGCAGGTCGCCCGCCTTGGTCCTGCCGACCATGCAGTCGGCAAGCGTCGGCCCGCCGTTGCGATCGGGCATGACGCCGCACATCACGGTGAGGGCCGCCTGCGGATCGAGGTCGACGAGCAGCACCCGCCGGCCGCGTTCGGCCAGCGCGAAGCCGAGGTTCTGCGTCGTGGTGCTCTTGCCGACTCCGCCCTTCTGGTTCGCGACAGCGATGACGCGGGCCATGTGCCCGCGGAGTGTACGGACCCGCGCCCTGTGCGCGCAGACAGTGGCTAGGAGATGCCGGCCTCCGCGCCGTAGGGGCCGGGGAGCGGGAGCACCGCCGGCGGCACCTGCGGAGGCGGCGGCGCGTCGCCGTCGGCGTCGAGGCGGCGCGCCACGAAGCGCCGCATCTGCGGCAGCGGGACGCCCATCGGGCACACCGCCGCGGCCGCCTGCCAGTCGACGGCGTCGTAGGGCAGGTCCCGCGAGGCCCACAGGTCGGGCAGGCTGCGGGTGAGCTGCGAGGGCAGGCGGTCGGCGCGCAGGTGGCCTGCCCGCTCCGCGGCGAAGGTGCAGAGCCCGCAGGCGACGCACAGGCCGTGGGCGGGGAGCTCCTCGCGGTCCTGCGGCGTCAGCGGGGTGATGCGGTCGCGGCCGTAGAGAGCGGCGAAAGCCGCCAGGCCGTCCGCCTGGGGCCGGCGGCGGGCGGCCGTGTGCACCGCCAGGTGTCGCGCGTACGCGCCGGCGAGACGGACCATGGAGACGGCGCGGCGGCGGTCGAGCGGCATGGTGTCAGTCCCCGGCGGCCAGCACCGGCGTCGTGGCGGCGGCCGGCTCGTCGGCGAGGGGGGCCGGCTCGGCGACCTCGCCCAGCGCGTAGACGGCGCCGCGGTAGAGCTGCTCCTGCGCGGCGGTGGCTCCGCGCATCACCGACGGGCGCTGCAGCCAGCGGGCATCGAGGAACTCGTGCACCTCCTCGGCGACGCGCCGCGCGCCCCAGCCCTTCTCCTCGCCGAGCAGGCGGGCCGCCGGCCAGGCGCAGCGCATCCCCAGGCAGGCACCGCCGGTGCAGCGGACGCGCCGGTAGAGGTCCTCCAGCCGCTCCACCGACTCGGTGCGCACCACGTGCCGCAGCTCGGCGCGCGTCACGGGCTCGCACTCGCAGACCAGCGCGCGGCGGTCCTCGGGTTCGGCGTCGCCCAGCAGGGCGGCGGCACGCGCACCGTGCCGGGCGACGAGGCGCTGGGCCACCGGCAGCGGCAGCCCGAAGTCGCCCGCCACCTCAACGGCGTCGGCGACGCTCTCGCCGCCCGGCAGCGGCGCCGTATGTGTCGAGGTTGGCACGAACGGCCGGCCCAGCACGCGCAGCAGGACGTCGACTGTGTCCTCCGCCATCTTGCGGAACATCGACATCTTGCCGCCGGCGACGGTGACCAGCCCGGGCACGCCGTCGCGGGTGCCGTGGTCGAGCACCGCGTACTCGCGCGAGAGGTCGTCCTCGTAGCGGCGCCATTCGTAGAGGGTGGGCCGCACCGCGGCGTTGGCGTGGGCGATGCGGTGCCGCCGGATCGAGGGGAGCACCCGCTCGAAGGCCTGCAGGATGTACTCCACCTCGTCGTCGGTGACCTCGAGGTGCTCGGGGTCGCCGTAGAAGTCGTCGTCGGTGGTGCCCACGATGGTCTGGTTGCTGTGCGGCACCAGCAGCAGGTCGCGGCCGTCGATGGCCTCGACGCCGAGCGCGCAGTTGGTGATGCGCCGGTCGTAGATCAGGTGCACGCCCTTGGCTGGTCGCAGCCGCAGCGGCGCGCCCGCCATCGCACACAGCGCCGGCGCCCACGGCCCAGCCGCGTTGCAGACAGCCCTGGCAGCAATCGTCTCGCTCGTCCCGCTGAGCCGGTTGCGCACGCGCACGCCGCGCACGGCGAGCCCGTCGCGGACGACGCCGGTCACCTCGGTGTAGGTGCGCACCTCGGCGCCGGCCTCGCGTGCCCCCAACGCGTTCACCGCCACCAGGCGCGCGGCGTCGACGCCCCATTCGTCCATGCTCACCGCACCACGCAGTCCCGGACGCAGCCCGGGCTCCAGCGCCAGCGCCTCCGCGGCGGTGAGGCGAACGTGGGGGCGCCCCGCCTTGTAGGGCTGGAAGCGGTCGTACACCTCCAGCGCCGTCTCCTTCTTCTCGATGCCGAAGGGGTCGTCCGGGTACACCGGCAGCAGGAAGACGACGGGGAAGAGCAGGTGCGGGGCGATGCGCTTGATGAAGCCGCCGTCGAGGCACGACATGCGGGTGGTCTCCCAGTCGTACTCGATGTAGCGCAGGCCACCGTGGATCATGCCGCTGCTGCCCCACGTGGTCCCGGCGCCGAGGTCGTGCTGGTCGAGCAGGCAGACCCGGAGCCCGCGGAGGGCGGCGTCGCGGGCCACCCCGGCGCCGGTGATCCCCGCGCCGACCACCACGACGTCGAACTCGCCCGCACCCTTCTCCTGGAGCATCGGGGCCATTGTGCGTGACGCCGAACGTGCCGCGTCGCTAGCATGCGGGCCATGGAAGGTTCGTCCAGGGGAACCGTGCTGCTCGCCGAAGCCGAGGACGCGGTGGCCAAGCTGGTCGCCGCCCGCCTCGACTCCGACGGCGTCGGCGTGCGCCGGGTGCGCACCGTGCGCGAGGCGCGCGAGGAGCTCGCCCAGCACCCGCCCGACCTCCTCGTCCTCGACACCGCGCTGGAGACCGACGGCCTGGAGTTCTTCCAGGCCCTGCGCCTGCGGCCCGACGCCCCTCGCGGCGGCGTCATCGTCATCACCGACAGGGCGGACGTGCACGCCCGCGAGCGTGCCGCCCAGCTCGGCGCCGCCGCCGTGGTGACCAAGCCGCTGCGCGTCGACGAGGTGGCTCAGGCCGTCCGCGACCTGCTCGCCTGCATCTGAGCCCTCAGCCGCCCAGCGCGGCGATCACGACGTAGGCGGCGCTGACCGCCGCCCAGAAGGCGATCAGGCCCCCGATGTACACCGGCACGGGCCCGGGCTCGTGGTACCAGGCGACGATGCGCCGCGAGGTCATGGCGAAGAGCGCCAGCAGGTCCACCAGGGCCAGCAGCAGGGTCACCAGCAGGGCGGCGACGTCGAACCCGTCGCGGACCTGGACCACGGCGAAGGACACGAGCCCGAGTCCCACCGCCATGGCCAGCACGGTGATCTGGGCGCGACGGATCCATGCCGAATGCCTGGTCAGCACCATGCCGAGGAGGAGCAGAACGGCGCCGAAGGCGGCGTAGGAGAGGGCCACGACGATCTGCACGGCGGTGGAGAGCTGCACCGTCTTGCCGCCCACCTCGGTGCCGCCGCCGAACACGGCGAAGGCGATGAAGAAGACGAGGATGGCCCGGACCAGGTCCCAGGTGTAGACGAGCAGCAGGCTGGTGGGACGCTGCTCGTCGCCAGCGTCCCTGGGGGTGGGCACCATGGGCCCCGCAGCATACCTGCGAGGCGTGCGGGCGCCTCGCTAGGCTGGGCGCATGCCCACCGCCATCGTCGTCCTCGAAGGCGACCAGACCGGGCAGGAGCTGCTCGAGCAGGCGCTGCGCGTCATCGACCCGGCCGTCATCGGCGTCGAGCTGGAGCTGCGCCGCTTCGACCTGTCCCTGGAGAGCCGGCGCGCCACCGCGAACCAGGTGGTCCTCGACGCCGCCGACGCCATGCGCGAGACCGGCCTCGGCCTCAAGGCGGCGACGGTGACCCCGGAGCAGCCGGGCGACGTCGGCAGCCCCAACGCCACGCTGCGCGAGCGCGTCGGCGGCAAGGTCATCGTCCGCACCGGGCGGCGCATCCCCGGCGTGCCGCCCATCGCAGGCGTGAGCGCGCCCATCAGCGTGGTGCGCATGGCGGTCGACGACGCCTACGGCGCACGCGAGTGGCGCGAGTCCGCGAACGGCGACGAGCTCGCCTTCCGCACCGAGAAGGTGTCGCGGGCGACCTGCCGCGCGGTGGCCCAGTTCGCCTTCGAGCAGGCGAAGCGGATGCGCGGCCGCGTCTTCGGGGGGCCGAAGTTCACCGTGTCTCCCGTGTACGAGGGGATGTTCAAGGAGGAGATGGACGCCGCCGCCGGCCGGCATCCCGACGTCCCCTACGAGCCGCAGCTCATCGACGCCACCTACGCGCTGCTGCTCTCGCGCGGCTCGGAGCAGCCGCTGGTCATCCCCACCCTCAACCGGGACGGCGACTGCCTCTCCGACATGGTGCTGCAGCTCTTCGGCAGCATCGCCGGGGCGGAGTCGATCCTGCTCGGCTTCGAGGGCGACGACATGGAGCCGCACGTGGTGATGGCCGAGGCGCCGCACGGCACCGCCCCCGCCCTGCAGGGCAAGAACATCGCCAACCCGATGGCGATGATCCTGGCGGCCGCCTCGCTGCTCTCCTTCGTCCCGGACGGCGCCGCGCGCACCGCGTCGCGCGCGATCTACGAGTCGGTGTTCGAAGCGGTGCGCGAGGGCGTGCGCACCGCCGACCTCGGCGGGCATGCGCTGACCGACGAGTTCACCGCTGCGATCGTCGAACGGGTGCGCGGCAAGCTCGACATCTGGGAGACCCTGGGGGTCGACTGAGCGGTCGCGGACGTTTGCCTATACTGGCTCGTAGAGCACGCATGGACATCCTCAGCTTCATCCACGACCGTTCGGGCGACTACGACTGCCCGGTCTGCCGCGAGGCGCTGGTCGACTGCGACCTCAAGCTGCTGCGCCAGGACGGCCGCACGTACACCGTGCAGGTCGGCTGCGCCCGCTGCCACGTCACCTTCGTCGTCGTGCTCCAGCTGCGGGGCGAGCTGCCCGCGGCTCCGCCCGAGCCGGCTGAGCCGGCGCCGCCGCCGATCAGCGCCGACGAGCTGCTCGACGTCCACGAGCGCCTGCGCGACTTCGACGGATCGTTCAGCGAGCTGCTCGCGCGCGACCCGTCGCACATCGCCTGAGGCACCTCGCCGGCGCCTGACCGGGCGCCTACACTGGGCCGTGTGAGCACGCCCATCTACCTCGACCATGCCGCCACCACGCCCGTGGCCCGCGAGGCGGCGGAGGCGATGCTTCCCTGGTTCAGCGACGGCTACGGCAACCCGTCCTCGCTGCACTCGGTGGGGCAGCGGGCGCGCCACGCGGTCGACGAGGCCCGCGACCGGGTCGCGGCGGCGCTCGGCTGCGCCGCACGGGAGGTGGTGTTCACCGCAGGGGGGTCGGAGGCGGACAACCTGGCGTTGCGGGGCGTGCTCGACCGCTGGGGCTCGTCGCGCGGCCGCCACCTGGTGATCAGCGCCATCGAGCACGACGCCGTCATCAAGACCGCAGAGCAGCTCGTCGAGGAGGGGCGCTGCACCGTGTCCGTCGTTCCCTGCGACGGGTCCGGCCGCATCGACCCGGCCGCGGTGGCCGGGGCGGTGCGCGACGACACCGTGCTGGTGTCGGTGATGCTGGCCAACAACGAGGTCGGGACGGTGCAGGACGTCGGCTCGATGGTGGCGCTGGTGCGGGCGCGCAACCCGCGAACGTTCGTGCACACCGACGCGGTGCAGGCGCTGGGCAAGCTGCCCCTCGACGTCGCCGCGCTGGGCGTCGACCTGGCCAGCGTGAGCGCCCACAAGGTCTACGGCCCCAAGGGCGTGGGCGCGCTCTACGTGCGCCAGGGCGTCACCCTGTCGCCGCAGATCAGCGGCGGGGGGCATGAGCGCGGGCGCCGCAGCGGCACGGAGAACGTCCCCGGCGTGGTCGGCTTCGGGGTGGCGGCGACGCTGGTCACGGCCGAGCGCGAGGCGGAGATGGCGCGACTGGCCGCCCTCTCCTCGCGCCTCACCGAGACGGTCGCCACCGGCATCCCCGACGCCGTGGTCACCGCCGCCGGGGCGCCCCGGCTGTCGAGCTTCGCCACCTTCGCCTTCCCCGGGGTCAACACCGAGGTCCTGCTCACCCTGCTCGACTCCTGGGACCTCTGCGCCTCCGGCGGCTCGGCCTGCTCCTCCGGGGCCCACATGCCCTCCCACGTCCTCGTCGCGATGGGCTTCCCGCCCTCCCTGGCCACGGGAGCCCTGCGCTGCACCCTGGGCCGCGCCACCACCGCCGACGACGTCGACCGCGCGGGGGAGCTCATCGTCCGCGCCGTCCGCCAGCTCCAGGGAGCGGCGGCGGCCAGCGCCTGACCCCTCGGGCCAGAGCGGGCGAGCGGGGCGACTCGGTACAATCCTGACTGTGCCAGTCGGAATTTCCCGTCCCGCCTCCGCCGCGTCGTTCTCGATGCGCGTCAGCAGCAAGGCCCACTACGGGCTGCGCATGATGACCGAGCTGGCCAAGGCCTATGGCAGCGGCCCCATGAGCCTGGCGGAGGTGGCCCGCGTCGAGAGCCTGCCGCTGGCCTACCTGGAGCAGCTGGCGGGGGCGCTGCGCCGGGGCGGGCTGGTCGAGTCGACCCGCGGCGTGCACGGCGGGTACGTGCTCGGCAAGCCGCCGGCAGAGATCACCGTGCTGGACGTGGTGACCCTCGTCGACGGAGAGGTGGCGCCCGTCGAGTGCGTGGCCCACACCTACGAGACGGGCAGCTGCCTGCGCGAGGGCGAGTGCGCCTCGCGACCGCTGTGGCAGCGGCTGAAGCGGAGCATCGACGCGGTGCTCAGCGCCACCACCCTGGAGGAGCTGGTCGCCGACCACAGCCTGGTCGACGCCTTCGCGCCGGAGGTCCGCCACGAGCCGGAGCTCCAGGCCGCATCTGCAAACGGAGCGCACGAGGTCATCGATGTCTGACACGCCGACGCTGGTCGTCGAGGGGCTGCACGCCGAGGTCGACGGCAAGGAGATCCTCAAGGGCGTGGACCTGCGCGTCCCGTCCGGGGAGATCCACGCGCTCATGGGGCCCAACGGCTCGGGCAAGTCGACGCTCGCCTACACGCTGATGGGCCACCCCAAGTACACGGTCACCCGGGGCGCGGCGAGCTTCGACGACCACGACCTGCTCAGCCTCACCCCCGACGAGCGCGCCCGGCTGGGCGTCTTCCTCAGCTTCCAGTACCCGACGGCGATCCCGGGCGTGACCATGGTCAACTTCCTGCGCGCCTCGCTGCGCAGCCTGGGCAGGGAGATGCCCGCCCGCGAGTTCATGCAGTCGCTGAAGCGGGAGATGGACGCGCTCAGGATGGACGAGCAGTTCCGCTCGCGCTACGTCAACGAGGGCTTCAGCGGCGGCGAGAAGAAGCGCGCCGAGATCCTGCAGATGGCGCTGCTCCGGCCCAGGCTGGCCATCCTCGACGAGACCGACTCCGGGCTCGACGTCGACGCGCTGCGCACCGTCGCGGAGGGCGTCAAGCGCCTGGCGGGGCCCGACATGGGCATCCTCATCATCACCCACTACTACCGCATCCTCGAGTTCCTCACCCCCGACGTGGTGCACGTGCTCCACGACGGGCGGGTGGTGAAGTCGGGTGGCGCGGACCTGGCCCGCGAGATCGAGCACACGGGGTACGACCCCATCCTCGGCGTCGCGGCGGGAGCAGCCTGATGGCCGTCGAAGCGCACGAGCTGACCAAGGACTACAAATACGGCTTCCACGACGTCGACGTCTCGGTGTTCCGCACCGAGAAGGGACTGTCGCCCGAGGTCGTCGCCGCCATCTCGGCGCACAAGAACGAGCCGGAGTGGATGCTGAAGTTCCGCCTCAAGGCGCTGCAGCACTTCGAGAAGCGAGCCATGCCCGCATGGGGCGCCGACCTCTCCGGCATCGACTTCAACAACATCTACTACTACGTCAAGCCGATGGAGGAGCAGGGCGGCCGCGAGTGGGACGACGTGCCCCAGTCGATCAAGGACACCTTCGACAAGCTCGGCATCCCCGAGGCGGAGCGCAAGTTCCTCGCCGGCGTCTCGGCGCAGTACGACTCCGAGGTCGTCTACCACAACATCCGCGCCGACCTGGAGAAGCTCGGCGTCATCTTCGGCGACTGCGACAGCGGCCTGCGCGAGCACCCCGAGATCTTCCGCAAGTACTTCGGCACGGTGATCCCGCCCAACGACAACAAGTTCGCCGCGCTCAACAGCGCGGTCTGGTCGGGCGGCTCGTTCGTCTACGTGCCCAAGGGTGTGCGCGTCGACATCCCGCTGCAGGCCTACTTCCGCATCAACAGCGACAACATGGGCCAGTTCGAGCGCACCCTGATCATCGCCGAGGAAGGCTCGTACGTGCACTACATCGAGGGCTGCACGGCGCCGACCTACAGCAGCGACTCGCTGCACAGCGCGGTGGTCGAGATCATCGCCCACAAGGACGCCCACGTCCGCTACACGACCATCCAGAACTGGTCGAACAACGTCTACAACCTGGTCACCAAGCGGGCCATCGCCTACGAGGGAGCCACCGTCGAGTGGATCGACGGCAACCTGGGCAGCAAGGTCACCATGAAGTACCCCGCCATCTACCTGATGGGCGAGCGGGCCCACGGCGAGGTGCTCAGCGCCGCCTTCGCCGGCGAGGGGCAGCACCAGGACGCCGGCGCCAAGTGCGTCCACGTCGCGCCGCACACCACCTCGAACATCGTGTCGCGCTCGATCAGCAAGGACGGCGGGCGCACCTCGTACCGCGGTCACATCAAGGTGTACCCCAAGGCCCACGACGTCAAGGTCAGCGTGCGCTGCGACGCGCTGCTGCTCGACGAGGCCTCGCAGAGCGACACCTACCCGTACTCCGACATCGAGAACTCCGAGGTCACCTTCGGCCACGAGGCGACGGTGTCGAAGATCGGCGAGGACCAGATCTTCTACCTCACCTCGCGGGGCATCCCCGAGGCGGAGGCCACGGCGCTCATCGTCAACGGCTTCTTCGAGCCGTTCGTCAAGGAGCTGCCGATGGAGTACGCGGTCGAGCTGAACCGGCTGCTGGCGGTGCAGATGGAAGGCAGCGTCGGGTAGATGGCCGCGACCGTCGAATCCGTCGCCGGGATCACCGCGACGGCGGTTGAGGCACGCGCCGCGGGCGACCCGGCCTGGCTCGCGGAGCGCCGCCGCGCCGCCTGGGAGGCCTTCGCCTCGCTGCCCATGCCCGACCACATGCGCGACGAGGACTGGCGCCGCACCGACATCGCCAAGCTGGACCTCGACGCCTTCAGCGTCGAGCCGCCCACCACCGTGGTGCAGGGCGAGGCGCTGCTGGAGGCGATGCGCTCGCTGCGCGCCGAGGCGGCCCCGGACTCCGCCTTCCTGGCGGTGACCCGTCGCGGCCTGCGCGCCTGCGACGACATGGACATGCTCACCGCCCAGGGCGTCATCGTCTCCACCCTGGAGGAGGCGGCGCACAACCACCCGGAGCTGGTGCAGCGCGCCCTGGCGGCGGTGCGTGTCGGCGAGTCGAAGTTCCTGGCGCTGTGGGACGCGCTCTGGCGCACGGGCGTCTTCGTCTACGTGCCGCGCTCGGTGGACGCGCGCGTGCCTGTGTGGGCCGCCTACAGCGTGGCCGGCGACAACGGCGCCATCTTCCCCGCCACCCTGGCGGTGCTCGACGACAACGCGTCGCTCACCCTCGTCGACGCCTACGCCTCGCCCGCGGGCCCGGCTCCTCTGCTCTGCAGCGCCGCCGCGCTGATGGTGCTCGGCGACGGCGCCCGCCTCGACTACCACCACGTCCAGCAGTGGGGCGCAGGCGCGTGGCACTTCGCCACCCATCGCGCCGTGCTCGGTCGCAACGCGCGGCTGCGCGTGTTCGGGGCGACGCTGGGCAGCCGCCTTCAGAAGGTCTACTGGGACGCGCTGCTCGACGGCAACGGCAGCGAGGCGCTGCTCACCGGCGTCTGCTTCGGCGACGAGACCCAGCACCTCGACCTGCAGTCCCTGCAGCGCCACCGCGGCGAGTCGACGCACAGCGACCTGGTCCACAAGGTGGCCGTGCGCGACAAGGCGGTCAGCGTCTACAGCGGCCTCATCGACGTCGAGAAGCAGGCGCAGCACGCCGACGGCTACGTGCAGAACCGCAACCTCATGCTCGGCGAGGGCGCCAAGGCGTCGGGCATCCCCCGGCTGGAGATCAAGGCCAACGACGTGCGCTGCTCGCACGGCGTCACCGCCGGGCACATCGACGACGAGCAGCGCTTCTACCTCGAATCGCGCGGCGTGCCGCGGGAGGAGGCCGACCGGCTGATCGTCCGCGGCTTCATGCAGGACGCCCTCGACCGCACCCCGCATGCGGGTGTCCGCGACCTGGTGGCGCGCCTGCTCGACGCCGAGATCCACGGCCGCTCGCAGGCCGGTCTCGAGGCTGCGGAGGACGGTGCGCTGTGAGCGACTGGATCACCATCGCGCCCGCCGGCGACATCCCGCCCGGCCACGCGGCACGGGTCGAGATCGACGGCGTCCCCATCGCCATCTTCAACTGCGACGGCACCTTCTACGCCGTCGACGACACCTGCTCCCACGCCGAGGCCTCCCTCAGCGAGGGCGAGCTGGACTGTGACTTCTGCACCGTCGAGTGCCCGTTGCACGGCTCGGCCTTCGACCTGCAGACGGGGGAGCCGACCGCGCTGCCCGCGGTGCTGCCGGTGCGCGTGCACCAGGTGCAGGTCGTCGACGGGGTGCTGCAGCTCGCACTGAGCGAAGAGGAGGCGGCATGAGCGCGCTGCCCGCGCGAGCCGGCGCCCTGCCGGCGTCGCCGCTGGACGTGGCGCGCATCCGGGCCGACTTCCCCATCCTCTCGCGGCGCATCGGCGACAAGCCGCTCGTCTACCTCGACTCGGCGGCGACGTCGCAGAAGCCGGTCAGCGTCCTGGAGGCGATCGAGGGCTACTACCGCCACTCGAACGCCAACGTGCATCGCGGCGTGCACACCCTGGGCAACGAGGCGACCGACGTCTTCGAGAACGCTCGTTCGCGGGTCGCGCAGTTCATCGGCGCGCCGTCTGCGGACGGGGTCGTCTTCCTGCGCAACACCACCGAGGCGCTCAACCTGGTGGCCTCGTCGTACGCACGTGAGCTGCTCGCGCCCGGTGACCGCGTCGTGGTGACCGAGATGGAGCACCACAGCAACCTGGTGCCCTGGCAGCTCGCGGCCGAGCGCCGCGGCCTCCAGCTCGCCTCCGTCCCGGTGCTCGACGACGGCACGCTGGACATGGACGCGCTGCCGGCGCTGCTGGAGCCGCCCACCAGGCTGATCACGCTTGCGCACCAGAGCAACGTCCTGGGGACGATCAACCCGGTGCGCGAGATCACCCGCATGGCGCACGAGCGCGGCGTCCTCGTGTGCGTCGACGCCGCGCAGTCGGTGCCGCACATGCCGGTGTCGGTGCGCGACCTCGACGTCGACTTCCTCGCTTTCTCGGGGCACAAGATGTGCGGGCCGATGGGCGCGGGGGTGCTGTGGGCGCGTCCCGAGCTGCTGGAGCGCATGCCGCCGTTCCTCGGCGGCGGCTCGATGATCATGAAGGTCGAGCTGCAGCGCTCCTCGTGGAACGTGGTGCCCCACAAGTTCGAGGCGGGCACGCCGGACGTGGCCAGCGCCGCAGGGCTCGTCGCCGCCTGCGACTACCTCGACGCCGTCGGCCTCGAGGCCGTCCACGCACACGAGCAGTCGTTGACCGCCCACCTGGTCTCGATGCTCGGCGAGCTGGGCGGCATCACCGTGCACGGTCCCGCCGACCTGTCGCAGCGCGGCGGCACGGTGTCGTTCAACGTCGCCGACGTGCACCCGCACGACGTGGGCACCATCGTCGACCGCGAGGGCGTCGCCATCCGGGCAGGCCACCACTGCTGCCAGCCCCTCATGCGCCGCCTCGACGTCGCGGCCACCGCCCGCGCCTCCGCCTACCTCTACACCACCCACGAGGAGATCGACGCCCTGGGCGCCGCGCTCCAGGAGGTCAAGCGGGTCTTCCGCGTCTGATCGCGGTTGGGCCGGTCTCAGCCCGCCGGTGCAGCGGCTCCGGGCGCGGGGATGAGGCCGAGCTGCTCGAGCATGGCCATCCGGTCCATGTAGAGCCGGTCCGACTGCACCACGCCGTCGCGGACCGTGAAGAAGTCGGCATAGGCGAGCTCGACGCGCCGGCCGGTGGGCGGGATCAGCTGGCCGTCGGGGCTCGGCATGGCCCCCGTGTGGGTACCGCGGAAGACTCCCTCCTCGACCGCGGTGTCGCCGTCGACGGTGACGCTCCTGACCGTCATGTCGAGGTCGGGGAAGGCGTTCCACCACACGCGCGCCATCTCCATGTAGGCGTCGATGCCGGTAACGGCCATCCCCGGCATGACGAACTCCACGTCGGGCGCGGCCGCCGCCCGCAGCGCCGCCTCGTCCTTGCCCTTGAATGCGTCGTGAAGCCGCTGATACGCGTCGCGCACCGACATTGGCTTGCCTCCTCGTCGTCCCCCACCCGCCGCTTGCGAGGAGTCTGTCCGCGCCGTCACATGGCGTCAAGACAGGGCATGGCGGGCCGCGACCGCCGAGCTCAGGCGGCGACGGTGACCTGCTGCTGGGTCACGAAGCGCCAGGTTGGATACCGCTCCACCTCTTCGACATTGAAACCGAAGATGGCACGAGGCATGAGAACTCCGAAGAGCGCCACCGACACGGTGCACACCGTCGCCGAGACGAAGCCCGCGAGCAGAACGGCACCAGCAGGTTCCATCCGTTCGCTCATCGACCAGAATCGTCGCACCCGACGAGCGCTGCGACGAACACCTGTGCCGCCAGAGATCACTGGCATTCCCGTCAAGCGACGGGCGTGGCCCGACGCACGGTGGGTACAATGTTGACCATGGCAGTCGGATTTCACGGGGTCGACGACGACCTCTACCGCGAGATCATCCTCGACCACTACCGCAACCCCCGGCGCAAGCGGCCGGTGGCGGAGGCGGACGTGGCTGTGGAGGCGAGCAATCCGCTCTGCGGCGACGAGGTGACGCTGACGCTGCGGGTCAAGGACGGCACCGTCGAGGACGTCGGCTTCACGGGTCGGGGCTGCTCGATCAGCCAGGCCTCGGCCTCGATGATGTGCGAGGAGGTGGCGGGGCGCAGCAGCGGCGACGCCGCCGCGCTGGGACGCCGCTTCAAGGAGATGCTGACGCAGGGCGCCGACCCTGACGACCTCGGCGACCTGGAGGCGCTGCAGGGCGTGCGCCAGTACCCGGTGCGCATCAAGTGCGCGGTGCTCCCGTGGAACGCGCTGCTGCGCGGCCTGGAGGGCGACGCGGGGGACGACGACGAGGAGACACACGTCCATGAGTGAGCTCGACCCCACCACCCGGACCGCGCCCGCCGAGGGCAACGGCGAGAAGGCCAGCCCCGAGCTGATCCGCGCCGCGCTCGGCCAGGTCTACGACCCCGAGATCGGCATCGACATCGTCTCGCTCGGACTCGTGTACGACGTCGACCTCGACGACGCCGGCCTGCTCAACATCGACATGACGCTGACGTCGCCCTACTGCCCGCTCGGCGGCGTCATCCAGGCACAGGCGCATGCCGTCTGCACTCCGCTCCCCGGGGTCAAGGACGTGACGGTGAACCTCGTGTGGTCGCCGCCCTGGGACCCGCGGGTGATGGCCTCCGACGAGGCCAAGCTGGAGCTGGGCATCTACTGACGCCCCCGTCGGGGTAGCATCGCCGCCTGCGATGGACGAGCGGCTCTTCACCCGCGACGAGGCGAACGCGCTGCTGCCGGCGCTGCGTCCCCTCTTGGCACGCCTCCAAGAAGCGCAGCAACGGCTCGGCGACCGCGCGCTGCTGCAGCGGTTGCGCGCCGCCGCCGCGGGCAACGGCGGAGGCGTGGCGGCTCGCGACGTGATGGCGACCGGGGACGAGTTCGGCCGCATCGCCGCGGAGATCGAGGGTCTCGGCGTCGTCGTCCGCGACCCCGCCAGCGGGCTGGTCGACTTCCCCGCCGAGCGCAACGGGGCGGCCGTCTACCTCTGCTGGCGCGTCGGTGAGGACGAGGTCGGCCACTGGCACGACCGCGATTCCGGGTTCATCGGCCGGCAGCCGCTCTAGCGGCTCAGCCCGAGCCGTCCTCGTCGAGGTCGTCGACCGGACGCCGCCACCGTCGCCAGGCGGAGCGGAGGCCGGCCATCAGCCCCGCGTCCTCCGGCGCCTCGGGCGCGGCGTCGAGCAGCAGGTCGCGCATGGTGCGCTGCGGCTCGCGCGAGCGCGACCGCGGCGGCGCAGGAGCCACGGCCGGCGGCGACGTGTCCGGTGCAGCCGGCGGCATTCCGTTGAAGGCGCGCAGCGCGCGGGGGATGCGCGGGGCGGCGGGCGCCACCGGCAGCCCCTCACCCGGCTGCTGCAGCGGGGAGGGGAGGCGGTAGGGCTGGTCGTCGGGCGGGGTGGCGCCGTCGCGCGGGAGCGTGTCCACCGTGACGCCCCTCTCGTCAGCCGTCGCGGCGCGCACGGCCGCCGGCCGCATCACGGTGTCTCGACAACGGCCTCCTCCAGCACCTCGCAGCGCAGCAGGTCGTCGAGGGTCTCCCGCCGCCGCACCAGGCGCGCCGCGCCGGCGGCGACGAACACGACCGCGGGCCGGAAGTTGACGTTGTAGTTCGAGGCCATCGCCAGCGAGTAGGCCCCCGCCGCCGGCAGGGCGACGAGGTCGCCGGGCTGCAGCCGCGGCAGGGTGCAGGCGCGCACCAGGATGTCGGTCGACTCGCAGTACCTTCCCGCAAGCGACACGGTCTCGACCGGCCGGTCGGGAGCGTCGACGACCATCACCGGCTGGTAGCGCGCGCCGTACAGCTTGGGGCGGATGTTGTCGCCCATGCCACCGTCGACGGAGACGTACGTGCGTACCCCGGGGATCTCCTTGCGCGCGCCCACCGTGTACACCGCGAGGCCGGCAGGCCCGGCGACGCTGCGGCCCGGCTCGACCATGAGCGCGGGCAGCGGGAGCCCGCGCGCCTCGAAGCTGCGGCGCACAGATTCGGTCACGATCTGCATGAACTGAGCGGGCGTCGGCGGGTCGTCGTCGTCGGTGTAGGCGATGCCCAGACCACCGCCCACGCTCACCTCGCGCGCGGTGAAGCCGAGCGAATCGCGCGCGCCCGCAAGGAAGTCGGCGACCATCTCCACGGCGGCCGGGTAGCAGCCCAGGTCGAAGATCTGCGAGCCGATGTGCATGTGCACGCCGCGCACGTCGAGCCCGCTCGCCTGGAGCGCCGCACGCAGGGCGTCGTGCGCCGCGCCCGTCTCGATGGAGAACCCGAACTTGGAGTCGAGCTGGCCCGTGCTGATGAAGTCGTGGGTGTCCGGCTTGATCCCGGGCGACACGCGCAGCATCACGCCTGCGCGCGACGCCTCCGGCAGGGCCGCGAGCATCGACAGCTCGTGCTCGGAGTCGACGACGAGGTGCCCGACGCCCGCGTCGACGGCCGCACGCACCTCGGACTCGTCCTTGTTGTTTCCCGGGAACCCGATCCGCGCCGCGTCGATCCCGAAGCGCAGCGCCACGGCCAGCTCGCCGCCGCTGACCACGTCGATCCCGCAGTCCTCCTCGACCAGCAGCCGCACCATCGCCGGGCTGAGGTACGCCTTCGCGCTGTAGAGCACGTCGCCACCCGCCGGCCAGGAGCGGAGCGCCGCCCGGTAGCCGCGCAGGCGCGACCGCAGCGTCGCCTCGTCGTAGACGTACAGCGGCGTCCCGAAGCGGGCGGCCAGGTCGACCAGGTCACACCCGCCGACGACGAGGTGTCCCACGGCCGAGCGGCCGACGGTATCCGGGAGCAGCACCCGCCGAGTCTACGGGGCGGCGGGGGGAAGGCTGTCATCCGGCCGCACTCCAGCGGCGGATGATGGCCTGGGGGGGCTCCCCCGAACCTGGCGCGCGTCAGCGTGCCGGACAGACCGCGGAAGGCTGTCATCCGGCCGCACTCCAGCGGCGGATGATGGCCTGGGGGGGCTCCCCCGAACCTGGCGCGCGTCAGCGTGCCGGACAGACCCCCAGCTGTGGTCGCCCGGCGCCCGGGCCCGCGTGTTCCGTGCAGTCCCGGGATGGGTAGTCTGGAGGCGTGCGCAAGCTCACCCCCCAGGACGTCATCCCCGTCGACGACTACCTCCGCGTCCGCGACCAGATGCGCGCCCGGGTCCGCGCCGAGCGCGCCGTCCGCCGGGTGCCCGTCGGCGAGCGCGTCTCGCTGCACTTCGAGAACCGCGACACCGTGCTCTTCCAGATCGAGGAGATGCTCCGCGTCGAGAACATCCGCGACGCGGAGAAGATCGCCGAGGAGGTGCGCGTCTACAACGACCTCGTCGCCGGCGACGGCGAGCTGCGGGCCACCTTCTTCGTCGAGGTCACCGACCGCGCCCGCATCAAGGCGGACCTCGACTCGCTGATCGGGCTGGAGACCGAGGGCCTCTCCCTCTTGGTCGACGGCGAGCGCATCCCCGCCGAGTTCGAGCCAGGCCACGCCCGCGAGGACCGCATCAGCGCGGTGCACTTCGTGCGCTTCCTGCTCACCCCTGAGCAACGACGCAAGCTCGCCGGCGACGCCCCGGTCGAGGTGGTCATCGACCACCCGGGCTACAGCGCCGCCGCGACGCTCTCGCGGGAGACGCGCGCCGCCCTGGCGCAGGATCTCGGCGATCCAGACCCCGCCACCACCTGAGCGAATCGACAGGCTCCGGGCGGCCCGGCAGCGGGTACACTGACGGCGCGTCTCCGGCCGAGCGCCACCCGCCATCGAGAACGACGCAGCGGTGACCGGGCGCCGGCACTCCCGAAAAAAGGAGGGTCTTGCCGATGCCCGATAGTAGTCATTGCGTCCAGACGTGCGCGGGAGCGACGAGCTGACCGCCGGGATCGCAATTCCCTGGAGGCGCACAACCGCATCCCACTAGTGCGGTTGGCTCTCCTCTTTGCGCAGAGGCCGGGTTGCCCAGTCGGGCGGCCCGGCTTTCGCGTTTAAGCGCTCAGCCGAAGGTGGCCGTGCGCACCTGTGCGGCACGGCTCGACTCGGACGGCGCGGGCACGACCTGGTCGCGCTCGATGTAGCCCTCGGCGCCGCTCGCCAGGCGCACCTTCACCCAGGTGGTGCCGTGCATGCCGATCGCGGAGATGGGCGAGGCGGTGTGCACCCGCTCCCCGCGCGGCGCGTCGTAGCGAGGTTCGAGGTAGATCGCGTACTCCATGCCCGCCCACGACGCCACCAGGGTGATCGGCCCGTCGGGGATGCTGCGGTCGCGGTACACCGTGCGGCGGTCGCGCACCCCGCGGGTGAGCAGCTGCACGACCTGCAGCGCCCGTGACCTGGGTGCCTTGCCGCGCGTCGCGCTCACCTCCACCTCGGTGCCCGCCTCCGTCTCGCGCGCCGCCACGTCGATCCAGCGCGGGCGGCGCACCTTCTTGGAGAACTGGCCGAAGAGGAAGTGCTTGCGCTCCGCCTCGACGATGCGAGCGCGGTCGGGCCCGGCGGGCTCGAAGCGGTAGGGCGGCGTGCCCACCATCTGCTCGGTCACCGCGAAGACCTCGCGGACCGGGGTGGAGCAGACGAAGCGCCAGTGGTACGCGGCCTTGCGTGCGGGCATGGCCCGAGATTGTACGGAGCCCCTGCCGGCTCCCGTTGCAGGAAAGGGAACGTTTGTTCGCACGCGAACGAGCCGCGCACGACGCCCTACGTGAGGAGCGGTCGCCCCCGCAGAGCGGCTCGCTCGGCCAAGCGCGGAAGCGGCCCGAGAGCCGGCCACAAGGGGACGTCCTGGCAGCGGATGTGCCGCACCACCTCGCCGTTCCAGCGTCGCTTGAACTCGTAGTAGCCGGCACCGTCCGCGGCAGGGTCCTCGTGATTGGGAACGCCCCACATGTCGTACACACTGCAGCCCTGCTGCAACCCCCAGCGGATGGCCTCCCAGTGCATCAGGTAGGCGGGTTGCAGGCGCGAGTGCCGCAGCGAGCTGCCGCCGAACAGGTACACCAGCCGCGACCCGGCGGCCACGGCGATCATCCCCGCCACGGCCTCGCCCTCGACCCTGGCGAGCAGGGTGACCACGGGGCAGCTCCCGCCCAGGTGGCGCACGACGGCACGGTGGTAGGCGAGGTCGCGGCCGACGAAGCCGCTGCGCTGCACCGTCTCCCGGAACAGCGGGTGGAAGGTGTCGACGGCCTCCATGTCGCTGCGCAGCTCGATGTGCACGCCGCCCCGCTCGGCCTTGCGGATGTGGTTGCGGGTGCTCGACTTGACCCGCGACAGCACCGCGTCCTCGCCGCCGTCGAGGGAGACGAGCCAGGTCTTGCGGTGCTGGACGTCGTAGGGGCTGTCGCGCAGCTGCAGCGCGCCGACCAGCCGCGCGGTGGCCGGGTCATCCACGCGCCACTCGGGGTCGAGCTTGAGGACCAAGGCGCGCCTGCGCCTGGCGGCCGTGCGTGCCCACCCGACCAGGGCGGCCGCCACCGGCTCGCCGCCGTCGACGCCGCGGATGGCGGGGCCGCGTGGTGCGTAGGCGAATGCGATGCCGCCGGTGCCTCGCCGCGTCAGCACGTGCAGCACCCCGTCGACACGGCCGGCCTCGCCCTCGGCGAGGGCGCGATCGACCTGCCAGCCGTAGTCGCGCTTCAGCTCGGCCCAGCCCCACGTCTGCAGCAGGTTGCCCCCCGCCTCCCGGAGGGCAAAGCGGTCCCAGGCAGGGCGATCGGCCTCGGTGGCGACGCGAACGGTCAGGCTGCGCTGGGGGGAGGCTGCGACGGGGGCCACGGCGGGCATTGAACCGCACGCGGACGGCGCAGCGGGTGCAGGCGCGCCGCCGCCCTCCGTGCGCGCCCGCGCGGGCCGGATGGGTATGGTGCGCCGGATGGGAGGCCGACCGTGAGCGACGCGATCACCTGGGCGCTGGTGGTCCTGGCGGTCCTCGCCGTCCAGGCGGCCGAGGGCCCGCCGCCGGAGCCGGGCCGGGAAGGCGGGACGCGGGGCACGACCCTGGCGGCGCCGTTCGGCACGGCCGCAGCGGTCGCGCGGGCGGTCATCGTCGCGGGAGCCGGGCTGGCGGTGATCGTCGGTCTGCTCAGCCTCGCCGGCGCCAACGGCGGCACCACCTCGACCGTGGACCGCAACGGGGAGATCGCCAGCGGCGCGCTGCAGGTCGCGGCGGGCGGCATCTCACTGCTGCTCTTCTACAAGGGCACGAGCCGGGTTCCTGGACTGCGGCACCTGAGACCGGGCGCGCCGATCTCCTGGCTGGCGATCTTCCTCCTCTTCGAGAGCCTCGCCGCCAACCTCAGCACAGGAACCGGCACCACCGGGCAGCCGGCCGGCACCCCGACCCTGCATCCGTCGTCCGGTCCCACGGCCCGCGACCTGATGCTCGGCGAGGTGCCCTTCCTGGCCATCGCGGTCGCGTCCGTGGGGCCCGTGGTGCGGCGCAACCTGCGCGAGACGGCCGAGCGCCTCGGCCTGTGGCCCCTGCGCCTGCCGTGGTGGGTGGTCGGCATCGCCGCGGGCGTCGTGCTCGTGCCGGTCGGCGGGTTCGTCGTCGACCTGCTCAACCACCTCGCCACCGCCTCCTGCGTGGCGCAGAACGTCCAGGCCGAGCAGGCCGTCGTCGGTGTCGGCCGCACCAGCCTGGAGCAGGCTGGGATCGCGGTCGCCGCCGGTGTGTGCGAGGAGATCCTCTTCCGCGGGGCGCTGCAGCCGCGTGTCGGGATCCTGCTCTCGTCAGTGGTCTGGGCCAGTTACCACCTCCAGTACCTCTGCAACGGCTTCCCCTCCCCCGCCAACCTCTACCTGGTGCTGCTCGGCCTCCTCTTCGGCGTGCTCCGCAAATGGGGCGGGCTGTGGCCGGCGATCCTGGCCCACGCGGTCTACGACGGGATCATCCTGCTGGGTCTGCTCGGCTCCTGAGCACGGCGTTTCACGTGAAACGCCACAGACGGCGCAGGCCGCGCGGTTTCACGTGAAACGCCCTCGCCTCCTGACCGCCGGTTTTCCCCAGCGTTCCACAGCCGCTGTGTGCTTTCCGCCTCAAAACGGCACCTCCGGGCCGTGGACGACCTGGGGAAAACCACCCAACCGCCAACGGCGAACGGCCCCGCCGGACCTGGCCGCATAATCCGCGGTCGTGCCCACCCGGACCATCGCCGTCGCCAACCAGAAGGGCGGCGTCGGCAAGACCACGACCACGCTCAACCTGGGCGCCGCGCTCGCCGACATGGGCCGGCGGGTGCTCATCGTGGACTGCGACCCGCAGGCCAACGCCACGTCCGGCCTGGGCATCGACCGCGCCGACGTGGAGACCAGCATCTACGACGTCGTCGTGCTCGGACAGCCGCTGGCGGCGGCGCGCATCCACACCCTGGTCCCCAACCTCGACCTGGTCCCCAGCCACATCGCCCTGGCCGGCTCCGAGATCGAGCTGGTGAGCATGCCGCTGCGCGAGATGCGCCTCCGCTACGCCCTCGACGCGCTCCACGGCGACCTCGACTACGTCTTCCTCGACTGCCCGCCCAGCCTCGGCCTGCTCACCGTCAACGCCGCCGTCGCCGCCGACTCCCTGCTCATCCCGATCCAGTGCGAGTACTACGCGCTGGAGGGCCTCGGCCTGCTCACCCACACCATCGGGCTGCTTCGCCGCGAGCTCAATCCCCACCTGGCCATCGCGGGAATCGTGATGACCCTGTTCGACGCCCGGCTCACCCTGGCCACCCAGGTGGTCGACGAGGTGCGCAAGCAGTTCCCCGACGACGTCTTCGACACCATCGTGCCGCGCAACGTGCGCCTCAGCGAGGCGCCCAGCCACGGCCTGCCGATCAGCCGGTACGACCCCAGCAGCCGCGGCGCCGTCGCCTACCGCCGCCTCGCCGAGGAGTTCGACGCCCGCATGCGGCGGGCGGCGGCGCTGCCGGCCCGGGCGCAGCCTGGATGAGCCAGCAGCCACCGCCCTCCCCGAAGCGCCGCGGCCTGGGCCGGGGTCTCGACGCACTGCTCACCAGCTCCGCCGCGGCGGCCAGCGCGCGCCAGGCGGCGGCCGCGGAGCCCGACGAGCGCGAGGCCACCGAGAGCGGGCTGATCGAGGTCAGCCCCGGCAGCGTCGAGCCCAACCCGGAGCAGCCGCGACGCGGCTTCGACGAGGAGGGCATCGCCGCGCTGGCCGAGTCGATCCAGACCCACGGCCTGCTCCACCCCATCGTCGTCGAGCGCCTGTCCGGCGACCGCTACCGACTCGTCGCCGGAGAGCGCCGCCTCCGCGCCGCCCAGAAGGCGGGCGTCGCCACCATCCCGGCCATCCTCCGACCCGCCACCGACTCGGCGCGCCACGCCCTCGAGCTGGCTCTGGTCGAGAACCTGCAGCGGGCGCAGCTCTCCCCGCTGGAGGAGGCGGCCGCGTACGCCCGCCTCGCCGACACCTTCGGCCTCTCCCACGAGGCGATCGGCCTGCGCATGGGTCGCAGCCGCAGCGCGGTCAGCAACACCGTGCGCCTGCTCAGCCTCACCGCGGCGGTGCAGGAGGCGGTCGCCGACGGCCGGCTCAGCGCGGGCCACGCCCGCGCCCTCCTCCCCCTCCCCGCACCGGATCAGGAGCGCCTCGCCCGCCAGATCGAGGCGGAGGGTCTCAGCGTGCGGCGCGTCGAGCAGCTGGTGCAGCAGCAGAATGCGGCCCCGGCAGCCACCGCACCGCGCCCCGGACGCCCTCCACAGGCCGCCGAGCCGCTCGGCGTCGACGACTCCGCCCTGCAGCGCGGCTTGGAGGAGGCGCTCGGCACCCGGGTCACCCTGCAGCGCCGGCGGCGGGGCGGCGGCCGCCTGATCGTCGACTTCTACAGCGACGAGGAGCTCGACGCCCTCTACACCCGCCTGGGGGGACCCGAGCTCTAGAACCGGGCTGAAATCCTGGCGCAAACGTTTGTTTGTGCCAAGGTCGGCCAGAACCCGCGGAGCGGAGTCGCCGCTCCTGGCTCGGACCCTATACTCCAGCGCTGTGTCGCAGGTCGCCGTCCCCCCGACCCCCCCGAAAACGAAGCGGGGACGCCGCACCCTGGTGCGCGACATCATCGAGGTCCTGCTCCTCGCCGGCGCCATCTACCTGGTCATCGCCTTCGCCCTGCAGACGGTGCGCGTCGAGGGCGAGTCGATGGTGCCGACGCTGCAGAACGGCGACCTGCTCTTCGCCAACAAGATCTCGTACCACTTCCACGGCCCCGACCGCGGCGACATCGTCGTGCTGATCCCGCCGGAGAGCCCGAGCCGCGACTTCATCAAGCGGGTGATCGGCCTGCCCGGCGACATCATCAAGATCGACGGCCGCTACGTCGACCCCAAGAACCCCAACGCCCCGCCGCACACGGCGATCCTCCTCAAGGTCGGCGGCCAGGGCGGCTGGCAGGTGCTCAACGAGCCCTACCTGCCCGACCAGAAGAAGGACCCCTGGACGGAGATGTCGAACTGCTGCGACTCCTCCGGCCGGGCCACCGCCGTGCCCACCGAGCTGACCATCCCCAAGGACCAGTACTTCGTGATGGGCGACAACCGCAACTTCTCCAGCGACTCGCGGTCGATCGGCCTGATCCCGCGCAACAACATCATCGGCAAGGCCTGGATCCGCATCTGGCCGTTCAGCCACTTCGGCTTCCTCGGCTCGGGCCCGACGCTCACCGCCGCGGGGTCGCTGGTCCTGGCGCTGCCGCTGCCGCTGGCCAGGCGCCGCAAGCAGATCTCGGCCTTCCTCCGCCAGCGCACCCGGGCCGCCTAGCTACTCCTCGACCACCCACCTGTCGATGCTGCGCTCCCACTGCAGCACCTCGGCCGGCTCGAAGAACAGCGACACCTCGCGCTCCGCGCTCTCGACCGAGTCGCTGCCGTGGATCACGTTCATGCCAAAGCTGACCGCAAGGTCGCCGCGGATGGTGCCGGGCGCGGCGTTGGCGGGGTTGGTGGCACCCATCATGGCGCGCACCATGGCCACGGCGCCCGGACCCTCCCACACCATCGCCACCACCGGTGCCGAGGTGATGAAGGACACGAGGCCGGCGAAGAACGGCTTCTCGCGGTGCTCGGCGTAGTGGCGCCCGGCGAGGTCCTCGGTGATCTGCATCAGCTTCATGCCGGTGAGCCGCAGGCCGCGCCGCTCCAGGCGGCCGACCACCTCGCCGATCAGGCCGCGCTGCACCCCGTCGGGCTTGACCAGCACCAGCGTCCGTTCGTTTGCCATGACACCTCCGTGATGGATGAAGCGGCTCAGGCGACGAGCAGCGCCTCGAAGCGCTCGGGGGCGCGGAAGGGCCCGATCACCGCCGCGCGCAGGCCGCCCTCGAGGAGACGGCGCGCCACCCGCACGATGTCGGCGGCCGACACGGCGTCGATGCGCCGCACCACCTCGTCGGGCAGGAGGATCTCGTCGGTCAGCAGCTCCTGCTGCCCGAGGTAGTTGCACAGCGAGCTGGTGCCCTCGAGCTGGAGCAGCAGCCGCCCCTTGGAGTACTCGCGCGCCTTGGCCAGCTCGGCGTCGCCGACGGGGCGCTCGGCCATGGCATGGAGCTCGCGGATGGCCGCCTCCGCCGCCTGCCTGGCCCGCCGCGGCTCGCAGCCGACGTAGACGCCCAGCGCTCCGGCGTCGCGGTGCTTGATGGTGAAGGAGTGCACGTCGTAGGCCAGCGCCTGCTCCTCGCGCAGGGTGAGGAAGAGCCGCGAGGACATGCCCTCGCCGAGCACCGCGTTGAGCATGTCGACGGCGAAGCGGTCCTCGTCGAGGTAGGAGACGCCGTTGCTGCCGAGCACGAGGTTGGCCTGCTCGGTTCGCTTGTTGACAAAGCGCAGGCGCTGCGTAGCGGTGCGCGCCGGAGCGGCTGGCGCGTCGGGGACCCGCCCCTCACCCCAGGCGCCCACCAGCGGCTGCAGCGACTCGATGGCCGCCTCGTGCTCGATGGCGCCGGCGACGCTGATCACCACGTTGTCGCCGTGGTAGTGCTCGCGCAGGTAGCCGAGGCAGTCGTCCCTCTCGAAGCTGCGCACCGTCTCCTCGGTGCCGGCGGTGTCGCGGCCGAGGGGATGGTCCGGCCACATCACCTCGTCGAAGAGCGTGTGCACGTAGTCCTGCGGGTTGTCCTGGTACATGCGCAGCTCCTCGATCACCACCTGGCGCTCCTTGTGGAGCTCGGCGGTGTCGAGGACGGCGTGGTAGACCATGTCGCACAGCACGTCGGCGGCGAGGGGCAGCTTGCCGGCTGGCACCTTCGCCCAGAAGAGCGTCGCCTCCTTGTCGGTCGCCGCGTTGAGCACCCCGCCGACGCCCTCGATGGCTTCGCTGATCGCCTGCGCGGTGGGGTAGCGCGACGACCCCTTGAAGACCATGTGCTCGATGAAGTGGGCAAGCCCGGCGGTGCGCTCGTCCTCGTAGCGCGAGCCGACGGCGAACATCACCGCGACGGCGACGGACGCGCGCTCTCGCATCGGCGCGGTGATGATGCGCGCGCCGCTGGGGAGGCGGGTGAGGCGGTACGCGCCGTCGGACACGGTCCGCGGAGTCTACCGGTGTGCCCGCCGCGGGCGTCGGGAGCGCCCGTGCGACGTCGCCGCGCGGCTAGAAGTGCGCGCTCTGCTGGTGCGCCAGGATCAGTGCGTCGGCGAGACCGCCTCCCGTGTCGCGCTCTCGCACGATCAACGTGCTCACCAGGTTGGCCGTGCGCCAGATGAGCGTCACCTCGGCGAGACCCACGCCCTGCCCGCTGGTGTGCAGCTCGTCGGCGTGGGCCACGTCGCCCAGGGCGCCCGCCGACTCCGCGACCTCGCCGCTCACCGCGTCGGTCTGGCGGGTCACCGTGGCGTACGCGGTCGACGCGGCTGCGACGGTGTCGCAGCGCAGCACGGTGGTGCGCACGTCGACGGGCCCGTTGGCGGTGGCCAGGTCGGGCACGGCGCGGAAGTAGCGCTCCGTCGCCGCCGGGCACGCCGCCGAGACGCTGTGCGCCGCCTCCACCACCGCGAAGCCGGGCGTGCGCAGCTCGTCGAGGGTGAGCAGGTACGACGACGCGCTGCGAGGGGACAGCGTGGGCGCCACCGGCGCGCCCGACGACCCGCAGGCGGCGAGCGCCAGCAGCCCCGCCAGGGCGCAGGTGGCGCGCACCCCCGGGAGGCCTAGGAGTACCGCGGCCCTCGTCCGTAGTCGGGACGCCCGCCTCCTGGGCGACCGCCGCCAGGCCCGCCTGGACGCCGGAAGCCGCCGCCACCGCCGCCGGGCCGCGGTCCGCGGGGGATGCCGTGGAAGGTGCCACGCGTCTCGTCCGGGTGCGGGGGGCCGCCGCGCGCCGGGCCGGTGGGATGGATGGTCACCCGCCGCGCCGGCTCGGCGCCGGTGGACTCGGTGCGCACCCCCTCGTCGCCCTCCAGGGTGATGTGGACGACGCGACGCTCGTACGCGTGCATCGGCTCCAGCACCATGCGCTCGCCGGTGCGCTTGACCCGATGGGCGACACGCACGGCCAGCTCACGCACCCGCTCCTCGCGGCGGGCGCGGTAGCGCTCCACGTCGAGGATGAGGCGGCGGCCCTCGGCCTCGTTGTCGCCCATCATCAGGTTGAGCACGGTCTGCAGGGCGCGCAGGTTCTCACCGCGCCAGCCGATCAGCAGGCCGAGGTCGTCGCCGGAGATGTCGAGGATGACCGGCTCGTGTCCCGGCTCCACGCCCTTGGAGGGACCGGCCCGGCGCACGGTGACCCGGGCGGGGATCTCCATGCGGGTCAGCAGCTCTTCGAGGAGCGCCCGCGCGCGGGAGGAGTAGGCGTCCATGCGCCGCACCCGGACCCGGGCCTCGGAGCCGGTGAGGCGCTCGCCGGGGATGGCCCGGGCGCCCTCGTTGAGAACCTCGATCTCGGCCTCGTCGCGACTGATGCCGAGCTGGTCGAGCGCCCGTGTGACGGCCTCGGTGATGGTGGCGCCGCGCGCCTCGACCGACTCCTCTCCCTCGCTCCCCGTGGTCGTGGTGACGGGCTCTCCCGTCTCGATCTCGCTCACACTGCCTCCTGCCCGGCTGCCGCCGGCACGGTGTTGCTCAGCGGTGCCGCTTGTTGCGGCGTGCACCGCCTCCACTTCGATTGCGTGCCGCCCCACCCGCGGCGGCGCCGGTCCGCTGCGGCGCGGGCTCGTCCTTCGCCTGGCCGTTGCTCGACGCCCCCGCCAGCGCCGCGGCGGGCGCGGGGGCCGGCGGGAAGGAGAGCGGCGTGACCCGCCCTGCACCGGGGAACCACGGCGGCACCTTGAAGCCGCCCCAGCCGACAACGATGTACTGCTGGATGATCATGAAGATGCTCTGGGTCACCCAGTACAGCGCGATCCCCGAGGGGAAGACCATGCCGAAGACGAAGACCATCGCCGGCATGATGAACATCATCTGCCGCGACATCTTGGCCATCTGCCGCTCCTGGTCGGACATGTCCGGCCGCATCGGCGGGGCCATCATCTTCGACTGGATCAGCGTCGCCCCCGCGGCCAGCAGCGGCAGGATCAGCACGGTGGGATGGCTCAGCGCCTGCACGTAGTCGACCTGGTTGTTGGCCGCCGTGCAGCAGGACTTCAGCCCGCTCTGGGTGACGTTGGAGATCCACAGGAAGCCGAGGTCCGAGTGCAGCGTGTTCTGCACCGAGCTGATGGCGCGGTAGAGCTCGGCGATGATCGGCCACTGC